>Ga0233450_10001057_pt1 | contig 29714 bp, 33 predicted proteins | sample 011ome_30_FD_189956 | JGI IMG/M metagenome (GOLD analysis project Ga0233450, IMG submission 189956) | Coastal salt marsh microbial communities from the Groves Creek Marsh, Skidaway Island, Georgia - 011501CT (spades assembly) | ecosystem: Environmental > Aquatic > Marine > Intertidal zone >... | reverse complement strand
GGCGACGCTGGTAGTGCTCGCCTGCAGCGTTGGAGCGTGGGTGAGCGCCTTTGCCACCAACTGAATATTGGCCTTGACCACACTCGCGGCTCCGGCATGATTGTCGACCAGACAGACCGAGCGTGCCCCACGGGAGGCTGCCTCCAGGCCGAGCGCTCCGGTCCCGGCGAACAAATCCAGCACCGCAGCACCCTCCATATCGATCAGGGACTCAAGCCTCGAGAAGATGGCCTCTCGCACCCGGTCGGAGGTGGGCCTGGAGACCTTATCCGGGGCTTTCAGTCGCAGAGAGCCCGCGGCTCCCGCGATGATTCTGGTCATTCCACAACGCTAGCGGGCTTTCCTGGCCCCTCACCCTCCAGGCGATAGCGTGGCAGTGTGAGCGTGGGGTTAGAGACCAAACTGCAGGGGATTCTGGGGGATCGCACCCAGAAGGCCCTGTCGAAAGCTTTTGGCTATGCCACCGTCGGAGATCTTCTGCAGCACTACCCCAGGCGCTACGCGAGCCGAGGTGAGCTCACCTCCATTGCAGGGGTCCCTCTCGGCGAGCAGGTGACCCTTGTCGCCGAGGTGGTGTCGGCGAAGCAGCGCCCCATGCGTCAAAAGCGCGGCTCCGTTCTGGAGGTGGTTATCTCTGATGGCACCGGACTGGTCACCCTGACGTTTTTCAACCAAGCCTGGCGCCAAAAAGATCTGGTCCCTGGTGCCCGGGGCATGTTCGCGGGGAAGGTTGGCGCCTATCGCGGAGAGCGTCAGCTCGCGCACCCGGACTATGAACTCTTCAGCGATGAGGACGCCCTGGCGCAGAACAGTGAGGAATGGGCGAAGCGCCCCATTCCTCTCTACCCGGCAACTTCCACAGTGGCGAGCTGGCAGATTGCAAAGTCCCTCGAGATTGTGCTGGATGTGCTGGATGAGGTGACAGACCCGCTTCCGGATGACATTCGAGCTAGTGAGGGGCTACTGGATTTTCGAGACGCACTCCACAAGATTCACCGACCTGCTGAAGACGCGGACTGGAAAGCTGCACGGGAGACACTGCGCTTTCATGAGGCGCTCATTCTCCAAACAGCTCTGGTGCGGAGGAGACTTCGCAACCAGTTAGTCCAGAGCACCCCTCGCACACCAGGCGATATGACCAATACGTTCCTCAAGGGTCTTCCTTTCACCTTGACCGAGGATCAACTGACGGTCGTGGAGGACATTCACGACGATATGGCCAGTGGTCACCCGATGAATCGTTTGGTCCAGGGTGAGGTGGGTTCGGGAAAAACCGTGGTGGCCGCCACCGCGATGGTCACAGTGGCGGGGACCGGCGGTCAAACCGCCTTGCTAGCCCCAACCGAGGTGCTGGCGAACCAACACTTTCGATCGCTGATTCAGACACTCGGTCCCGACATGGCGGCATCTCTGAATCCGGTCTTGCTCACGGGTGCACTGGGTGCCGCAGAGCGCAAAAAAGCCCTGCTCGCGGCTGCATCGGGGGCTTCCCAGTTGGTGGTCGGAACCCATGCGCTTCTGGGGGAGAACGTGCAATTTGCGGACCTGGGACTGGTGGTCATCGATGAGCAACACCGATTTGGGGTGGATCAGCGCGATGCCCTTCGCCACAAGGGCTCACATCCTCATGTTCTCGTCCTCACCGCCACCCCCATTCCCCGGACGGTGGCGATGACAGTCTTTGGCGATCTCGATGTCTCCACTATTGCCGTGTTGCCCCAGGGCCGCTCGCCGATTGAATCTCACGTGGTCGCGCTGGCTGATCACCCGACCTGGTATCCCAGGGTCTGGTCTCGGGTTGCTGAAGAGGTGGCAACTGGGCAACAAGCCTTCGTGGTCACCTCTGCTATCTCCGCCAGTATTCAGGAGGAAGGCGAGCTGGGTGACGGGGAGCCAGGCGACCAGGAGACGGATGGCACTCCTTCTGTGCCAAGGGCCAGCGTGGAAGAAACACTGCCGATGATTCGAGCCCTCCCCGCCTTTGCGTCACTTCGAGTGGAGGCCATTCACGGCCGAATGCCCACTGCCGAGAAGGACGAGGTGATGCAGGCGTTTGCTGCAGGGGACATCGATGTTCTCGTCGCCACCACGGTGATTGAGGTCGGAATCGATGTCCCGAACGCGTCCATCATGGTGATTCTCGATGCTGATCGCTTTGGGGTGAGCCAGCTCCACCAGTTGCGCGGTCGTGTGGGTCGAGGCGGACACAAAGGGACGTGCTTACTGGTCACCCATGCCGAGGAGGGCAGCACTGCCCGGGCGCGGGTGGAAGCTGTTGCGAGCACGCTGGATGGTTTTGAGTTAGCGGCCAAAGATCTCGAGCTTCGCCGTGAGGGCGATGTGCTGGGGGCTAGCCAATCCGGTCGACGCTCCAGCCTGAGGCTGGTCCGGGTCACCAGTGATGGTGAGCTGATTGATCAGGCGAGGGAGTATGCCGAGGCGATTCTCGCCTCGGACCCCGACCTATCGGGTCATCCCCAGCTGTTATCCACGATCCAGGCGCGCTTGGATGAGAGCTCCGAGGATTATCTGGAAAAGAACTAGACATTGCCCTCGATGTCATTTCCCTGAAACATGGACCTCGCTAGGCTTATTCCATGAGCACTGTTGCTGTGGTTCCCGGGTCTTTTGACCCCGTGACGCTGGGCCATTTGGACGTCATTGAGCGTGCTGCTGGCCTGTTTGACGAAGTCCACGTGGTGGTGGTTCACAACCCCGGCAAAGAGGCCATGTTCCCCATTGCCCAGCGGGTGACACTGCTGGAGCAGGCCATTGCGCAGGCGGGGCTCACAGGAAAACTGGTCGTCACGTCGTGGAGTGTGGGATTGCTGGTGGATTACTGCACCGATGTGGGGGCGAGTGTCTTGGTGAAAGGCATTCGATCCCAAGTGGATGTTGCCTATGAACAGCCAATGGCCATCGTGAACCGAAACCTCGCCGGAGTGGAGACGGTCTTCCTTCTTCCTCACCCCGCAAACGCTCACGTGTCGAGCTCTCTGGTGCGCCAGGTGGCAGCACTCGGTGGAGATGTCTCCCCGTATGTTCCCCCTGCCGTGGCTGACTATCTGGCGAAGACAGAGTTGCCTTAGTCTGTTCTCACTACTCGTGGAGTGAAGGAGACCTGGTGGCTGCACCGAAGGACACCGCCGAGCTGAAGAAGCTCGATAAGGCCCACAATTTCTACTCGTGGTCAGTGCAGGGGACTCTTGCTCCGATGATGGTCTCGCACGCCAAGGGTATGTATGTCTATGACACCGAGGGCACCGAATTTCTCGATTTTTCCAGCCAATTGGTCAACACCAACATTGGCCACTCACACCCCGCCGTCGTGAAGGCTATTCAAGAGCAGGCGGAGACGCTTGCCACCGTTGGGCCTGCCTATTCATCCGAGCCCCGCGTCGAAGCCGCCACGCGCATTGTCGAGCTGGCCGGCAAAGATTTCCAGAAAGTGTTCTTCACCAATGGTGGCGCTGACGCGATAGAGAACGCGATTCGGGCTGCCCGGTTGTTCACGAAGAAGAACAAGGTGCTCTCCACCTATCGCAGCTACCACGGGAACACCGGAGCAGCGATTGTGGCCACTGGTGACTGGCGGCGCCAACCCAACGAGTACTCCACCCACCACGCCCACTTTTTTGGACCCTTCGCGTATCGCAGCGAGTTCTGGTCAGATTCTGAGGCGCAGGAGGGTGAGCGCGCCCTGCATCACCTCGAGCGGGTGATCCAATCAGAGGGCCCTGACACGATTGCCGCAATCCTGCTCGAGAGCGTGCCAGGAACGGCCGGCATCATGGTCCCGCCCCCTGGATACCTCCAGGGTGTTCGCGAACTCTGTGATCGCTACGGTCTGGTCATGATTCTCGATGAGGTCATGGCGGGGTTTGGTCGGACCGGTCACTGGTTTGCTTTCCACGCTCACGATGTGGTGCCGGATCTCATCACCTTCGCGAAAGGTGTGAACTCTGGTTATGTGCCAGTGGGTGGCGTGATTTTCCACCAGCGCATCGCTGATTTCTTTGAGGACACGATGTTCCCGGGGGGTTTGACCTACTCCGGTCACCCCCTCGCCATGGCGTCCATCAATGCAGCCCTCCAGGCCATGGCCGACGAGGGAATGGTCGAGAACGCGAAGGCAATGGGGGAGGATCACCTGCGTCCGGGCCTTCTCGCCCTCCAGGCGAAGCACCCCGTCATCGGCGATGTCCGGGGACTGGGATGCTTCTTTGCCCTGGACTTGGTGGTGGACCCCGTCACCAAGGCTCCGCTCGATGCGGGCGCCATGGGTCGCCTGAAGGGTGAAATGGTGGCCAGGAAGCTTCTGCCCTTTGTGGTGGATAACCGTATTCACGTGGTTCCCCCGTTGATTGTGACGCCCGAGCAGATCGAGACCGCGCTTCACATCTACGACGAAGCTCTCACGGCCGCAGGCTTCTAGACTGGGGGCATGGCCACCAGTAAGAATCCCCTCGTCGTAGGGGTCAAAGACCTTGTCCACCAGGCAGGGGAGATGCGCGAGCTCTCGCTCGAGCTCGTGGCACCCGAAAAATACGGTGAGGCGATGGCCACTGTTCCCCAGGGAACACCCATGAATCTCGAGCTACGCCTCGAGGGCCTGCACGAGGGAATTCTGGCCACCGCGGATGTCGTGGTGGAGGCTCACGCCGAGTGTGTGAGGTGTCTTGACCCCTTCAGCTTCGAGCTCCGGGTCGATTTTCAGGAGCTTTTCGCGTATTCTTCTAGCGATTCCGATTCGTACACGGTGGTGGATGACTCCCTCAATCTTGAGGACATCATTCGGGATGCGGTGGTTCTTGAACTTCCCTTCCAACCTGTGTGCAAAGAGGACTGCTACGGATTAGACCCGGCCTCTGGCGAGAAGCGCACAGAACCACCGGGTGAGAACGTGGCGGATGAGATTGACCCGAGATGGCAGGAACTCAGTAAGCTTCTCGAGTCTGATCCTGAGAAACCCTAAGACCCCTACGAAAGCAGAAGATCATGGCTGTACCCAAGCGGAAAATGTCGCGCTCGAACACTCGTCACCGTCGTTCGGCGTGGAAGGCTGAGGTACCCACCCTGGTCAAGAGCGTTGAGAACGGCAAGACCGTCTACAGTCTCCCCCACCGCGCCCGCGTGGTCGAGGACTCTGCCGGCACCCCGCTGTTCATGGAATACAAGGGCCGCAAGGTCGCCGACGTCTAACGTGCCAGAGGGTATCGACGAAGCCCCCGAGGCTTTGGACCCCAGCACACTGCTCACCGCGGTGGGCGTAGATGTGTCGCCGGAGATTCTCCAGCAATCTCTGACCCACTCCTCGTACGCGTATGAGCAGGGGGGACTCGATAACGAGCGCCTTGAATTTTTGGGCGACGCCGTCGTGGGCCAGGCGATTACCGCTGCTCTCTATCACCACTACCCTGACCTTCCCGAGGGGGAGCTCGCTAAGCGACGCGCGAGCATTGTGTCTACCGGTGCTCTCGCCGAGGTGGCAAGGGGCATCAGCCTCGGTGGTTACCTGCGCCTGGGCCGCGGGGAAGAACTCACCGGTGGTCGCGAGAAGCCCTCTCTGTTGGCAGACGCCCTGGAAGCCCTTGTAGGCGCGATCTTTTTGGATAAGGGCCATCAGGCCGCCCACGATGCCGTGCACCGTCTGATGGGGGATTTGGTCAAGCGCGCCGACGAGTTGCGCGAATCCAGTGATCCCAAAACTGCGCTGCAGGAGTGGGCCGCCGCCCACAATCATGGGGTCCCGAAATACAACATCACCGATTCGGGCCCCGATCACCAGAAAGTCTTCACTGCCGATGTGTTCCTCGATGGTCATGACCGCTCCAGCACCGCCGTGGGGCATGGCACTGGCAGTTCTAAGAAAGCTGCTGAGCTAGCAGCCGCCCAGGCAGCGTTGAACTCTCTCCGCGGGCCACGCGCCAGCAATGCCTGAACTTCCCGAAGTTGAGGTGGTGCGAGCAGGGCTCGCGCCAGCGCTCCGGGGCGCGAGGATTGACCGGGTCGACGTTGTGGAGCCTCGGAGCCTGAAGCGTCACCCGGGTCCCCCGGAGGACTTTATCGAGCGACTCGAAGGTCAGGTCGTGGAGGCGGCGATTCGTCGGGGCAAGTTCCTGTGGTTTCCGCTGCACGGCACCCAGGAAGCCCTCGTCGTCCACCTGGGGATGAGCGGTCAAGTGCTCTTGGGTGATGAGAGCTCCGATTTTGGGTCACTGCTGCGTATCCGATTCGACATCACCACTGCTCAGGGTGATCCGATGGTCGTGGGGTTTGTCGATCAACGGATTTTTGGCTCCATGGCGATTGATGACCTGATTCCCACGCGGGATGGCGCCCCCGCAGGCAGGGGCTCTGATGACTCTCGTATTCCTCGGTCGGTGGCCCACATCCAGAGGGACCCTCTGGACCCGCATTTTGATGACCGTGCGTTCTCGCGGGCACTGCGAGCCAAGAACACCGACATCAAGCGCGCCCTGTTGGATCAGAATCTGATGAGTGGCATCGGCAATATCTATGCGGACGAGGCGCTGTGGGGAGCAAAGCTGCACTACCTGACCCCCACGAAGCGTCTCACGCCTGCCAGAGTTCGAGAACTGCTCGGCGAAGTACGAGCAGTGCTGCAGAAGGCGCTGGCAGAGGGTGGGACAAGTTTCGATAGCCAATACGTGAACGTGAATGGTCAAGCTGGATACTTTGCGCACTCCTTGCACGCCTATGGGCGTCAGGGAACACCGTGTGATCGGTGTGGGGGAATTATTCGCCGTGAACCGTTCATGAACCGCTCCTCCCACCGGTGTCCCTCCTGCCAAAGGACCCCCAGAAACCGGTAGGTTTGAGGGTGCGAAGTGCACACTTTCTTCGCGTCATCTCGGAAGGTTGGTGGGCAGGTGCATCTGAAATCCCTCACCCTTAAGGGATTTAAGTCCTTCGCTCAACCCACCACCTTCGACTTTGAACCCGGTGTCACCTGTGTGGTGGGGCCCAATGGTTCCGGGAAATCCAATGTCGTGGACGCTCTCGCCTGGGTGATGGGTGAGCAGGGCGCAAAAACGCTTCGCGGTGGGTCCATGGAGGACGTCATCTTCGCGGGAACCGCGAACAAAGCGCCTCTCGGTCGCGCCGAAGTGATTCTCACCATCGACAACTCTGATGGCGCGCTGCCCATTGACTACACCGAGGTCACCATCTCCCGAACCCTGTTTCGTAACGGGGGGAGCGAATACGCGATCAACAAAGAACCTTGTCGACTTCTCGACGTCCAAGAGCTCCTCAGTGACAGTGGTCTGGGTCGAGAGATGCACGTCATCGTGGGTCAGGGTCAACTCGATCAGATCCTGCACGCCAGCCCTGAAGACCGTCGACGCTTCATCGAAGAGGCTGCCGGAATTCTCAAGCACCGCCGTCGCAAAGAGAAGACGGTACGCAAACTCGAATCCATGCAGGCGAACCTCACCCGCTTAAACGACCTCGCCGGAGAAATTCGCCGCCAACTGACACCTTTGGGCCGCCAAGCGGAAATTGCGAAGCAGGCACAGACCATTCAAGCCATCGTGCGAGATGCCAAAGCTCGTGTCCTCGCCGATGATCTGGTGTCCCTCACCCACGCCCTGGAATCCTTCCACCAGAGCGAGCAAGAGCGTGGCACGGAGCGAGCCACGCTCCAGGAGCAGCTCGATGGTTACCGACGCCGCATCGCCCAGCTCGAGTCGGGCATCAACGACGTGGAGCTCGACACTGCTCGGAGTATCGACTTCTCCCTGCGTCGGGTGCATGAGCGCTTGCAGGCCCTGCATTCGTTGGCCACCGAGCGATCTGGAGCAGTCGCGGAGGGTGATGGCGAAGAGGTTGTCTCCTCCGGGGTCACTCCCCAGATGATCGCCGACAAAGAATCCGAGCGCGACCAGGCCATTGCAGCGATGGCAACCCAGGAGAGCACGGTGGGAGAAATTTCGTCCCGGCTCGCCACAGCACGTGCATCGCTGGCGGCTCTCGATCAGGATGTGTTGGCAGCAACAGCTGCAGTAGAAGAGTGGGACCAGGCACTTCGCACCACCCAGTCCCAGGTCGAGGTTCACAGCTCCCGGGTTGACACCGCCGTGGCAGATGTGGAGCGTCAGAAGACTGCTTTGCGAAACGCTACCGACCGCGCACGCGATGCCGAGGAAGCCCTTCAGGAAGTCCAGGCTTCCAAGGATCAGGCCCCCGACGCTGTGGCGGAAGCGTTCGAGAAAGCTCTCGCAGAAGCGGAAGAGGTGTTGGCTGCTGCCGAGGAGAAAGAAGCAGCGACCCGTAACGCCCTCCACGCGACCGAGCGTGAGCGTGAGGCTTTGGCCGCCACGGTGTCCGCACTGGAGCTCGCTTTGCGGAGCGACTCCGAGGGCGCTGACGTCGGCTCCCTGCCTGGTGTCACTGGCAGTGTGTCCGACGCGCTGAGCGTCCAGAAGGGCTTCGAAACGGCAATCGCCCGAGCACTGGGGTCCCTCGCGGACGCTCACTTGGTCAGCAGCAAGAAGGATGCCCTTTCGGTGGTGTCTTCCAGGGCTGGCACTGATCACCGAATGGAGCTCGTCATTGCGGATGGCTCCGCCGTCTCGGCACAAGACATCCCGGGGCTCACTCCAGCGACCAGCGTGGTGAGCGGCCCCAGTGGTGTTTTGGCGCTCCTGGCGGACACCTATGTTGCCGATGACTTCGCCGCAGTGGAAAAAGCCTGGGGCAGTGTTCCCGCCGGCGTGACCGTGGTCACCCGGGAGGGCGATGTCTTTAGTGAGCACGTTGTCCGCACGGGCTCCGGTGAGGCGCAGAGTCGCCTTGAGCTCGCTGCTGAACGCGATACCACCAAGACCACCCTGGAGGCGCTCTCCACCGAGCTTGAGAGACTGGCTTTTGATGCAGAGCAGGCGCAGGCAAAGCGCACCCAGGCTGCTGAGGCGGTGAAGACAGCTCTGGCCGATCTTCGCCAAGCGGACGCATCGAGAGCAGAGTTCGGCGAGCAGGTGTCGAGGGTTCGAGCGTCACTCGATGCCGCGCAGCAGGAAATCACGCGACTGGGACAGTCACTGGCTGATTCTGAAGCGGCGCTGGTGGCTGCCCGGGAGCACCACCAGACCAGCATTGTTGCGCTGGAGGAGTTCGAGAAGACACCCCGCCCTGGTGTCGACGAGTCGAAGCGTCTTGAAGCGCGTGCTCTGGTGGATGCGATTGCCGCTGAAGAGGTGGAGGCGCGCATCGCTCTCGAGGCTGCGCGTCAGCGCGCCGCAGCATTGGGCGATCAGGTGGAAGCTCTTGTTGCTCGGGTGAAGCAGGAGGAGCTCGCGCGGGAGCGCGAACAGGCCCGCCACCTTGAGCGGGTGCGCAGAGCCAAGAGAGCCTCCCAGGTTCTCGCTCTCCTTCCCGCAGCCCTTCAGGTTGCTGCCGCGAGTGTCGAAGAGTCAGGCACCGCGCTGGTTGCCGCGGAGGCGGCTCGCCAGGCCTCCCATCAGGAACTGTTGGCTCTGCGCCAGAGCGAGACGTCCGTGCGCGAGCGCCTGACCACGATTACGGATTCGGTGCACTCTCTGGAGATGCAGGTGTATGAAAAGAAGCTCCAGCGCACCACCCTGTTGGAGCGCGCCCTGGAGGAGCTCGGCCTCGATGAGGAAGCGCTACTCTCCGAATACTCGCCAGACCAGATGGTGCCCCCGGATGGTACCGAGGAGGGTGCCCAAGAGATGCCCTTCGTGCGAGGCCAACAGGAGGCCAGGCTCAAAAAAGCAGAGCGGACTCTCGACCAGCTGGGTCGTGTGAACCCGCTGGCGCTCGAAGAGTTTGAGGCTCTGGAGTCTCGTCACACCTTCCTGACGGAACAGCTGGCAGATCTCAAGAAAACCCGATCAGATCTTGAGGCCATCATGGCTGAGCTCGATGAGACGATGCACACGATCTTTGCTGAAGCGTTTGCCGACACCCAGAAGGCATTTGATGAGGTCTTCCCGATTCTCTTCCCCGGAGGCACCGGATCACTGAAGCTGACCGACCCAGAAGACCTGCTCGCCACCGGTATCGATGTTGCGGTGAAGCCTGCCGGCAAGAAGATTGAACGCCTGTCACTTCTCTCCGGTGGGGAGCGCTCGCTGGCGGCGGTGGCGCTGTTGATCGCCATCTTCAAGGCGCGCCCCAGCCCGTTCTACATCCTCGATGAGGTGGAGGCGGCGCTCGATGACTCCAACCTGGGACGCCTGCTGGCCGTGATCCAGACGCTTCGCGATGACTCACAGTTGATCATCATCACCCACCAGAAGCGCACCATGGAGATCGCTGACGCCCTCTATGGAGTCTCTATGCGCAAGGACGGTGTGAGCGCTGTGGTGGGTCAACGAGTGAAGGATTCTGAGGCTCCCGCCGCATAGGGGCGAGAGGTACTCTGGGCCTATGGGCAACAATCAACGCATCGGATGGGCACTGATCGCCCTCGCGGGAGCCCTCAGCGTCGGAATTGTCTCGCTGGAGATCTACTCTCTGGCCACCCAGGAAAGTCCAGAATCCTCAGAGACTTTGCCGGCGCTGGAGTTTGAACCAGCGGGCGAGGACTAGGTCATGGCCTGGGGGAGTGGCAAGTGGTCACTCGGGAAAGCACTTCGGAACCTGGTGTCTCAGCCAGAGATCACCGACCAGACTTGGGAAGACTTAGAAGACACCCTTCTGGGTGCCGATTTCGGCCCCGACGTCACCGATGCTCTTATTTCTTCGGTGCGAGCCGAAGTGGACCGTATTGGGACGACCAAGCCCGATGACGTTCAGGCCATCCTCAAGGACTCACTCGAAGCTCAACTCGCGGAGTATGACCCCACTCTGCGCCTGACCGAGCGACCCGCCGTGGTGATGGTCGTCGGCGTGAATGGCGTGGGTAAAACCACGACCATCGGGAAGTTCGCCAAGTTCTTGACTAATGCAGGTCGCACCGTCGTGATCGCCGCCGCGGACACGTTCCGTGCCGCTGCGGTGGAGCAGTTGACCACCTGGGCGGATCGAGCCGGTGTTCCCCTGGTAGGGCCGGACAAAGAGGGTCAAGACCCGGCATCCGTCGCTTTTCAGGCTGTCACGAAGGCCAAAGAGGAGGGAATCGACATTGTCATCGTCGATACCGCCGGACGTTTACACACCAAATCGGGACTGATGGATGAGCTCACCAAGATTCGTCGCGTCGTGGAGAAGGTTGCCCCGGTCTCGGAAGTGCTTCTGGTGCTGGACGCGACGACCGGTCAAAACGGGGTAGTCCAGGCTCAAGCCTTCCTCGAGCACGCCGGTGTGACGGGACTTGTGCTCACCAAAGTGGATGGCAGCGCCAAAGGTGGTTTTGTGTTGAGCGTCCAGGAGAGGACGGGGCTTCCCATCAAATTGCTCGGACAGGGCGAAGGGATTGGCGATATGACTGGTTTTGCCCCGGCCTCGTTTGCGAAGTCTCTCGTCGAGGACTAGACGCCGCGATAGGAGCGACCCAGCTCCTGGTAGGTCAGAGCATTTCGTTGAATCGCGTCACGCTCGTCTGCGGTGAGTTCCCGGCGGACTTTTCCGGGAACGCCGGCGACGAGGGAACCAGGAGGGATGTTCTGACCTTCCAACACCACGGAACCTGCTGCCACTAGCGATCCCCGGCCAATCACGCTGCCGTTGAGCACTGTGGCATTCATGCCAATCAGGCAGTCATCCTCCACCGTGGCGCCATGCACCACCGCTGAGTGCCCCACACTGACGCCAGCGCCAATGCGGGCCGGAAACCCGGGATCACCATGGACCACCACGTTGTCTTGGAGGTTGCTTCCTTCGCCGAGCGTGATGGCATCACGATCGGCTCGCAGTACCGCACCAAACATCACCACACTGTTCTCGCCCAGGGTGACTTGACCCACCAGGGTGGCCGACTCGGCCACAAAGGCGGTGGGGTGAACCTGGGGTTCATGGGACTCAAAGGGCACCAGGGGCATGCCTCCAGGATAGGTGGCAGCACAGTTTTGTCAGCTAATCTTGAGGACCATGGCTGCCTTTGGTTCTCTCTCCGAGCGTTTAACAGCCACCTTCTCCTCGCTGAGGCAAAAGGGCAAACTTTCTCCCGCCGATGTTGATGGAACGGTGCGCGACATTCGTCGCGCTCTCCTGGAATCGGATGTGGCGCTCGATGTCGTGAAGGATTTCACCGCAAAAGTACGAGAGCGTGCGCTCTCCGATGATGTCAACAAGGCTTTGAACCCTGCCCAGCAGGTTGTGACCATCGTCAACGAGGAATTGGTTGCCATCCTGGGTGGAGAAACCAGGGGACTTGCCTTTGCCAAGACTGGCCCCACCGTCATCATGCTGGCGGGCCTTCAAGGTTCGGGTAAGACCACGCTGGCAGGAAAGCTGTCCAAGTGGCTCGTCGATCAGGGTCATACTCCGGTTCTGGTGGCCTGCGACTTGCAGCGCCCTGGCGCTGTCAAGCAGCTGGGGATCGTGGCGGAAAATGCCGGAGCAGCGTTCTTTGCTCCTGAGCCCGGAGATGGTGTGGGCGACCCGGTCAGTGTCGCCAAAGCCGGTGTGAAGTATGCCAATGACAAAGCCCACGACGTGGTCATCATCGACACTGCGGGTCGTTTGGGTGTGGACCAGGAGTTGATGGCGCAAGCGTCGAACATCCGCAGGGTGATCGACCCCGACGAAGTTCTCTTTGTGATCGATTCCATGAGCGGTCAGGACGCCGTCCAGACCGCGAAAGCGTTCCAGGAGGGTGTGGACTTCACCGGTGTCGTGCTCACCAAACTTGATGGTGATGCCAAGGGTGGAGCGGCACTGAGTGTGACCGGTGTCACCGGTCGGCCCATCCTGTTTGCCTCGACTGGCGAAAAGATCGACGAGTTTGAGGTTTTCCATCCCGACCGTATGGCGTCTCGCATCCTCGATTTGGGTGACATTCTCACGCTGATTGAGCAGGCTCAGAAAGCTTTCGACGAGGAGGAAGCCAAAGAGCTGGAAGAGAAATTCCGCTCGGAGACGTTCACTCTGGAGGATTTCCTCTCCCAGCTCCAGCAACTGAAAAAGATGGGCTCGCTCGGGGGAATGCTCAGCATGTTGCCCGGCGCACGGGGTATGCAAGATCAGATCGACAACATCGACGAGGGTGAGCTGGTCCGCACCGAAGCGATCATTCAGTCGATGACGCCGAAGGAGCGCCTCACCCCCAAGATTTTGAACGGTTCAAGGCGTATGCGTATCGCGAACGGTTCTGGCACCACGGTCACCGAGGTCAACCAGCTGGTCACCCGCTTTGACCAGGCTGCCAAGATGATGAAAACCGTGGCCAAGGGTGGCGTTCCCCAGATTCCCGGTATGGGGCCGATTCCCGGTGGCGCAGGTCGTGGCAAGAAGAAGAACGTCAAAAAGAAAGCCTCGTCACGCTCGGGAAACCCGGCGAAGCGGGCCCAGGAAGCTCTGGGAAAAAGCTCTTCGAGTGGAGCGGGATCGAGCTTCGGTTTGCCTAGTTCGCCGACTGAATAGGCCAGAAGCCCTCCGCGGTCACCACAGTGCGAGAAAATCTGACAGAATAAGCACTCGAGCACTTCGCCCGACCCTCTATCTGGCGCTTGAGCTCCCCCTTAGACGTCCTGTCGATTGTGTCCCCACGTAATCGTCGGCTGTTATGACTACTCATCTACTTGGAGAAACGTGGCTGTAAAAATCCGTTTGAAGCGCATGGGAAAAATCCGTGCGCCGTACTACCGCATCGTTGTCGCTGACTCACGCACCAAGCGTGATGGTCGTGTCATTGAAGAAATTGGCAAGTATCACCCGACCGAGAACCCGTCGGTCATTGAGGTCAACTCTGAGCGCGCTCAGTACTGGCTCGGCGTGGGTGCACAGCCCACCGAGCAGGTCGCAGCGATCCTCAAGCTGACCGGTGACTGGGGCAAGTTCAAGGGTGAGAAGGGCGCAAAGAGCACCGTTCAGGTTGCCGAGCCCAAGCCCGAGTTCAAGCCTGACACCAAGAAGAAGCCTGTTCTTCGCCCTAAGACGGTCAAGCCCGTCGAGGAAGCTCCCGTAGCTGAGGCGCCAGCCGCCGACGCTCCCGCAGCTGACGCAGCATCTGACGCTCCTGTTGAAGCCACTGAGGCTCCAGCCGCCGAGGCACCCGCGGAAGCCGCTGCACCTGCTGAGGACGCAGCTCCTGCTGCTGAAGAAGCCCCTGCTGACGAGGCTCCCGTGGCGGAGGAAGCTCCCGCAGCCGAAGAAGCACCTGCGGAGGAATCCCCTGCAGCTGAAGAGGCACCTGCTGACGAGGCTCCCGCTGAGGAGACCAAGTAGCAATGTTGGATCGCGCGCTGAATCACCTCGTCCGGGAAATCGTTGATAACCCGGACGAGGTGAGCGTCAGCGTGGTCGACACCCCACGAGGTGAGCTCATCGAGGTTCGCGTTCACCCGGATGATTTGGGTCGCGTGATCGGTCGTCAAGGACGCACCGCCAAGGCGCTCCGCACCGTCATCAACGCGTTGGCCGGTGGCCGTAAGGTCAGGGTCGACGTCGTCGACACAGACTCCTAATGTCTGAGACCTCCAAGCCCACGGCGCCCAAGCCGGAGCGGGTGGAGCTGAGGGTTGCCCGTCTCGTTAAGGCCCATGGTCTTAAGGGCGGTCTCAAGCTCGAGGTCTACACCGATGACCCAGAGCTTCGGTTTGCTCCCGGTAACCAGTTCACGCTTCAGGTTCCCGAGGATTCCAGCTGGTTTGGCAAGAAAATCACCCTGTCCAGTATTCGCGAAGTGAACGCCTCACCTGTCGCATTTTTTGAGGGCGTGGAGGATCGAACGGCCGCGGAGTCTCTTGTGAAGGCCATTTTGTGGGTCGAGCACGACCCCTCGACCAGGCCCACCGAAAGTGACGCGTGGTTTGATCATGAGCTGGTGGGCTTGAGAGTTGTCCGAGACGGTGTCGATGTCGGTACCGTGGCGCGTGTGGAGCATTTCCCGGCCCAGGATCTTCTGGTGATCACCACGGAAGATTCTGAGGTGCTGTTGCCTTTTGTGAAGGACTTTGTCCCCGAGGTCAACATCGAGGCCGGTGTGGTGCAGATCACTCCACCGGGAGGTCTCTTCGAGAGTGTTCCTGACGAGTCATGAAAATCGACATCGTCAGCATCTTTCCCGGCTACTTCGATGTGCTGGAGCTCTCCCTGCTGGGGAAAGCGGCGAAGAGCAAACTTGTCGATGTCGCAGTGCATGACCTCCGCGATGCCACCACCGACGTCCACAGGAGCGTCGATGACACTCCCTATGGCGGGGGTGCGGGAATGGTGATGAGTCCTGAGCCGTGGGGAACGATGCTCGATGGTCTGCTGCAGGAAGATTCGTGGCTGATTGTGCCAAGTCCGGCAGGTCAACTCTTCACCCAGGGCCTTGCCACAGAGCTCTCGGGTGCCTCGCACCTGGTGTTCGCGTGTGGACGATACGAAGGTATTGATCAGAGAGTGATCGAGCACTACAGCTCCACACACCGTGTTCTGGAGGTGAGTCTTGGCGACTATGTCCTGAACGGTGGAGAGGTCGCCGTACTGGCGATGATCGAAGCCACAGTGCGCTTGCTCCCGGGTTTTATGGGCAACCCTGACTCACTCGTGGAGGAGAGCCACGAAAAAGGGCTCCTGGAGTATCCCTCCTATACGAAACCGCGCTCCTGGAGGGGACTCGAGGTCCCTGAGGTTCTCCTCTCTGGCAACCACGAGGCGATTCGTTCCTGGCGCGAAGCACAAGCTCTAGAGCGCACCCAGCGTGTGCGCCCAGACCTCCTCGAGGACTAGGACCGCTCGGTCAACACGAGAGGGCCATCCTTCGTGATCGCTACCGTGTGTTCGACATGGGCGGAGCGTGAGCCATCTGCGCTCATCAGGGTCCAGCCATCCTCCGCGGTATAAATCTCATCGGTGGTGTGCATCAGCCAGGGTTCAATGGCAAACACCATCCCGGGCTTCAGCACTGGCCCAGTGCGAGGTTGGCCGTCATTGGGTATCGAGGGATCCTCGTGCATGGTTTTGCCCACCCCGTGTCCGCCAAAGTCAGTGTTCACGGTGTAACCAGCCGCTTTTGATACCGCGCCAATAGCTGCGGAAATGTCGCCTAAACGATTTCCAGGAGTGGCTGCAGCAATTCCCGCAGCCAGGGCCTTCTCGCAGGTGTCAATCAGGCGCTGGTCACGGGGGTCACCTTCGCCCCCCACGATCATGCTGAGGGCGGAGTCAGCTACCCATCCCTCCAGGCTCACCGCGAAATCGAGAGAGAGAAGATCACCGGACTCGAGGGTGTAGTCGTGGGGGAGACCATGGAGTGCTGCGTCATTGACGGAGGTGCAGATCACTTTCCCAAAGGGTGAGCCACCGAAGGAGGGGTGGTAGTCGATGTAGCAGGAGGTTGCGCCCGCCTGACGGATGAGATCGTGGGCGAGGGCGTCAAGCTCCAGAAGGTTGACGCCGGGCTTGGCGGCCTGGGAAACCTGGGTGAGTACGCCGGCGACGAAAGCGCCCACGGGGCGCATTCGCTCGAGCGTTCCCGAAGAATGCCGGGGAATCACGAAGGAGAGAGGGGGACGTAGGTGCGGAGGTAGTTGCCGATGAACTCGCGCGCGTGCTCGATGAAGCGTTTCTCGCCTGTGGAGTCAAACATGAACGCTCGGTGAAGGATGGCGGATCCCATCTCCACACCAACCTCCAAGTGGAAGAGCAAGTCTTGAGTAACAGGGATGCTGTGTGTTTCGGAGACTTGCTCAGCGAATGCCCGCGCAATCACGCTGTTGTTGGATTGCTCGGAATCGAGAAAGCGATCGGAGATAATGTCACCAAAGCGCAACCCTCGAAAGCCTGGCTCGTGGCGGCACATGTGCACATAGGAGTCGAGCGTGTTGTCCCAGGAAGACCAGGGGATATCGGGCGTCCGGTCAGAACCCTCGGACACCATCTCGAGGTAGCGCTGCATGTTGCGCTGAGCGAGCGCTTTGAGCAACGAATCGATGTTCGGAAAGTAGCGATAGAGGACGCCGACAGAAGATCGCGAGCGATAGGCCACCGCGGTAGTGGTGACACCGTCGATACCTTCCTCGTCAATCAGGAGCGCTGCAGCGTCCAAGAGTGCGTTCATCCGGTCCGCACTGCGACGCTGCACCGGAATAGTGCGCAATTCCGAGTTCTCGCTGAGGGTGGTGGGGGTCTCGCTCATGCTCGCATTCTGGTTCCGTGGGTGCGCCCTAGCCTATGGCTTTCTGGTGGAATCTGAGCCGTTTTTGTGGCAGACTTAGCGCTTGTGCCACCTGGCGCCTCTGCCACAGGGGAGTAGCGCACCACCATCCGGTGGACAGGCACGACACCAGCATTAGTGCGCGTGAGCCTGTGGTCAGCGCAGAGAGTGACACCATCATGCAGACGCTTGATTTTCTTGACCAAGCCTCCCTCAAGTCCGACATCCCCGACTTCCGCCCCGGAGACTCCCTCAAAGTTCACGTGAACATTGTGGAAGGTAACCGCTCGCGTATTCAGGTCTTCCAGGGTGTCGTTATTGGTCGCTCTGGCCACGGTGTGAAAGAAACCTTCACCGTGCGCAAGATCAGTTTCCAGGTCGGTGTGGAGCGTACGTTCCCGCTGCACTCCCCGGTCATCGACCACATTGAGGTCGTCTCCCGCGGTGACGTGCGTCGTGCGAAGCTCTACTACTTGCGCTCCTTGCGCGGTAAGAAGGCCAAGATTCGCGAGAAGCGCGAATCCTAAGCACCCCTCTCGGGCACTCCGCCTACACTGACAATCGTGACGTGTGAGTGAGAGAGCAGGGCTCTAGGGTGCACCAGGTCAAAGCTCGTGGCTGATTCCAGGCGTTCCGTGGGGCGCATGCTGGGGGTATTCCTGCGCGATGCCGTCATCATTGTGGTCGCGGCTCTCGTGGTGTCTTTCCTGATCAAGACGTTCCTGATTCGCTCGTTCTTTATCCCCACGGACTCCATGGACTCCACACTCATCCGGGATGACCGCATCATCGTCTCGCAGCTTCATGGAGGGCCTCTGGAGCTGAGCCGAGGGGATGTGATCGTGTTCGTGGATCCCGGAGGCTGGCTCTCGATTCAAAGCGGTGTGAGTGAGGACGACCCCTTGACCCGACTTCTCGATGGTCTGTCAGTTTTTGTGGGGTTGTCTGGCCCCGATGACAACGAGCACTTGGTGAAGAGGCTGATCGGCCTTCCCGGTGACACTGTCGTGTGTTGTGATGCGTTGGGTGCGATGAGTATCAATGGTGTTCCTCTGGCGGAGCCCTATGTCTCTCTGCCCGAGGGCGTGACCAAGGTGAGCTCCAATGATTTCGAAGTGGTTGTCCCAGATGGTGCGCTCTGGGTGATGGGCGATAACCGCTATAACTCTGCTGATTCTCGGCGCAACATGGACAAGCCTGGTGGTGGCTTCGTCCCCCTGGAGAACGTGGTGGGACGAGCCATTGTGATCTCCTGGCCGCAGGAGCGCTGGACCTGGCTTTCCAACTACCCTGAGACGTTCATTGGGGTGACGCTGAAAGAGGCTGTGCCATTCCTCGAGTAGAACCCAGCCTCGAGCTGGAGCACCAGCTGGTGGCACAGGGTTTCACCAGTGTGATCGGCTGTGACGAGGTGGGTCGTGGCCCTCTGGCGGGTCCGGTTGTGGCGGGGCTCGTCGTGTGGACTCCCGATATTCTCACCTGGCCAGAGGGCCTTTATGACTCAAAAACAGTCACCGAGAAACGTCGTGGACCCCTCGCGGAAGCCCTACGGGAGACGTTTCCCCAGCGCGCGCTGGGGGAGTCTTCCGCTGAGATTGTTGACCAGGAGGGAATCCAGAAGGCGCTGGCCCTTGCGGTGGTGGAGGGATTGCTCGCACTGGCTCAGCAGGGAGTGGCGGTAGGGAGGGCGGTTCTTCTGCTGGATGGATCCCACGATTTTGTTACCCCCCACTTACCGCATCCTCTCCGAGTGGTGACGAGGGTCAAGGGCGATCGAGACTGCGTCTCGGTTGCGGCAGCGTCAGTGCTCGCAAAGGTCTACCGTGATGAGGCGATGATTGCCCACCACGAGACGTATCCCGAGTATGGATTTGCGAGCAACAAGGGCTATGGCTCGAGGAGCCATATGGACGCCATTGCCCAGCACGGCATTACCCCCTTGCACCGGGCGTCGTGGATAAAGAAATAGCGGGGACAGCTTTCCCCTTTAGACTCGGGTGCAATGGACTCTGACGACTTTGACGACTATGACCGGGAAGCCGAGCTTGCCCTGTATCGGGAGTACCGGGACATCGTGTCCCAGTTCCGCTACGTCGTGGAGACCGAGCGTCGCTTTTATCTGGCAAACGAGGTGACCCGCGAGGTCAGGGAACGCGGCAATGATTTCTACTTCGAGCTCACCCTGAACGACGTATGGGTGTGGGACATTTACCGCTCTGATCGCTTCGTGAGCTCCGTTACAGTGCTGACTTTCAAAGATATTAATGTCGAGGAGCTCGGCAACAAAGACCTCAAGCTTCCCCAGGAACTCGCCCTAGACGAGTAACTGTCCACAGCATCTGACCTCAGGCCTTGATGCCCTGGTTGAGTGCGCAAGAGATGTCTGCTGTCATAGCTCTGTCAGCCTGTGGCCATGGATGCTCACGAGTTGCGCGCGAGGACTGCGTGGGGGCTGATCGCAGACCCTGCGGACACTCTCGTGTGGCGCTTGCAGCACGAGCTCGGCCCCATTGAGGCACTGGGCCAAGTACTCGGCTCACACAACATTCGGGCACTCGGTAAGCGTCTTTCTGCCACTCTCATGGACGGAGAGGTGTCACTGGAGTCACTGCGCACTTATCGATCCCGGTACTCGCCCGATCGTGTGCGGCGAGCGCTCGATGTTCAGCTCGAGCAGGGCATCACCGCCATATCTCCAGAGCATCCGTGGTGGCCACCGCGGCTTAGTGATCTCGGCGAGCGCGCTCCCACAACCCTCTGGGTGAAGGGAAGTCTGCATCAGGCTTCTGGCACACAGGGTGTGGCCATTGTGGGGAGCTCGAGGCCCACTCGGTCCGGTCGACAAGCGGCCATCGCCTGCTCTGAGGGGGCGCTGGAGAAGGGCCTCACGATTCTCAGCGGTGGAACACGGGGCATCTCCACTGACGCCCATCGGCGTGCGGTCAACGGTGGAGGAATCAGTGTTGCGGTGGTCGCAGGAGGGCTGGAGAGTACTTACCCACCTGACAACGGGTCCCTCTTTGATCGTGTCCTGCAGCGTGGGGCGATGGTCTCAGAAGTTCCCGCAACCGTGGCACCAACAATTGGAGGGTTATTGGCTCGCAATCGAGTGGTAGCAGCCCTCGCGGATGGGGTTGTCGTAGTGCAGGCGGAATATCGCTCGGGAGCTATCAGTGTTGCCTATCACGCCGCAGCCCTAGGTCGCCATGTGGGAGTTGTTCCTGGACCCTGGAATGACACACGCTCGGCCGGGTGTTGGCGAATCTACCGAGAGTGTGGTGCGATTGTCCTGACTGAACCGGCAGACCTCTCGCTGGTTATTCCAGGAGTCACCCATCCCACAACAATCTAGAAGTCAGAGAACACCATGACCGCCTTCAGTCAACACCCTGGGGCTGAGCACCTGATCGTTCACCTCAGTGACACTCACTTCTTGGGTTCTGGCCGGAAACTCTATGACCAGATTGATTCCGATAGCCCGCTCGAGCGTTTGATGGAGCGGTTGCATGCGAGCGAGATGAGTGTCGACGCTTTGGTTTTCACCGGAGACCTCGCCGATCGCGCTGAAGTGGATGCCTATCAACGCCTGCGTGACCTCATTGAGCCGTGGGCTGCAAAACTCGAGGCAGAGCTTGTGTGGGTGATGGGGAACCACGACGAGCGCGAGCCGTTCACAGAAGTGCTTTTGCGCGAAGAACCCACGGTGGAGCCGAGGGACCGAGTTGTCATGCTGGGGGGCCTGAGGCTTATTGTTCTGGACTCTTCCGTTCCCGGTTACCACCACGGTGAAATAACGGAAGGCCAGCGATCCTGGTTGCGTGATCGACTGGCACAACCTGCTCCACATGGGACTGTGCTCGCCCTCCACCATCCCCCCATTCCTACCCCAATTGATTTGATGGGTCTGATTGAGCTTGATGATCAGGCTGCGCTTGCCGAAGTGGTGAGTGGCAGTGATGTGAGGGGAGTCCTCGCAGGTCACCTGCACTACTCAACGTTTTCGACTTTTGCCGGTGTCCCGGTCTCAGTCTCTGCTGCGTCCTGTTACAACATCGATTTGGTGGCGGATTCTTCCAAAATCCTGTCGGCCAAAGCCAACTCTCTCTCGGCATCGCTCGTCCATGTGTATCCCGACCAGGTCGTGTTCTCCCAAGTGCCCATGGATGAAGAGCCCGAGCTCACCTCTTACGAGTCCAGTTACCGACCCATGATCGAGGCGATGACTCCCGACGAGCGTCGGGAAATGTTTAGCAACAAGAATTCCGACTTCAATCGACAATCCGATCAGCAACAATCTGGTTTCTGAGGCATGAGCCTGCTCCGGGTTGCTCACTCCTACCTCGATCACCTCGAGCGCTCTCGGTTGCTCTCGGATAACTCGCTGTCTGCCTACGGGAAAGACATTCTCCAGTTCGCCGCCTTCGCGAGTGACCAGCGAGTGGAGAGCCTCGACGAAGTGGATGCGGAGCTCGCCCGCTCGTGGGTGTGGTCATTGGCCGAAGGGGGGATGGCCGGGTCTTCGTTGCGTCGCAAAGTCTCTGCTCTGAAAGGCTTTACCGCTTGGATGGCCCGTGAGGGTCACACCGATGGTGATGTGGGAATTCGACTGCGTGCTCCGGGAGCCTCTCGATCGCTTCCTCGGGTATTAACCAGGCGCCACATGGAGGAGATTTTCCAGTCTTTGCAGACCCACGCCGACACGGGGGATCCCGTCGCAATTCGAGATCTCGCCATAGTGGAAGTCCTCTACGCCAGCGCTATCCGAGTCAGCGAACTTGTCGGGCTCATGCTCGAAGGCGTCGATCTTGAGTCCCGCACATTGCGAGTGGTGGGCAAGGGAAACAAAGAGCGGATGGTGCCCCTCGGCGCACCCGCTGTGTCAGCACTGCGTCGCTACCTCGATCATGCGAGGGGGACACTCCTGGGCGAGGGGCAGAGCTCTGTGATGTTTCTCTCGACCCGAGGAAAGCCCCTTGGTCAGCGCAGTGTGTACCAGGTAGTGGCCACGCTTCTGGCTGATATTCCGGGTGTGGGACCGCTGGGCCCTCACACCCTGCGCCACACTGCTGCCACCCACCTCCTCGATGGTGGCGCTGATTTGCGCAGCGTCCAGGAGCTACTGGGGCACGCGTCACTGGGAACCACGCAGATCTATACCCACGTCTCCAACGAGCGTCTCACTGAGGCCTACCAGCAAGCTCACCCTCGGGCGTAGTCGCCCAGAGGCAGCAAGACACTGCGCTGGAGAATCCCTAACTCGCGCCTGGCGGAGCGATACTCGCCACCCTCTCGGAGCCCGAGGTGCAGGCACAGTTGGGGGCAATGTCCGGGTTGGACGGTGGCAATCAGGTCACCGGCCTTCACCCGATCTCCCAGCGTCACCAGAGACTCCACCGGTTCCATGCTGATGAGGATTCCCTCCGGAGTTCGAAGGGTCAACACACCTCGGGTGGCGACCAGCCCGCTAAAGCTCACCACACCTGTCGCGGGGGCAACAATGTTGGCTCCAGAGGCTGCGAGGTCGAGACCGCGGTGGCCTGGACCCCAGGGAGTGCTGGGCGCGCGGAAATCTCGCAAGACTTTCTGGTCGCCTTCGGTGGGCCACTCCCAGATCGCATCAGGGATGGGAGGGAGTAGCACAAGAAGGACAAGCAGCAAGGCGCCAGGAATCATCCCTGCAGTGTGAGGCATGCTGTGGGGTTGCGTCAGCGCCCCGGAGTGTGTGGTGGATTTTCGGGGTGGAGCGAGGGAGCTGGACAACTGCGCTGATACTGTCAGAACACCATGGAATCTGCGGTCCTCTTTGCCTTTCTCGTGACCCTCGGCGCTGGTCTTGCCACCGCTGTGGGTGCTGGTGTGGGCCTGTTTGCCAAGCACACAAATCGGCACTTTTTGGCAGTTGCCCTGGGTTTTTCTGCCGGAGTGATGATCTACGTCTCGTTCGTCGAGATTCTTCCCAAAGCAGGGGACTACATCGCCCAGAGCTCGGGAGATTTCGCGGGGGCGATGACGACAGCGGGAGCATTTCTCGCCGGCCTGGCAGGGATGGCGCTGATGTATCGGCTCATCCCCGACCTCGAGCACCCTGAGCTGACGAACCCACAGACCAAGCTTCCAGGGGAAGAAGGACCCGTGCTTGTCGCCGATAGGCTGCTGTTCAAAGCGGGCCTCGGGGTTGCCCTGGCGGTGACGTTGCACAACTTTCCGGAAGGAATGGCCACGTTCTTCCTCACCCTTGATGATCCTCAGGTGGGAATCTCGGTCGCCTTAGCGATCGCGATTCACAACATCCCTGAGGGAATTGCGGTAGTCGTCCCGATCTACTACGCGACGCGGAATCGAAAGCTCGCGTTTGGTTTTGGTGCGCTCTCCGGCCTTGCGGAGCCACTCGGAGCCATCATTGGCTACGCGATTCTCCAGCCGTTCATCACTGACCAAGTCTTGGGAATCGTGTTTGCGGTGGTGGCGGGCATCATGGTCTACATCTCGATTGACAGTCTTCTCCCCGCTGCACGGCAATATGGCAATGCCCACCTCGCCATCTACGGCATGATTGCCGGCATGGCGGTGATGGCAGCCTCTCTCGTGCTGTTCATGGTCTAGAGCATCGAGTGCGGAAGAAGGGACTTGAACCCTTACGCCCGAAGGCACAGGAACCTAAATCCTGCGTGTCTGCCAATTTCACCACTCCCGCTGGCATCTCCCAGTGTACTGAGGCTAGGCGCGAAGCCAGGCTTCGATTTCGCTGGCGGTGCGAGGAATCGCTGCCGAGAGGTTGAGCGCTCCGGTCTCAGTAACAAGGATGTTGTCCTCGAGGCGAACGCCAATACCCCTCCACTCGGGGGGAACGCTTTCATCATCGGGCTGGAAATACAGGCCCGGCTCAATGGTGAACACCATGCCAGGCTCCAGCACACCCTCGAGATACATCTCGCGTCTCGCCTGGGCGCAATCGTGCACATCCAGGCCTAGGTGGTGGCTGGTGCCATGAATCATGTAGCGACGGTGGTGTTGGCCCTCCGGAGCCAGAGCCTCGTCGAGCCCCACCGGGAGGAACCCCCACTCGTACACCTTCGCAGCGATGACCGCCATTGCGGCCTGGTGAATCTCTCGGAATATCGCACCCGGCGTGACGACCTGGAACGCGGCATCCGCCGCCTCCACCACTGCGTCATAGACAAGACGTTGTGTCGGGGTGAACGTTCCTGACACCGGGAGGGTGCGGGTGATGTCTGCGGTGTAGAGAGAGTCTCTCTCGACACCGGCATCGATGAGCAGAAGGTCCCCGGGGCTCACCGGGCCATCATTGGTCACCCAGTGCAAGATGCAGGCGTGAGAGCCACTGGCGGCAATGGTGCCATACCCGACATCGTTGCCCTCGAGTCTTGCTCGTGCATGGAAAGCGCCCTCAACGATGCGCTCTCCTCGAGGATGTCCGATGGCAGCGGGAAGCGCGTCAATGATGTCCTGAAAGCCCCGATGGGTTCCCGCAACGGCCTCTTGGAGCTCTTTAATCTCGTAGTCATCTTTGACCAGTCGCATTTCGCTAATGACCTCGGCGAGGCGATCATCAGCGCTCGAGTCCTCGGTGCCGCGCCGGTCTCTGAGTTCTCGGGTGAGCTGCTCCTCGGCGTCGGCGGTGATGGCACTGCTTTCCAGATCGAGATCCGCCAGTGACCACTCCGCCACGTCACGGGTGCCAAGGCCGAGCCAGATTCCTACGTCACGCAGGCCCGGACGCCGACCGGTCCAAAACTCACCGAGAGCCGGGTTGGCATAAAACTCGTCGCTGGTGCGAGGGGCGGGCGGCAACACAAAGAGTTGCCATCGGTGAGCATCACCCTCGGGAGTTCCCAGCAAAATGCTGCCGGGTGTAGTCCTCGACCCCCACCCGGTGAGGTAGGCGAAAGCAGTATGGGGGCGGTAGGGGTAATCCGTATCGTTGGAGCGCACTCGGGTTGACCCTGCGGGGATGATGAGCGTCACCCCGGGGAATTCTGCACTGAGCTTCTCTCGTCTCTGTGCCACACGGGGAGCGTGCTCGAGAGGGAGTGGGGAGGGCGAATCGGGAGCACTCCAGCCGGTGTGAATAAAGTCACGAAAAGCCTCTGAGATGGGGGTAGTGGAGCGATTCTCCCGGGGTTCTGAAGAGGAAGGCTCGGCCATATCTCTAGTCTGGCACCTAGCATGGAGGCGTGCCAGCAGTTATCGACCTCCACGCTCACACCACTGCTTCCGATGGTGATGACCGGCCTGCAGAGTTGATAGCTCAGGCCATAGCGTCGGGTCTTGATGTTCTTGCCCTGACCGATCACGACACCATGAGCGGGCTTCCAGAAGCCGCGGAAGCGGTGTCTGGCTCGGGCATGATGCTGATTCCAGGGATTGAGCTGAGCGCCCAAGTCATTGATGAGGAAGCGGGAGCGATTCCCCGCAGCGTCCACCTCCTGGGGTATGGAGTGGATGCGACCAATGCTGTCTTGGCGGGCGAAATGGAGAAGATTCGCTCCCACCGCGATGACCGCCTGAGGTTGATGGTGGAGAAGCTTGCCAGCGATTATGACCTGAGTTGGGAAGAGGTGAGCCATGCGATGCCGCCTGGGGCGACCCCCGGTCGACCCCATATTGCTCAGGTGCTGATCGACAAAGGATATTTTCCAGACACCAGTGCAGCGTTTGCCGGGCCCCTGCGTGCTGATGGCCCCTACCACGTCCCCCATTACGCCCCGAGACTGCATCGCGCCCTTCAGGTGATTGTGGAGGCGGGCGGTGTTCCGGTGCTTGCTCACCCGTATACGGGTGCCCGCTCTGGCGCAGTACGACACGACCAAGCACTCTCTCGAGTCTTGGAGGATTATCAGGTGTTTGTGGAATCCGGCCTCGCGGGGCTAGAGATCAACCACCGAGAGAACACGGACGAGGGCAAAGAGGTCTTGCGGGCGGTCGCGTCCGAGTACTCGCTCATTGTCACCGGGTCCAGTGATTATCACGGCACCAGAAAGCCCAACCAGCTGGGGGAGAACACCACGGAGGAATCTCAGCTCGAGCGTATCCTCGAGCAGGCCACCGGGATCGCGCCGATTAGCTAGAGGTCGTGCGGCGACGCTGACGGGTCCGAGCTCGGCCCCGGGTGTCACCCTGGTCGGAGGGATCGTGGGCGCGGGGGTTCTTCTGCGGCTCCCGGGGAGTTCGCGGGGGCTGCCCCGCACGCTTTTCCTTCTGGGGGATGGGTGTCGGTTTGAGGCGACCCTTGGTCCCCGGTGCGATCTTGAGATCCTCAAACAGGTGAGGGGAGGAGGAGTAGGTCTCCACGGGTTCCGGAATACCCATCTCCAGAGCTTTGTTGATGAGCGCCCACTTGTGGAGGTCATCCCAATCCACGAACGTCACCGCGATACCGGTTTTTCCGGCGCGACCGGTGCGGCCCACGCGGTGCAAATACGCTTTGTCGTCCTCGGGGATGGTGTGGTTGATGACGTGGGTGACATCATCCACATCGATACCGCGGGCAGCGACATCGGTGGCGATGAGGACATCTTTCTTGCCCGCTTTGAAACCGGCCATGGAACGCTCACGAGCGTCCTGACTCATGTCACCGTGGACCGAGCCAGCGGAGAAACCGCGGTCGTTGAGCTCCTCCATGAGGCGCGCTGCGGCGCGCTTGGTGCGGGTGAAGATGACGGTCTTGCCGCGACCCTCGGACTGGAGGATGCGGCCAATGACCTCGTCCTTGTCCATTTGGTGAGCGCGATAGACAAAGTGCTCAATGTTGGCCTGGGTCAGGCTCTCATCGGGGTCCGAGGCGCGGATGTGGATGGGCTTCTGCATGAAACGCCTCGCCAGTGTCACCACAGGACCCGGCATGGTGGCCGAGAAGAGCATGGTGTGACGAGTGGCCGGTGTTTGCGAGAACAACTTCTCTACATCGGGGAGGAAACCCAGATCCAACATCTTGTCGGCTTCGTCCAAGACCATCACCTGGATGTCCTTGAACGAAATCAACCGTTGGGACGCCAAATCCAAAAGGCGACCGGGTGTTCCCACCACAATCTGGGCGCCCGCTTGAATCTGCTCAATCTGACCTTCATACGCTTTGCCACCATAAATCGAGACCACGGTGGTGGAACGATTCTTGGTCGCCAATTCCATGTCTTCGGTGACCTGCACGGCGAGTTCCCTCGTGGGAACCACGATCAGGGCCTTGACGCCCTTCTCGGGGTCAAGACCTAAGCGTTGAATGAGAGGGAGGCCAAAACCGAAGGTTTTGCCTGTTCCCGTCTTGGCCTGACCAATAATGTCTTGGCCAGTGAGGGCAATGGGGATGGTTTGTTCCTGAATAGGAAAAGGTTCGATGATGCTTTTGCTAGCAAGCGCCTCGACCAGGTCGGCTTCGATACCGAGGTCGGAAAAATTCACGTGTAAGGGGATCCTTTTGTTCTCTAATGTCTCCCCAGTCTAGAGGGTGGAGACTATGAGCGAACAGTCTGCTGGTAGCTAAGCTGGGTCAATGCCGTGGTGGTCGTGGAAAAAGAAAAAGGCCGATCGGCCTGCGTTCTCCATTACTCCACGCGATGACGAGAGTGCCGCGTCCAAAGTCGATCTGGGAGCTCTAGCGCCCGCGTTAGCGGACTATCTTGCGGGAGCGTGTGTCCTGCAGCAAGCTCTCGCCTCGAAACTTTCGGTGCTCGCGGGTGGGGCATGGGGGTCCGAGGACGCCGATGATCTGGGGCTCGCCTCCGGTCGCGCGATGGACCGCTATCGACGTCTTCGCACGATGCTCGAGGACTATGTGGAGGACGTGGCTGCCGCTCTTTCGGGTCCCCGGGACCGGCTTGCTGCGCACCTGGATCGCCTAGAGAGCACCCGCTGGTACGAAGGAGTGGGCACCGCCTACGTGGTGACCGGCTTCACGAGAGATTTTTGGCACCGCCTTGCGACGGGTTTCGACCCTGAGGTGACGACAGTGCTCCAGGACATCCTGAAGGACGAGGGCGATGAGGACTTGATGGCCGGCGTGCTGGAGCGGTTTCTCGCCGTTGACGGGCGGTATTCCTCACGGCTGAGCTTGTGGTGTCGTCGTTTGGTGGGGGACACCATGTTGATCTGCCGTGATGCTCTCTCAGAGGCCGCCATGTCTCACGTGGACGCGGAGGTCAGACTAGAACCGGTGCTCACCGATGTGGTGGCGCTCCACACGAGGCGATTGGATCGCCTCGGTCTCACCGCTTAGGAGCGGGTCAGCTCCGCCCAGAGGGCTTCATCTGCCGCTTTCCGGCGCTTCGGGAGAACAATCCCGAGCGCTGTGGTGCCCACTAGGGCAAGGCCCAAGGCAATAATCCAGCCCCAGGGTCCTTCGGCGTCGATACCCACCCAGATGGCGATCAACCACCCGAGAGATCCCAGAATGACACCAGCGGAGGGCATCACGGCAAGACCGTGGAGGTCCCTGCCGGGGACGATGTAGCGCAGTGCGAGGCCAAGCAAGCCTGCGAAGGTGACGACGAGGACGAGTTCCATGGCTTAGGGCGCGAAGCCGACCTTGCGGGCTTTCTCTTGCCCGATCTCCACGAATGCCAGGTTTTTGGCGGGTACCACATAGATGTGGCCCTTCTCGTCTTCCAGGCGCAGCGTTCCGCTGTCCGAGCCCACCGAGTCAGCGATCGCTTTCTCAATCTCGGCAGCAGACTGCGTGGTCTGGAACATCAGTTCCCGGGCAGTGTTCACAATTCCAATGCGTATATCCACGGTGTCTAGCGTACGACACGTCAGCTGTGTGGATTAGCCTCCAGGGGATGGCATCCCACACCGACCCACTCCTTGGAGCACCTCCCGCGCAGTGTGCTCTGGTACTGGGTGCTCCGGGAAGTGGTAAGACCACACTCCTCGTGGATCGGCTGGTGGCCCTCCATGCCCAGGGTGTGTCTCCGGACAACCTTCTCATCGTGACTCCCACCCGTGCCCACGCGAGCCGGGTTCGCGACCAGGTGGGTCTCGCCCTGGGTGTAACCACAGCAGGTCCGAGGGCTCGCTCGCTTCAAGCTTTCGCGTTTGCCATTGTGCAGGAGCATCATCGAGAACACTCGCTCGCTCCTCCCGAGTTGGTGAAAGCCCGAGTGCTCGATGGCGACATCCAAGACCTTCTCGAGGGTCACCTCGAGGACGCCTCAGGACCGCACTGGCCTGAGCCTTTGGGCGATATGGCGCGCTCGTCACCCCGTTTTCGCACCGAACTGAGGGAATGGCTCTCGCGGGCGAGCGAACACTCGCTCACCCGCGAGCGGATTGAAGAACTGGCAACGCTCCACGCACGCCCAGAGTGGGCAGCCGCGGCAGAGTTCCGGGACGAACTGCGCACCGTCATGGCCAGTGCACGACCCGGTGCGTATTCCAGCGCTGACACTCTGCGCCGGGCTGAAGCGATCGTGCGAGAAGGTCTACCCGCTGTTTTCCGCGACCTTGCTCACGTGGGTGTTGATGATGC
>Ga0233450_10001045_pt1 | contig 29993 bp, 26 predicted proteins | sample 011ome_30_FD_189956 | JGI IMG/M metagenome (GOLD analysis project Ga0233450, IMG submission 189956) | Coastal salt marsh microbial communities from the Groves Creek Marsh, Skidaway Island, Georgia - 011501CT (spades assembly) | ecosystem: Environmental > Aquatic > Marine > Intertidal zone >... | reverse complement strand
CGTATTGGGCGATCGCCGCATCGCCGATGGCGACGATCCGGTCGCCGTCGATCAGAATGTCGGCTACCGGTGGATGGTCAGTATCGCCGTCATGGTCATAGACCATGCCGCCGGAAACGAGTGTCAATTCTCCGTAATTTCCCATGGGCCCCGCGCAGTTCTTGATATGGTTGGTGCAAGATAATTGACCCATTTAGTAAGCCAGAGAATTGCATTGCACCGCAACATGTTATTAGCTGCACCGCATGAAGTGGTGTCGGTTTTTCAGTCGGACAGACAGTTTGCGCCCGAACCAATCGAGGATATCGCTATGGAAAACGTACCTGTAATCGACATCTCCGCGTTCAGGGACGGCGACGCGGCAACGCGCCGGAAGATCGCCGACGCGGTCAGAACGGCGGTCGAGGAGATCGGTTTTCTGTCGGTAACAGGTCATGGCGTTTCCGATGAGATCATCAGTCGTATCCGGTCGGAATCCCTCGCATTCTTCGATCTGCCGCTTGCCACGAAGGAGAAGTACCTTCACCCGTCGGGCAACCTCAATCGCGGCTACACGCCCTTCGAGGGGGAATTTAACGGCTCATCTACGGGTCAGCCCGCGCCGGCGGACCTGCGGGAAGGATATATCTTCGGCCAGTCAGTGCCACAGGATACCGCGGGGGCCGACAAGGCCGTCGCCTCCCATGCCTATCAGCCGAATATCTGGCCGGACGTCATGCCGGGGCTGACCGAGACGTTCCAGGCCTATTATTCGGCGGTAGCGGACTTCAATACCGTGCTTCTGGAAATATTTTCCGCCGCGCTCGATCTGGAGCCCGCGTATTTCCGGGAAAATTTCCGGCATCACAGTTCGACCGTGCGGATACTCCATTATCCTGCCCAGGATGCGCCGCCGCCGGCCGGTCAATTGCGCTGCGGGGCGCATACCGATTTCGGATCGCATACTATTCTTCTCGCCGACGATTCGCCGGGCGGGTTGCAGGTGCGCACCCTGTCGGGTGAATGGGTCGACGTTATTCCGCCGGCCAATGCCTTTATCATCAATATCGGCGACATGATGAAAATGTGGACCAACGACCGGTGGGTCTCCAACGAACACCGGGTCGCCAATCCGCCGACCGAGGGCGGTCCGTCCGGCGACCGGCTGTCGATCGCGTTCTTCACCTATCCGAATCCGGATGCCGTTATCGAGTGCATACCGACCTGTCTGGCGCCCGGCGACGAGGCGAAACATCCGCCCGTACTTGCCGGCGATTACCGGCGGATGAAGGTCGAAAGCACCACGGCGGCAGCGCAGAACAGGTCCTGAGGGAACGGGTTATTTCACTCCCTCCGGCGATAGGGGTTGTGCAGCCGGTGTGTTGCATTGCAAAATAATTATCTGCTGCATCGCGGCTGTCGGCGTGGTGGAGGGCTTTTCGCCACGCCATTCGATAGCGTCAGGGCGGCGACACACGACCTGACGGGACCCGTTCGCGGTTCCATCCAGAAAGAGGGTATTCATGGAAACGGACGCCAAAGACAAGCCGGGCGGAAAAGGCATCGGTAGCTCGCTTCCCCGTCAGGAGGACGAACGCTATCTGAATGGTCGGGGCCGGTTCATCGGCGATATCCGTATGCAGGGCATGCTGGAACTGGCCTTCCTGCGAAGCCCGCTGGCCCATGCCCGCATCATCGGAATCGAAAAACCGGCGGATGCGGGGGAGAGGGTTTTTACCGCGGCCGACCTCGTCGGCGTGAGCGGCATCAAGGCGGATTCGGGCCTGCCGGGTTTCCGCAGCTCCATCCAGCCCGTCCTTGCCGCGACGAAGGTCCGACATGTCGGCGAGCCCATCGTTGCGTGTCTTGCCGAGACGCGTGCGCGTGCGGAAGATCTCTGCGAACTGGTGACGGTCGATTTCGACGAACTGCCCGCCGTGTACGACATGACGAAGGCGCGCGATGCCGATGCGCCCCTTGTCCACGAGGACTGGGACGAAAACGTGTTCCTAGAAAGTGCCGTGGATATCGGTTTCGAAGCCTCGAAACAGGGGGCGGCCAGCGTCGTCAAACGCACCTTCAAGACGGCGCGCCAGTGCATGGCGCCGATCGAGGGCCGGGGCGTCGTCGCTCTGTGGGACCGCCATCTCGAAATGCTGACCATCCATTCGGCGACACAGATTCCCCATATCGTGCGCACCGGGATCGCCGGCTGCCTCGGCCTGGATCATGGCCAGGTGCGTATCATTGCGCCGGACGTGGGCGGCGGGTTCGGGTTCAAGAGCCAGTTGCTGGGCGAGGAAATCTGCGCCGGCTGGCTGGCGATGAAGCTGGACCGGCCGATCCGCTGGCTGGAAGACCGCCGCGAACATCTCAGCGGCAGCGCGAATTGCCGGGAGCATTATTACGAGGTTACGGGCTATGCCGGCGCCGACGGCGAGCTGCTGGCCGTGGATTGCGAAGCCATCGTCGATGCCGGTTGCTATTCCACCTATCCGTTCTCGGCCTGTCTCGAATCCGCGCAGGTCGCGAGCATTCTGCCCGGGCCCTACCGGCTGAAGGGCTATCGCTGCAAGACGTGGTCGGTCGCGACCAACAAGCCGCCGATCCTGCCCTACCGGGGCGTCGCGCGCACCGGCGTGTGCTTCGCGATGGAAGTTCTGATGGATGCGCTGGCGCGGGACCTGAAGATGACGCCGGAAGCCATCCGGCGGCGGAACCTGGTTGAGCCGGAGGCGATGCCGTTCACCAATATCACCAACAAATATTTCGACAGTGGCGACTACCCGGAAGCCCTGACCCGGGCGCTGGATGCAATCGATATCGAGGCGATCCGCGCGGAACAGAAAGACCAGACCGGTGACAGGCGCATCGGCGTCGGCCTGTCGATCTTCTGCGAGCAGGGGGCGCACGGCACGTCCGTCTATCACGGCTGGGGCATACCCATGGTGCCGGGGTTCGAACAGGCCGGCGCGCGGCTGACGCCGGATGGCGGGCTCGAACTCCGTGTCGGCGTGCACAGCCACGGGCAGGGGCTGGAGACGACGCTTGCCCAGATCGCGTATGAAGAAATCGGCGTCGATCCTGCCAAGGTAAAGCTGGTCCATGGCGATACCGCCTATACGCCCTATTCCACAGGGACCTGGGGGTCGCGCTGCATTGTGATGGCGGGCGGCGCGGTCGGCGCCGCCAGCGCCGCGCTCGGCGACCGGATCAAGCACATTGCCGCGCATCTGCTTCAGGCGAAGGCAGGCGATATCACGCTGGAAGACGGCATGGCCTATTCCGGCAGCAGCTCGGTCTCCATCGAGGAGGTCGCCAAGACCTGGTATCTGAAGCCCCAGCTGCTGCCCGACGATGTCGATCCGCGCGGGCTAGAGGTCACGGAAGGCTACAAGACCGTTCAGGATACGGGCACGTTTTCCTATGCCTGCCACGCCGTGAAGGTCAGTGTGGATTTGAAGTCCGGCAGTGTCGACCTGCTGGATTACGTCATCGTCGAGGATGCCGGCACCATGATCAATCCGATGATCGTCGACGGTCAGGTGCATGGCGGAACCGTGCAGGGCATCGGTACCGCATTGTTCGAGGAAATGCCGTTTGATCGGTCGGGACAACCGCTGGCATCGACGCTTGCCGATTATCATCTGCCGGTCGCGGGCGACATCCCACCGGTGCGGATCTATCACATGGAAACGCCGTCCCCCTTGAGCCGGTTCGGCCAGAAGGGGATCGGCGAAAGCGGCGCGATAGGCCCGCCCGCCGCCATCGCGAATGCCGTGAACGATGCGCTGGCGCCGCTCGGCGCGGAAGTCGGCGAGATACCGCTGACGCCGGAGCGCATCCTCGATGCGCTTGCGGCAGGCGCCGGGGAGCAACGCGCATGAAGGCCGCAGCATTCGATTTCGACAGGGCCGATACCCTCGCCCAGGCGCTGGCGCCCGAACCCGGCGACAAGCCGGTTGCCGGCAACCAGTCGCTCGGACCGATGATGAACCTCCGTCTCGTGCGGCCGCGGCGTCTGATCGATATCGCGACCGTGCCGGAACTCCGCGTGATCGTCGAAAACCCGGATTTCGTCCGCTTCGGCGCGGCGACCACCCATGCCGAGATAGAGGATGGCGAAACCCCCGATCCGACGAACGGCTGGATGCGGGCGGCGGCGTCCAACATCGCCCATCGCGCGGTGCGCAATCGCGGTACCATGGGCGGCAGCCTCGCCCATGCGGATCCCGCCGCGGACTGGGTCATCGTGCTCACCGGTCTGGACGCGACGGTGATCGTCAACGGTCCCGGCGGCGAACGCCGTATCCCGATGGCCGATTTCATGACCGGTCCCTACACCACGGATCTCCGCGAGAAGGAACTTATCGTCGCCATCGACGTTCCGCGGCCGGGGGCGTCGGCGCGCTGGGGCTACTGGAAATTCATGCGCCAGGTCGGGGAGTTCGCCAAGGCGAGCGCGACCGTTCTGATCGATCCGGAAAACGGCCGTCATCGCTGTGCGCTCGGCGCGCTCGGCGGGGCGCCGGTGGTCCTGCCGGACCCGCTTGCGATTATAGAGCGGCGCGTCAGTGCCGCGGACATCGTGCCGCAGGCGCTTGCCGGCCGGCCCTTGCAGTCCTTCGCGATGCATGTTGCAGCACTGGAACGCGCCCTTGCCCGCGCGCTCGGAGAAGAGGAGGGCGGCGCATGAGCATGTCCGACATTACGATGAACGTTAACGGCCGTACCGTTACCGGCAGTGTCGAGCCACGCACCCATCTTGCCGATTTCCTGCGCGAGGAATTGCTGCTGACCGGCACCCATCTCGGCTGCGAGCAGGGCGTCTGCGGCGCCTGTACGCTGATGGTCGACGGAAGACCCGTGCGTTCGTGCATCACGCTTGCGGTCTCCTGCGAACAGGCGGATATCCGCACCGTCGAGGGCTATGGCGACGACCCGTTGATGGCCCGCATCCGTGATGCGTTCACGCGCCATCACGGGCTGCAATGCGGCTATTGCACGCCGGGAATGCTGGCGACCGCCTACGATATCGTGCGCCGCGTGCCGGAAGCCGACGACACCGAAATACGCCGCCAGCTTTCCGGCAATCTCTGCAGATGTACCGGCTACGCGGGCATTGTCGCGGCGATAACGGATGTTCTGGCCAACGATCCCCCCGCGCCGCAACTGGTGCCGGGGCCCCGCGTTCACCGGTCGATCGCGTCGACATCCGGGGAACAGCAGGCGGCGGATACGGCGACGCCGGCGACTTCGGCCACGGCGACATCCCGGGAAAACCTGCCGACGCGGGAGTCGCTGAGTGGGGCCGTTGTCCTGTCGCGCTCAATTGAACTCGATGCGCCGGTTGGCGATGTCTGGAAAATTCTCAAAGACCCGGAAAAAGTGGTGACCTGCATCCCGGGCGCAAGGCTGGAGGGCCCCGCCGATGGCGAGACGTTCCAGGGCGTGTGCGAAGTTTCCGTCGGCCCCATGGGCGCCGCGTTCAGGGGGACGGCGGCGCTATCGACCGATGACGCCGCCCGCACCGGAAATGTGGTGGGCAGGGGGCGGGACGGTCTCAGCCGTTCGAGCCTGGACGGGTGCCTCGATTTCGCACTGACGGAACTGGACGGCGGACGTTCGCAGATTTCTTTCGAGATGCTCTACCGGCTCAACGGCCCGCTGGCGCAGTTCGGCCGGCCGGCGCTTGTCGCGGAAATTGCCGACAGGCTGCTCGCGGATATCGCCCGTTCGCTCGCGGACGCCGCAAGCGGCAAGACCGTGCAGGCGGGTGAGGCACCGCAAAAGGTCGGCGGTTTTTCGCTGCTTTTCGGATCGCTGTTCAACATGATCCGGCGATCCTTCGGCGGGAAATGAGCCGCCGGCTCTCGCGGCCGGTCAGGGGGTGAGCAGCGTCGCCACCGCGCGGGCGACGGCTTCGGTGCCGAGCCGGAGATCGGCGAGGTCGAGATTCTCGTCACTGTTATGTCCGCCCGCTTCCGCCAGTGTGCGGGGTCCTGCCCCGTACAGCACCACCGGAATGCCTTTTTCCGCGTAGAGCCGCGCATCGGTGAACAGCTTGGCCCCGACATAGGGGATTTCTTCCCCCGTGAGGTCGGCGGCCGCAGCGCGGATCGCGTCCGCGATTTTTTCCCAGCCCGGCTGCGGCACCAGCGGCAGGGCCGCCATGATGCGCTCCACCGAGGCACTTGCCCCCGGAAATGCGGCGGCGGCCGACCGGATCAACTCCGTCAAGCCCTGTTCCACCGCATCGACCGATTCGCCCGGCAGGATGCGCCGGTCGATCCGGAAGCGGACGCTGTCGGGTACGACATTGGTGTTGATCCCGCCCTCGATCGTGCCGACGACCAGTGTCGGCGACACGATGCCCGGCACATCGGTGTGAATGTCCGCCAGTGCCGCACGGCTTGCATACAGCGCCGACAGAACCGCGTTCGTGACCTCCAGCGCATCCACCGCGCGTTCGGGCTCCGCCGCGTGTCCGATCTTGCCGGTGACGGTTGCTTCAAGGTGGAGACAGCCGTTATGGGCCGTGATCACGGCATGGGAGAAACCGGCGCAGATGACGTAGTCCGGCGTCGAGAGTCCCTGTTCCAGTATCCATTGCGGCCCGACAGTGCCGCCGATTTCCTCGTCATAGGTGAAATGCAGTTCCACCGTTCCGGCAAGGGCGGCGCCTTGTTCGGCGGCCTTGCGCAGGGCGAGAAGCGCCCAAGCGTAGCTCGCGAAGTCGGACTTGGACACGGCGGCCCCCCGGCCGTACATCCGCCGTCCGTCCGCTGTCTCCACGATCTCGGCGCCATAGGGGGCGTGTTCCCAGCCCGATCCCGGGGGCACGACATCGCCATGGGCGTTGAGCGCGATGGTCGGGCCGTCGCCGAACCGGTGGCGGACGATCAGATTGGTCACCGACTTCATACCGGCCGCATGGACCGCATCCTGCGGCACGGGGTGCGCCTCGACCTCGAATCCGAGCTCTTCCAGAAGCCTTTTGGCAAGGGCGGCATGGGCCGCGCAATCGCCCGGCGGGTTGTCGGTCGGCGACTTCACCAGCTCGGCAAGGAAAGCAACCTGATGCGCTTCCTCAGCATCGAGGAAAGCGGCGATAATGTCATTCATGATCTTTTTCCTATGCCGACCAGGGGCCGGGTCCGGTCTGAACCGCGATGGTCTCCTCGATGTGTTTCGGCGCCGGCGGCGGCATCTTCTGGATCGTGTGAACGGACCGGCCGGTGCCCCGGGCTGCCTCGTTCAGCACCCGGTCGCGCATCACGAACTGGCCGCGGACCAGCGTGTGAACGGGCACACCCTTCACCGGCCGGCCGTCCCACGGCGTGATTTTCGCGCGGGAATGCAGTTCTTCGTCGGCGATAACCTCCTCGCGGTTCAGATCGACGACCACGATGTCGGCTTCCGTCCCGGGCTGAAGCGTGCCCTTGCGCGGATAAAGGCCCCAGCGATTGGCCGGGTTATAGGCCGTCCATTTCACATAATCGCAGATCGATATCCTCCCGGCGGCGACTTCGCTGAGCATCAGCGGCATCTGGGTCTCCACGCCGGGGAACCCGCAATCGCAGGTCCAGATGCTGTCGCGCTGTTTTTCTTCCGGGACATGCGGTGCGTGGTCGGTGGCGATCATGTCGATAGTGCCGTCGGCAAGCGCTTCCCACAGGGATGACTTGTGATGCGGCTCGCGGACCGGCGGGTTGACGCGGATAACGCCTTTGCACTGTTCGTAATCGTTGCTGTCGAGCAGCAGATAATGTGGGCAGGTCTCGCCGCTGACATCGACGCCGCGCGCTTTCGCTTCCCGAAGCGGGCGCAGTTCGTCTTCCGACGAAATGTGCAGAATATGGATACGTGCGCCCGTCCATTCCGACAGAACCGCGGCGCGGCTGACGGCTTCGATCGCGACAACGGCCGGCCGGGCGGCGATATGGGCAAGCGGGTCGGTGCGTCCGGCGGCTTCGAGCTTGAGCTGGCGCCGCGCCATGATCGAGGCGGTTTCCGCGTGAAGCGCGATACGATAGCCGTGCTGGGCCACGTATTCGAAGCCTTCCAGCATGGCGCCGGTTGACGGGGCCGGAAGGTCCCCGAAGGTATTGCCCATGAAACACTTGAAGCCGATGACGCCGCCGGCGACCAGGTCGGGCAGGTCGTCGAGGTTCTCTTCCGACAGGAGCCCGTAGATTCCGAAATCGACATGCGCCTTTTCCGCCGCGAGTTCGTGCTTCTGGCGCAGGGTTTCGGCGGTGCCGGTCGGCGGGTTGACGTTGGGCATCTCGAACACCGTGGTCACGCCGCCCATGGCGGCGGCGGCCGTGCCGGAGCCCCAGTCTTCCTTGTGGGTGTAGCCGGGCTCCCGGAAATGCACATGGGAATCGATCGCGCCGGGCAGCACGTGCATGCCGGTGGCATCCAGCGTTTCGGTCGCGGGCGGCATCGCATCTGCCGCGCCGATGGCGAGGATTTTTCCGTCCTTGACCGCGATGCTCGCGTCCAACTCGGCATCGGGGAACACAAGTGTGCCGCCCGAAATGACCAGATCTGCTGTTGTCGTCATGTCTATTCCCCTTTCCGGGATATCAAAGGGATGCCCAGCCGCCATCGACGGCAAGGTCTGCGCCGGTGACCTGGCGGGATACATCGCTCGCAAAGAACAGGCAGGCATTCGCCACGTCCGTGTCCTGCGTTATCCGCCGCAGCGCGTAGTCTTCGGCGTGTTTTTCGGCGGCTTCTTCCGGCGTGATACCCAGTTGTTTCGCCATGTTCGCGCAGACCTTGTCGCGGAACCGCGGCCCGTCGACCATGCCGGGGGCAACGTAGTTCACGTTGATATTATGCGGTCCGAGTTCCAGCGCGAAGCTCTTGGTCACGCCGCGCAGGCCCCACTTTGAAGACGAATAGGCCAGCCGGCCGGCGCGCCCGCGCATACCGAACGTACCGCCGACATTGACGATCTTGCCGAATTTCTGCGCCATCATCGTCGGGGCGACAGCGCGGATCGTGTGAAAGCAGCCATTGACGTTCAGCGTCACGATCTCGTCGAATTCCTCCGCGGTCGTCTCCACGCCGGTCTTGCCGATGGGGCCGGAGCCGCCCGCGATATTGACCAGGATGTCGATCCGCCCGCCAAAGCTTTTCCGCGCGGTCTCGGCCGCCGCCTCGCAGGCAGCCGCATCGGTAATGTCGCAGGGTGCGATGACGGCTTCCGCACCGCCGGCACGCACTTCCTCGGCTATCGGTTCGATCGCGCCGGTGTCCCGGCCGATCAGGACAAGCTTGCATCCTTCCGCCGCGAACTGGCGTGTCACCGCGGCGCCCATGCCTTTTGCCGGCCCGGTGATGATCGCGACGCGGTCTTTCAAATTCAGGTCCATGTTTTCTTCTTCCCGGTATCCGAACGGCGCAGCCGCCGTTTCCTGTCTGACGTCCTGTTGGCAGGGCTAATACCCTGATAAACAGGAATTTTATGCTCTTCGTGAGGCTTTTTTTGAATCGCTTTATTATCCGGCGATGCTTCACCTGCAGCGGAATATTAAGGCGATAGCGCGATGAGTTATAATGCTATTATAACTTACTAGTGTTGCTTTTTCAGCAACGCGGTCTGGGTAGACCGACAGCTTGCGGAAGGACCGAATGCGTCATTTGAGGATCCTGGAACTGGTCGATGAAGTAGCGCGCACCGGATCGATCCGGCGGGCGGCGGAGCGGCTGAATTTTACGGCGTCGGCCCTGACACGGCGCATACAGGACCTGGAATCGGAACTGGGTGCGGTGCTGTTCGAACGTACTTCGCGCGGCATGCGGCCGACCGCGGCCGGGGATATGTTCCTTGCCCATGCCCGCGAGCAGCTTGCCGAGGCCGAGCGGCTCAAATCCGGTCTCGAGGATCTGCAGGGGCTCAGGCGCGGCAGGGTACGGATCGCCTGCAGCCAGGCGGTCGCGCCCGAATTCATGCCCCGGGCGATAGGGGCGTTCCGTCGTTCCTATCCGATGATCGATTTCGAGGTGCGGGTTGTCGATCATGAACAGGCCGCGACCGCGCTCGCATCCTACGATGTGGATATTGCCCTGGTTTTCAGCCCCGAAACCCTGGCGGGGTTCGAGCGTCTGGCATTGCTGGAGCAGCGTCTGGTCGCGCTCCTGCCCCGCGGTCATGTGCTGAGCGAGAAACCGGAGCTTCGGCTGCGCGATTGCGCCGCCCACCCGGTCGCGTTGCCCGACCGCTCAACCGGCGGGCGCCAGTTGCTGGATGCGTTCTCGGCCCGGACGGGTATTCCGTTCGAGGTGGCGATTGAATCCAATTCGTTTGAATTCCTGCGCCGGTCGGTTGTGCAGTCGGGGCTGGTTTCGTTCCAGATCGACGCCGGCGCGCCCGCAGCGGATGCCGACCCCGATATTATTGTCCGGAAGGTAGACCGGCGGGACGCGCCGCCGGCAAACCTGGTGCTGGGCAAGCTGCCGGGCAGGAACCTGCCGCAGATATGCCTGATCTTCGCCGAGGACGTCATGGACCGAATGGCATCGATGCGGGACGGCGGCGCACCTTTTGAAAAGACGCGCGATTAAAAGCGATCAGCTGAGTTCGATGCGCCGTTCCATGCCGATATCGGCGGTGAAATTATCGAGGATCATCTGCCGGAACGCCGGGTACTGGGCGGCAACCGCGTTAAGGGCGCCGGCCGACATTTTGCCGCGCCGGCGGGCGGCGATCTCCTCGGCCTCCGCGATCAGCGCTTCTTCATCGATCGTGGTCACGTGGCCGTCCGCGACGACCTGGCGGCCATCTACCCAGACGTGCTCGGTCGACCCGCCGTTCTCGTAGTAAAGCAGGTGCCGATAGGGGTTGCCCATGGGCCGGTGCCAGTGATCCACCGGCTTCATGACCGTTATATCCGCGCGGGTACCTGCCTGCAGGGTGCCGATCCTGCCGGCCCGGCCGAGGGCGCGGGCGCCGGCGGAATATCCTTCACTCAGGATCGTCCGCGCATCCGGCCATTCCTCGAAGTCGGGATCGGTCAGGCGCATCATGTAACAGCCCATCCGCATGCTTTCCAGCAGGCCCGGCGGGCCGCAGTTCGACCCGTCGGTGCCATAGGCCACAGGGATGCCGGCCTTGCGCAGGCGGAGGATAGGAGCAAGGCCGGCGCCGAGCATGGCGTTCGAAATGGGGGAATGAACGACCGTCAGGCCGGTCTCTGCCGCCGCGGCGATGTCTTCGTCGCTGGACCAGATGAAATGCACCAGAGAGGAGTTTTCATCGAGAATGCCGAGATCCGCCATGCGGCGCACGAAACCGGGACCGTTTTTAGGGCGCATGGCCGCCTGGGTCTTGGTTTCCAGCATGTGGGTGTGCAGCCCGCAATGATGCCGCTGCTGGAAATCACCGGTCATTTCCAGCAGCAGGTCCGAACAGCGCTGCGGGCCGTCGACGCCGAGGATCGCCCGGACGCGCGCTTCGGGAGGCGTCCCGGCCACGGCGTTTTCCATGATCTCGAAATACGCTTTCGCGTCCGGCGTAGGGTGGTTCGCCGCCGCCGCCAGAATTTCCGGGGGCAGCTTGCTCCGGTCCACGGGAACGGTGTCGATATAGGGCAGGTCGGCGAACATCGTCGCGACCGTCGCCCGCATGCCGATATCCTCGAAAGCGGTACACACGGCATTCAGCCCGTCTGCCGACAGGGCCGGGCGCTCCGAATAGTGATCGATGGTCGAGGTCACGCCGGTATGCAGCATGGCAAGGGCGTCGAGCTGGGCGCTGACGTATATTTCCCGGGGTGTCATTGCGGCACTCGCAGCGATCACGGCCAGCATGTAGATATCGAGGGGTTCGCTCTCGACGGAGCCTTTCAGGAGGGCCGAGTAGGAATGCGTATGCGCATTGATAAAACCGGGAAGTATCATGCGTCCCGGAATATCGACATACGCGACGCGGTCAGTGGGAACGGTAAAGGCTCCACGGGGGCCGACCGACAGGATATCCGTGCCTTTGAGCCAAAGCTCGCCGTCCTCGAACACGTTTTCTTCGGCGTCGAAGGCGAAGATGGTTCCGCCCCGGAGGCAGGTGAGGGTATCGACGCCATCTTCAGGGTTTGTCATCCGGTTCCTCCTTTCGGGAGATGAAATCCGGACGGCAATTCCCTGCTATGCAGGGTTCTGCCCCGTCCGGATTATGATGAGACGGAATCGAGCTCGGCGGTCTTGCAGATATCGCGCAACAGGCGCCGGTTGGGAACGAATTCCCTGCCTTCGCGATAGACAAGCGCCGGGACGAGGCGTTCGTTCACGCTCAGTATCTCGCCTTCGGCATCCGCGAGGTCCCACGTGCCGGAAACCGGATCGAGCACGGTAATGTCGGCCCGGGATCCGACGCCGAGCGTGCCGATCTCGTCCTCCTCGCACAGTATTCTGGCGGGATTGATCGTCACGCGCTCGATCACGTCCGCGAGCGGCAGCCCCAGCGCCCAGAGGCGGGTCATCGCGCCGCACATGCTGTAGTCGAGCTTTGTGTCGTCGTGATAGGCGTTGAAATCCGCGTGCACGTCGCTGCCGATGGTGTTAGGCAGCAGGCCTGCGGCCATCATTTTGCGGGCAATGCGGTAGCTGAAATTGACGCCGAAGCCGATGTCGAAATGGACGCCGCGCTGATACGCATCCAGCACCACGTCCGGCACGTCGTCGCCCGGCCCCATGATGCCGTCCGGCATGCAGCTATAGACGTGCGCGACGGTGTCGCCGACGCGCAGCAAAGGCAGCAAGTGCTCCATCAGCGCTTCCGGTGCGGGCCGGTTCGGCTCGTTCACCGGGAACAGCTCGCCGGTATGGATATAGAGCGGCAGCCCGGTCATGTCGCCGGCGGCGACCGCCATTTCCAGCACCTCGGTCTGCCAAAAGGAAAACCCGCCGGATTCCCCGTGGGATTTGATGCCTTTGACGAGATCGGGATAGCTGGTCTTCGCCTCGACGATGGCGTCTACCCGCATCATGTCCGGATTGTGCAGGACCGTGCCTTCCATCCCGCCCATCAGCGCGCCCGCCACATTGGCCGAGACGAAACTGCGGACATCGGTTTCCGCCGGATCGGCGATATAGGCCTTGAACCCGCCGACGGTCCAAGGGCCGGCGCTGCCCTGGTCGATGATCGTGGTCGCGCCCGAGTGAATGCCGGCATCGTCCGCGGGGAGTCCGAAATTGGTGACCCATTCATAGACGTGGACATGCATGTCGATCAGACCGGGGCAGACGATCTGTCCGGCGGCATCAACCGTTTTGGCCGCCTCGTGCGGCGGCAGTTCCCCGGCGATTGCGGCGATACGGCCGTCTTTCACGGCTATCTGCGCCGGACCGTCCAGTCCGTTGGCCGGGTCGATCACGCGGTCGCCCGTTATTACCAGGTCATATTGAAGTGGCATCTATCCGCCCCTCCCCGTTTGTCCGTTCAGCCGGTCGTACTGAAAATACGGTTCAGTACGAATTCGAACAGCATCAGAATAAGAAACAAGATTAGACCAACGGCGAGAAGATAGACAATGGCGGCAAGGGCCAGCGCGGTTTCGAGGCTGGAGGACGCGAAACTAATCACGTAGCCGATCCCCGCCTGGGCGGTAATGAATTCGCCGACAACCACGCCGATAATGGCGAGGGTCAGGCCGATCCGCAGGCCGGTAAAAATATGAGGCAGGGCGAAGGGCAGTCTGACCCGGAACAGAATCTGCCAGCGGTTGGCGGTCAGGGATTCGCATAGCCGCACGAAATAGGGACTGGTGCCCATCAGGCCGGTCGACGACGCTACGACAATCGGGAACAGACCGAGGCACATGGCATAGGCCAGCCGCGCTTCGGTCCCAATCCCGAACCACAACACGAATAGCGGTGCCAGGGCGATCGTCGGAATCAGCTGGAACAATACCAGATTGGGGTACAGCATTTCACGGGCGAGGCGCGAGACCGTGACAAGCATCGCGAGCCCGACGCCGCAGATGGCGGCGAGCCAGAAACCGGCGAGGCATTCGAAGAACGTCCGTTCGGCATGGGGCAGCATGAAACCGCTCTGCGCCTCGAGCATGCCAAGGACGTCGGAAGGCGGCGGCAGAACCACTGACGGAAAGATTTCCGCATCCACGGCATATACCCAGCCCCAGTATACGAAGGCGAGCGCGCCGATCGGCAGCAGCATTTTTCTCAGCAGCATCGTGCGGTCCTGTGTGCTGCCGATGGCGGCGCCGATACCGGACAGCCATGTATTGCTTTGTCGAAGGCTTGCCATGAAGCGGTTTCCTATTGTCCGAACCAGCGTTTGACCGCGAGGGTGCCGAGTTCAACCAGCCCGTAGAATGCCAGGCCGATCACGCACAGCACGAGAACGGAGGCCAGCATCAGGTCGGTTTCGGCACGGCCCGCAGCGATCAGGATCACGTAGCCGAGACCTTCCTGCGATGTGATGAACTCGCCGACGATCACGCCGATCATGGCAAGCGTGATGCTTATTTTCATCGCGCTGAAGAGATAGGGAAGGGAGTACGGGAAGCGGACATTCACCAGCATCTGCCATTTGCTCGCCGTCAATGCGCGGCAAAGTTTCAGGAGGGAATCGTCGGTATTACTCAGGCCCGCGGTCATGCTGATGATGATGGGGAAGATGCTGATAAAAGTGGCAAAGCCCAGTCGGGACTCGGTCTCGATCCCGAGCCAGAGGACGAACATCGGCGCCCATGCGACCTTCGGCACGATCTGAAAGGCAACGATATTGGGATAGAACGCGTCCTTCAGGTAATGCGACCAGGTCATGATCACGGCAATCGCCACGCCCGCGACCGTGGCGATCAGGAATCCGCCAAGGGCGACACCCGCCGTCGCCGGAATGTTCTCGAGAAGCAGCATCCGGTTTTCGACAAGCGAGGCGAGGACGCCGGAGGGCGGCGGCAGGATGGCGCGCGGGTAATTCGTGACCCAGACCAGAAATTCCCAGAGCAGAATGACGCCGATTGCAAAGCCGACGGGCAGTGCGACGGATCTCGACTGGAGAAGGGCACCGGCAATTGTCCATTCCTGGCTGCCGGTCGACGGGGATGACGTGGCGGAGGCCGTCTTGTTCTCCCCGGCAAGTTTGTCGAGTTCCGCGACGGTCGCGATATTGGTGTTCATCGGGTTACCACGCTATGCGGCTTCGGCGCCGGCGGTTTCCTGTTCGCTGATCTTGCTTCGCAGGTAGGCGCAAATTTCATTGAATTCCTGGCTTTCCGAGATCGAGAAATCCCGCGGGCGCGGAAACGGTATGGTGACATCGGCGACAATGCGCCCGGGGCGGGCGCTCATGACGAGCACGCGGTCCGACAGGAATACGGATTCGCGGATGCTGTGCGTGACGAACAGGCCGGTCTTGCGGAACTGCTGCCACATGTCCATCAGAACCTGGTTCATTTCGTCGCGCGTTATCGCGTCGAGCGCGCTGAAGGGTTCATCCATCAGCAGCAATGCCGGGTCGTAGACAAGGGCGCGGCAGATCGCAACGCGCTGGCGCATGCCGCCGGAAAGCTGGCTCGGCTTCTTGTCGAGAAAATCGCCGAGACCGACCCGGGTGAGAAGCTCGATCGCGGTTTCGCGATATTCTTCCATGGGCCGCTTCAAAATCTTGATCGGAAACAGGACATTCTCCAGCGCCGTTTTCCACGGCAGCAGCGTCGGGTCCTGGAACATAAGACCGATATCTTCGCGGGTTCCCTCCATGGGTTTGCCGTCCACGTCGATCCGGCCGGTCGACAGGGTTTCAAGCCCCGCCACCATCATCAAAAGGGTGCTTTTGCCGCAGCCGCTGGGCCCGAGAAGGGAGACGAACTCTCCTTCCCGGACCCGGCAGTGGACTTCCGACAGCGCTTCTACCTGCTTCGGCCCGGGGTTGTAGATCTTGCGAACCCCGTCGACATTTACATATGCCTCGGCCCGTGAAACCGTAGAAGTCGATTCTGTCATGTTATCCGTCCCGTTTTCAGATTTGTCGCGCGGTCCTAGGACAGCACGGCTGCATACTGTTTCGCGTATGCATCGACCTTGGCAAGTTCTTCAGGCGTAAACTTGAACTTGTCGCGGACCATTTCAGACGTGTGCAGCATTTTGTCGAGCGAAGGCGCTTTTTCGCCCGGCTTGGCGACATAGGTCATGATCATCTCGGACATCTTCTTGTAGGATTCCATGCTGATGCTGCCCATGCCGTGCGCGGCGACTTCCGGCCGGTTGTTCACGTGCGCGAAGAGACCGGTTTCCAGTTTCAGGGCTTCTCTCTTGCCCTTGGTCAGGCCGGCTTCCGGAACGGCCTTGATGAACATTTCCATCGCTTCTTCGGGATTCAACATCGTGTACATGATGCCTTCCATCAGCGCCGCGGTGACAGCCTCGCAGAGGCCCTTGTCCTTGGCATACATTTCCGGCTGGGTGATCAGCATGTAGCCGTAGAAAGGCATGTCGTAGTTGTCGTACAGGAACCAGCCCACGTCGTAACCCTTGGCTTTGACGTCTGGGGCAACGGACGAGGCGAAGCAGGAAATGCTGTCGACCTTTTTCTGTAGCAACACGCCGGTACGGATCTTGTTGTCGACCTGGACGGTTTCGACCTTTTCAAAATCGAATCCGGCTTTCTGGCCGAACAGCGGCAGGAACGGGAACTCGCCGGATGTGACGACCGAACCCATCTTGCGGCCTTCGAGGTCCTTCGGCGTCTTGATGCCGGATGACCGGAGGAAGCCGACGCCCATTGAAGAGCTGTAGCTGCAGCAGGCGAGGTGGGCGAGATCGAGGCCTTTGACGACCTGCAGGAACGCAGCCGGGGCGGACGAAATGCCGAAATCGAATTTGCCCTGACCGACGGCCTGGGCCGAGGCGACCGAGCCGAAACCGCGGCTGATCTTGGCGCTGATACCGCGTTTCTTGAAAGCGCCGATGGCGTCCGCAACATAGACCCACTGGCTGCCGCCATTGGGGATCCAGCTCTGCGTGAAGGTGATTTCCTTCATGGACTGGGCAATTACGCTCGGCGCATAGCCGAGTGTGGTCGCCGCGACGGCGGTGCCCGCGGCCGTCTTGACGAAGGAACGTCTGTCGATTTCGCGTGTCATATGGAAACTCCTCTGTTTGAACCGCAGCAGGTCTCCATGATCTTTCTCGATCGATCGACCGTGCGTTATTACTTCAGTAAGCAAATCGCGTGCCAACGGGGCAGAATCGCGGAAGTCCGGGCGACAGGCGATGGGGGAGGTATCAGGGTGCTCACGCGAATGCCTATTCAAAAGGCACTTGATCGGATTCCGCCCACGAATCGGGCGGCGTGTGACTCAGGCACCGTCAGGCGGTCACGCTGCGCAGCTGATCCAGGTAGTCGTTGAACTCTGCGCGCAAGGAGTCCGGGCTTTCGATCCGCACCTGTCCGAGCCAGTCCGGGTGGCACAATTCGTGGATCAGCTCCCGGTGCCCCTGGCACCTGATCCGGATCAGCAGCGCGCCGCGGGTTCGACGCATCTTCTGGCTGGGGTGAAAACGCACTTTTTCCGCCCTTTTTGCCGCCTCGCCGGTAAAGCGCAGTTTTATCTCCAGGATATCGTCGCCGTGATAAATGCCGAAACTGTCGGCGGCCCAGTCCTTCATGTTCCAGTCTTTCGGCGCCTCGAAAACCGCCCCGGTGGGCCGGACGTCCTCGATCAGGTCCAGCCGGAAGGTGGCGGTGATGTCGCCCCGCGCGGCCACCAGATATCCGAACCGGCCGAACAGGAGCCCCAGCGGGTTGACCGTGCGCCAGCTCGCGCGGCGGCGTCCCTGCGCGCGGTAGAGGATTTCCAGCTTTTCGAAGCCCTGGATCGCCCGCTCGAAAACCGCCATCTGCGCCTCGTCCGCCTGGGTGCGCGGTCCCGTCCGCCCGATATGCGCCGTCCGGTTGATAAGCTCTTCGGCATCGATGGCGAGGTGGTTCGACAGGGGCTTCTGCTCTCCCAGCAGTTTTGCGAGCGCGCGGGTCGCCGTGCCTTCGGGCAGCGTCTGAAGATGGCGTTCGAGGGCGCCGCGTTCATGCGACTGCAATGCCAGCAGGGCGCCCGGCATGTTCGTGCGCAAACGCCACCGCTTGGTCAGGTGATGATCGCTTTCCAGCCGGCTGGGCTCCGCCTCCAGGCCGATGTCGGACAGGGCCTGCAGCATGCGTTCCACTGTCTTTCGGCTGCGCCCGGTCCGCGCCATGAGCTGGTCAACCGTCAGGCCGAGCGAGCTGGCCTGCAGTTCCAGCGCAAGGTCAAGCATTTCACGCAGTTGGGTATAGGCCATCGGAAAATTTCTCCCCGCCAATTTTATACCCCGAAAACTGACGCATAAGGAAGCTATTCTCCATACATCGGAAAAAACCAGCGATGACACACAGTCAAAGGACAAGACGATGCATACAGACTTTCTGCCGACCCGGAAAATTCCTCTCAGCCAGCTTTACGCCTGGAACAGCCGCCGTTCCTTTCCACTGGAGATCAGCCTCAATCATCGTGGCTGCATTATTCGCGATTGCGTCACCGGCACGGCCTTCCTCGCATCGACCGACGATCACGGATTTATCCGCGGCGCCACGCTGTTCGCGGATACGCGCAATCATCTGGTCCATTCGCTGCTGTCGGAAATGACCGGCTGCGACTGGGTCAACGAATATTCCGAGGAATGGCCGCTCTATCGCTGCTGGACCGAGACCGAACGCGAAGCCCATGCGCGTGAGGTGGCCGAAGACCTCGCCGCCGACCGTGCCGAGGCCGAGGGGATTCCGCTGACCGAAGCCTTCGAGATCGAGTATCGCGCCATCTATGAAATGCACCCTGTGACGATTGCACGGTGGCAGGAAGCCGCCTGAACTAGGATGGCAGGAAGCCGCCTGATTCCGGCGGGAAGGGACCGCCGAATGACGTCGGGATATTGAAACGCCGCCTGTTTCGACTTGCCCGGTTCGCTATCGGGCATAAATAGGGTAACAACGGGGCGTAACAGGGAACCCGGGCGCGACGTCATGAAATGGCGGATGCCGGCCGGGATCGCCCGATCAATATCCAATACCGGCGGGAGCACCAATGGGCCAGAGCGACGGCAAAAGTGGCGACAACAGCACAACTCGGGACGACACGTCTCCAACCACCGATGAATCGACGCCCGCGGTCCCCAAGGGACCGCCGCCCGGCCATACGCTGGAAGACCACGAATACGGAGACGTGTTCTTTCACGAGCACGGCCCCGATGCCGACCACGACCACGATGCCGATTTCGACGGGCCGATAGAGGAAAACCCCCTGTGGATCGCCGATAACGTCCGCCTGAACAGTGTCGGCATCGATGTCGGGTCGTCCGGCACCCAGGTAATCTTTTCGCGCCTCCATCTGCGCCGGCTCGCGGAAGACATGTCCAGCCGCTACTTTGTGGTCAAGCGGGAGACGCTTTTCCAGTCCCCCGTCGCGCTGACACCCTATGAGAGCGAAACCCGGATTTCCGATGTCGAGCTCGGCAGGATCCTCGACGATGCCTATGAGGCCGCGGGTCTCAGCCCCGACGATATCGATGCCGGGGCCGTGATCCTGACCGGCGAGGCGTTGCGCCGCGAAAACTCGCAGGCCATTGCCGCAACCGTTTCCCAGAAAGGCGGCGATTTCGTCTGCGCCACGGCGGGCCACCATATGGAAAGCATGCTCGCGGCCTTCGGCTCCGGCGCCGCCGCCGCCTCCCAGGACGGCGAAAAACGCATCCTGAACGTCGATATCGGCGGCGGGACGGCCAAGCTCGCCATCCTCGAAGACGGACAGGTGAAGGTGACCGCGGCGATTCATGTCGGCGGCCGCCTGCAGGTCGTCGACGAGGACGGTGTGATCGTCCGGCTTGATCCCGCCGGTCGCACGCACGCCGCCCGCGCCGGTTTCGACTGGTCGCTCGGCGATCGTGTGACGTCCGACGATCTCGACAAGGTCGCCGACGGCATGGCGGCGACGCTGCTCGATGCGCTGGTGACGCGGCCGATTCCGCAGGATCTCGAAAATTTCTATCTCACCGATCCGATCCTCGACTGGGGACGCATCGACGGGGTGATGTTCTCGGGCGGGGTGGCGGAATACGTGTATCGCCGCGAAGACCGCGATTTCGGCGATATGGGCCTGCGCCTCGGCCACGCCATCGCCCGCAGGCTCGAGGCCGGTGCACTGCCCTGGCCGATGCTGCCCGCCGGGGAATGCATCCGCGCGACCGCGCTCGGCGCATCGGAATATTCGGTCCAGCTGTCGGGCAATACGTGTTTCATTTCCGATCACGCGGCCCTGCTGCCGCGCCGGAACCTGCAGGTTATCCAGCCGCCCTATGAGTGCCCCGAAGAGATCGTCCCCGAGGACGTGGCAAAGGCTGTCCGGGCCCACCGCCGCGCATTCGAGGTCGATAACGACGACCGTGAAATAGCCCTGTCGTTTCACTGGAAGGGCATGCCCGCCTACGAGCGGATGCACGCCTTTGCCGAGGGGCTTGTTCAGGGGCTCGACGATATGATCGCCGCGGGAAAGCCGCTGTTTATCGTGCTCGATGGCGATATCGCCCAGTCGCTCGGCCATATCCTGAAAGACGAACTGGATGTCCCGGTGGGCGTCCTGGTGATCGACGGGGTGGTGCTGTGGGATTTCGATTACATCGATCTCGGCAAGATCCGCCTGCCGTCGCGCACGGTGCCTGTAACCATCAAGTCTCTCGTTTTCTCGGACGACCCGCGCTCCGGCCAGCGACTGGATCACGAACACGGCCACGCGCACGATCACGGGGACGGCCACCATCACCATCATCACGGCGGTCACGGGCATGATCATTCCCACGATCATGCGCATGGTCATTCGCACAGCCATTCCCACGGCCATACCCACGGACACGGTCATGACTGACGCGAAAGGACGGTTTTCAGGATATCCCGCGCACGGCCGGTGGCGGACACGCCGGGGTCACCCTTGGCAGTGACTGCCAAATACGTATAAAAAAGCACGATGAATTTATGGTCTCATGCGATATGCGCGAGGCTTCGGATCACAGGAAAACAGGGATCGAAACGGATGACGGACGACAAAAAGCAGGGCACGATAGTCTCGGATGAAATGGCGAAGAAATTCGCATCCGAAAAGGAAACGCCCTATGTCCGCTGGGTGCGCGACCAGGGCCTCGATATCATCGATTCCGTCTATGTGAAGAACCTCTACACGGTCGAGCTGAAACCCTGGGCGCGGCGCGAAGGCAGGGGCGTGTACCTGAACCATGACGCGTCGCGGACCACGAACGACTGCTACGTCTGCGAGATCGATCCCGGCAAGAAACTGGCGCCGCAGCGCATGCTGTTCGAGGAAATGATCATGATCCTGTCGGGCCGCGGCTCGACCAGCGTCTGGAACGACAAGGGCGACCGGATCACGTTCGAATGGGGCCCGGGCGCCCTGTTCGCCATCCCGCTGAATTGTTGGCACCAGCATTTCAACGCATCCGGCAAGGAACCTGCGCGGTTCGTGGCTGTCACCAACGCGCCGCCGATGTTCAATGTCTATGAAGACCCCGAATTCGTCTTCAACACCGCCTATGATTTCAAGGGGCGTTTCAACGGCGAGCCTGACTATTTCGCCGCCAAGTCGGAGACCGACGGATTCAAGCTCGTCACCAATTTCGTCCCGGATGCCGTCAACCTGCCCCTGATCACCGCCAAGGAACGCGGTGCGGGGGGCGGTCATATCCGGTTCAACTTCGCCAAGAGCTCGATGAACGCGCATATCTCCCAGTTCCCGATCGGCACCTACAAGAAGGGCCACCGCCACGGGCCGGGCGCGCATGTCATCATCCTGTCGGGCGAGGGCTATTCGCTGATGTGGCCGGACGGCGAAGAGCCGCGCCACTATCCTTGGGAAGTCGGTACCATGATCGTGCCGCCGAACATGTGGTGGCATCAGCATTTCAACACCGGGCCGACCCCGTCGCGCTATCTGGCTTTCAAATACGAAGGCGTCGCGGTCCGGAATGCGCAGGGCGTGCCGAAATCGTGGATTTCCTCGCGTATCGGCGGCGACCAGATCGACTATGCCGACGAGAGCGAGAAGGTCCGCTCGCTGTTTACCGAGGCGCTGAGCCAGCACGATCTCGAGCACGACATGGACCAGTTCTACGAGGCCGAACTGCCAGACCTGCCCCCGAAGCCGGTCGCGGCGGAATAGCGATCCGTCTGCCTGAGGTCACAGGCAGCCGAAAGACCGCGGACACATTAGGGAAAGCATCGAATGTCGGCATGGATCGAAATGGTTTCCGACGCGGCGGCGGACGACGATCTGCGCGCGGCGCTGGATCTGGCGCGGACGCCACATGGCACGGTCGACAACGTGCTTCGTGTGCATTCGCTCCGGCCCAATACCATGCGCGGTCATATCATCCTGTACCGCGCCATTCTGCATGACGACGCCAATACGCTGCCGACCTGGCTTCAGGAAACGATCGGGTCCTACGTCTCGATTCTGAACGATTGCGCCTATTCGCTGGCCAATCACTGGGCCAATACGCGGCACCTGATCGGCGATGCCGCCCGCGCCGACGAGATCGAGCGGGCCCTGCAGGCGCGTCGTCCGCAGGATGCGTTTGACGGCGCAGAGCTGGCGCTGTTGAACTATGCGGAGAAACTGACGCTGAACCCGGGAAAGATGCAGGAAAGCGATATCCAGCCCCTGCGGGATGCCGGCTGGGATGACGGGCAGATCCTGGAAGCGAACCAGATCGTCTGTTACTTCTGCTATGTAAACCGGAGCATCAACGGTCTCGGTGTGACGACGGATGGCGACGTCGTCGGCTATTACGCGGCAGACTGATTTCCGCCATAAATGCCGATACCCCGCGCTGGTCGAAACACGCGCTGTGACCGGAGAACCGACATGAAGACCCTGACCCGATCATGACCGCCGCCGTCAAAACGATCGATCCGGACGCAATCCCGGTTGTCGATATCGGTCCGTTGCGCGACGGCAGCGACCCCAGACGCGTGGCCGAGGCGCTGCATGCCGCGAGCGAGGGGCTTGGCTTTATCTATATCAAGGGCCACGGCATCCCGGACGAAGTGATCGAGAATGCGCGGGCGGCCGCTTACAGATTCTTTCGGGCACCTGCGGCCAGTAAAGAGACCGTTCGGGTTTCTCCGCGTCACCGCGGCTGGATCGGTCTCGGCGGCGCAAAGATGGACGATGACGCCGTCGCCGATCTTAAAGAGAGTTTTCTCTGGGGGTACCAGGATGCGGATGGCCACACGCCGGACGATCACCCGTTGCGCGGACCGAACCAGTGGCCGGCCTTCGATGCGGATCTTGAACCGCTTGCAATGCGCTATTTTCACGCCGCGCATGACGTCGCCCACCATCTGATGCGCGGTTTCGCGCTGGGTCTTGACCTGGAAGAAGGCTTTTTTCTCCGCACCGCCGACAAACCGTTGAGCCGGGCATCGTTCGTCTATTACCCGGCGCAACCCGCCGATGCGGGCGCCGATCAGTTCGGAGTCAGTCCGCATACGGATTTCGGCGTCCTGACGGTTCTCTGCCAGGATTCCGTCGGGGGACTGCACATCCAGGATGCGGAAGGGGAATGGATTCATGCGCCGCCAATCGACGGCACCCTGATCGTCAATGTGGCCGATCTTCTCGCCCGGTGGACGGACGGGGCCTATAAATCGACACCCCACCGGGTTGTGAACGCCTCGGGTCGGGAACGGCTTTCTCTGGTGCTGGCCTACGATCCCAATCCGGAAACGATGATCGATGCGCGGGGGATATTCGGCGCCGATTATCCGGCGCGGGAAGAACCGATCACCTGCGGCGACTATCTCATCTGGCGTTTCGACAGGGCGTTTTCCTACAGGAAGTCCCAAACCCCGGCGGCATGAAATTTCGAGGCAGAGAGAAAACCATGACGACACCCGAAGACCTCGCCACCGGCGCGCGCAATCTGCTCCTGAACTGCGCGCATCTGAAAGCCGGCGACCGCGTGCTGATCGTCCAGGAAGACCCCGCCCTCGGCTGGTACGACAGGGATGCATCGCAGGCGCTGGGCCGGGAAGCGGCGGCCCTGGGGATGCCGGTCGCCTTTCTCGATGTCGGCGGCCCCGAAGACGAAGAAGCCTCGCTTGCGGCCGACCGGGCGGCGGTGGATGCCGATTGCGTAATCTATATGGCGCGGATCGGCGATCTCGACCGCTTTGCGCCCGGCGCCGACGATAAAACCCGGGTGATGTGTTATGCCCGCACCGCCGATGAACTGGCGTCGGCCTACGGGCGGACCCATCACGATGCGATGCTCGGGCTGAAGGAGGCTGTGAACGATATCCTCCTCGGCGCCGACCGGATTGCGGTGTCCTGTCCGCTCGGCACGTCCTTCACCTGCGACGTCACCGACCGTTCCCGGGAATCCGGCGATGTCGCGGTCCGGCGCTTTCCCATGGGGGTGCCGCAACCGGTTCTCGCCGAGAGGTGCACCGGCCGGGTCGCCCTTGCCCGCTATCTGACGCCGACCGGCAACCGGAGCTACGAGCCGGCAAGCCTCGTGATCGATGAAACCGTATTCGTCAACGTTGAGGCCGGCAGAATCACAGGCTATGACGGCAATGCGGCGACGATCGACAGGGTCCGCAATCACTACCGCACGGTGGCGGAGACTTTCGGAATCGATCCCGACTATGTTCATTCCTGGCACGCCGGCATCCATCCCGGCGCGACCTTCGCAAAAACCGCCGCCGCGGACCCCGACCGCTGGTCCAACAGCGTGTTCACCAATCCGCGCTTTCTCCACATCCATACCTGCGGCGCCTATGCGCCGGGCGAAATATGCTGGATGGTGCTGGACCCCACCGTGTCGGTGGATGGTACCGATCTGTGGCAGGCGGGGGCGCTGAACATCGCCGCTTTCCCGTCGCTCGGAAACCATGCCGACAAATGGCCGGCCCTGAAAGAGCTGTTCGCCCATCCGTCGAATGATATCGGCGTCGCGGCATAGACGCTTTCCCGTGCCGGTGACCCGCGCCCGGATTTTGAAGCGCGTCCGCTTGACAGTTCGACGGGCGGTCAGGACATTGAGGCATGACTGACAGGGTAGACCTTCCCACCGGCCGGTATCTCGGCCACGACCGCCGCGACGTCCCGGCGGAGGATGCGGAGCTGACGCATGTCGGCCCGGGGACGCGTTGCGGCGAATATCTGCGCCGCTACTGGCAGCCGGTGGCAATGACCGCGGAGGTCACGGACCTGCCGCTGGCGGTCCGGATTCTCGGAGAAGACCTCGTGCTGTTTCGCGACGGACGGGGACGCTACGGCCTGCTTAACCGGCATTGCAGCCATCGGGGGGCGTCTCTCGAATACGGGATTGTGATGGAGCAGGGGATCTCCTGCTGCTATCACGGCTGGACCTACGATGTCGACGGAACGGTGCTCGATACGCCCGGCGAGCCGGCAGGCAGTCCGCTGAAGGACGAAGTCGTCCATGGCGCCTATCCCGCGGTGGAATTTCGCGGAATCGTATTCGCCTATCTCGGGCCGCCGGACACCATGCCGGTTTTTCCCTATTTCGATACATACGACTACGATCCGCCAGAGACGCAGGCCGTGCCGTTCTCGCTGACGACACCGTGCAACTGGCTGCAGGTCTATGAAAATACCCAGGACCCGGTTCATACGGTGTTCCTGCACACCCGCATGTCCGGCGCGCAATTCGGCGAAGCCTGGGGCGAGATGCAGGTGGTCGATTATCGGAAAACGCCGCTTGGCATGGTCAATGTCCAGACGCGCCGCTGGAGCGAATTGCTGTGGAACCGCACGACCGAGACCATCCTGCCCAATGGCAACCAGACCGGCGCAATCTGGGAACAGGTCGAAGGCGAGAAATATTTCCGCCGCGTCGCGATCACCCGCTGGATGGTGCCGGTCGACGACACGACGACGATGACCATCGGCTGGCGCCTGTTCAACGACGTTCTCGATCCCGATGACAAGGGCGATGCTTCCGATGTAGGCAAGGAAAAGATCGATTTTATGGGCCAGATCGACGACCGGACCTACGAAGAGGCCCAGCGCCAGCCCGGGGACTACGAGGCGCAGGTATCGCAGCGCGAGATCGCCCGCCACGCTCTCGAAAATCTCGGGACCAGCGATCAGGGTGTCGCGATGCTGCGACGCCTGATCCGCGATGGAATCCGGAACCTGGCCGAAACCGGCGATGTCACGCCCCAGGCCACGGATGCGGAGGGTACTGTCGGCACCTATTGCCACGATACCATTCACCGCGTGCCCGAGAGCGCCGATGACCGGCAGCTGCGCCGGGAATTCGGACGCGTCATGTATGACACGCTGATCGCGACGGCCGGACTGCCGGCGCGCGAGCGCGAAACACGCCTGAGGGAGGCCTGCAAAGGCTTTCAGGAATCGGCTGCGGCGGAATGATCCGGGAAACGGCGGGAAAATGACGGAAGACAATAATGCGAATGCCGCCGAGATGATCCGGCTGCGCGGCGTCAACAAATTTTATGGCGAGTTCCAGGCCCTCCGGAATATCGATCTGACGGTGCGGGCGGGCGAGAAGGTCGTGGTGTGCGGCCCGTCGGGGTCGGGAAAATCGACCATGATCCGCTGCATCAACCGGCTCGAGGTGCACGAGAGCGGCGATATCGTCGTCGACGGAATCGAACTTACCGGCGACATGCGCAACATCGCCGCCATCCGTGCCGAGGTCGGCATGGTCTTCCAGCAGTTCAACCTGTTCCCGCATCTGACCGTCATGGAGAACCTGACGCTGGCGCCGCTGCGGGTCCGGAAGATGCCGCGCAAGGAAGCGGAAGACCTCGCGATGCATTATCTCGAACGGGTCAGAATCCCGGAGCAGGCGGATAAATACCCGTCGCAGCTTTCGGGCGGCCAGCAGCAGCGTGTCGCCCTCGCGCGCTCTCTCTGCATGCGGCCGCGGGTCATGCTTTTCGACGAGCCGACATCGGCGCTCGATCCCGAAATGATTTCCGAGGTGCTGGACGCGATGGTCGGACTTGCTGAAGACGGCATGACGATGATCGTCGTGACCCATGAAATGGGCTTTGCCCGGAAGGTCGCCGACAGCATGGTCTTCATGGATGCCGGCGAGATCGTCGAGACCGCGCCGCCCGAACGCTTCTTCTCCCAACCGGAAAACGAGCGGACCCAACTGTTTCTGAGCCAGATTCTATCGCACTGAGAATCTATAAATCAGGCGATTGGCGCGCGCGGCGAGGTCAGGTTTCGGCGAGAAACGCGCTGTAGTCGTCGGCGAGGTCTGCCACGGCTGCGGCGACGAGCGCTTCTCCCCGGTTGGCGCTGGCCAGGGACGGATCGGAACCGACCTTGCCGGTCGGGAAGCGCCGGCGATGGGCATGGGCATCGGGATGGTCGTCCTGGGCGTGATCGCGGAAAAACGCGGGGGTCTCGGGCTCGAACGGGCCGCTCTCGCCGGTCGCGAGGCCCGGATGCGCGAACCGGGTGACGGATATTTCGCTGGGCGTCGCATGCATGCCTTCCGCTTCTCCGAACATTTCCTTGCGCAGGACATCGACGCTCGGCAGGTCCCACCAGCTGCGTAACCGGCACCGGATTTCAGGTGCGACGGCCGCGGGATCAAGGCTTCGGTCGGCATACAGCTCCTGAAAGGCGGCCTTCAGCGGCGCAATATTGCCGCCATGCCCGTTCAGGAAATAGAACTTCCGGAACCCGGCGCGGGACAGGGACTGAACGTAATCCGTGATCAGCGCGATCAGCGTTGTCGGACGTACCGATACGGTACCGGGAAAGCCGAGATTGAACTGCGCCGCGCCGAACGGGATGGCGGGCCCGACAAGGACATCGCGGCCGGACGCAAATTCGCTGGCGATGTATTCGGGGCAGATCGTGTCGGTGCCGATCAGCCCGGAGGGGCCGTGCTGCTCGGTCGATCCCGTGGGGATGACGATCCCGTTCGAACGGCCGAGATAGGCCTCTATCTCGGAGAAGGTCGACAGGTGGAGCTGCATGAGCTTATCGGCGGGGGTTGGGATGCCGCAGACGGTCGGGGACGCGGTGTTCCCGACCGTCTGCAGCGATCGGTTCAGACGATCAGTTCAGGCGCCATTTCGTGGCGTTGGCATCGAAGAAACCGCCGACCTTCTTCATTGTCACCCAGTTATTCAGGAAGTTGATCCATTTGAAATCGTCCTGCGCGGTGATGTAGGCGAGCGGCCGTTCGGCGCGCATCTCGCCGGCGCCGAAGGTGACCAGGTTCGTGTATTTCTGCACGAGCTTGGAGGCATCGAGGTTGGATGTGATCGTCACGTCGGCACGTCCCGACAGGACTGCCTGAAAGCCCGTTGCAGGCGCTTCGACCTTGATGATCTCGGCATTGGGGAACGAAACCTTGGCCTGTTCCTCGAACACGGTGCCGAGAATGACCGCGACCTTGACGCCTTTCTTGTTGGCATCCGCCCATGATTTGAACTGGCCGGCCTTGTCCTTGGTGGTCATCGGCACGGTGCCGACATTGACATAGGGCAGTGTGAAACCGACCGCCTTTGCGCGGCCCACATTCATCGACGTGCCGCTCATCACGATGTCGTACTTGTCGGAAACGACGCCGGCAATCATCGTCTTCCAGTCGGTCGGAACGAATTGGACCTTCACGCCGAGATCCTTCGCGAGTTCGTTCGCGGAATCGATTTCGAAGCCCTTGTAAGATTGGGTCGCCGGATCGCGCACCGTCATCGGGTTGAAGTCGCCGGTCGTGCCGACACGCAGCACGCCGTCTGCCAGAACGCGGTCGAGCCGGGATTTCTGCGCATTCGCCGGAACGGCGGCAGCGGACAGTGCGGCGACGGCGGCGATCGCCGTGATCATAAATTTCTTCATTTTGATCTCCTTCTGAGCCTTCCTGATGCTTTTGCAGGGCAGTGTTTTTGAACCTGTTTGATAGAAAGTCGTACCCCGCACCGCAAGGACAGGCAAGGTAAAACGGGTGACACGCGCCCGCCGTGTCGTGTAGGTTCGGCGCTCCCTGAACGCCAGCGTGCCCTGTGCAGAATTCCACGAAATATATCCTTCTGGGCCTTGTCGCCGTCGCCCTCGCCGGGTGCAGCTCCAATTATACCTGGGGCTGGTACGTCATCTGGCCGTCGACCGATACCGGCTGGACGAACCTGAAATTCCTGCTGGGCGGTATCTGGATGACCCTCGCGCTGTCGGCGCTGGCAATGGTTCTGTCCATCGTCATCGGTCTGCTGGTCGCTCTGCCGGGCCTGTCCAAGGTGCGCGCGGGACGGATTTTCAACCGGGTCTATGTCGAGATTTTCCGCTCGGTTCCCATGCTGGTGATGGTCCTGTGGGTCTATTACGGACTGCCCGTTGTGACGGGGATCGAGTTCGGCGTTTTTGCCGCCGGGGTGATCGCGCTCGCCCTGTGCGATTCAGCCTTCGAGGCCGAAATCTTCCGCGGCGGAATCCAGTCCATCGAAAAGGGACAGCTGGAGGCGGCGGACGCGCTCGGCCTTGGCTATATCGACACGATGCGCTTCGTCATTCTGCCGCAGGCGATACGCCGGGTCCTGCCGCCGCTCGGCAATCAGTTCGTCTATATGCTGAAAATGTCGTCGCTGGTATCGGTGATCGGGCTGATGGAGCTGACGCGCCGGGCCAACGAACTGACCGTGACCGAATACCGGCCGCTTGAAATCTACACGGTGCTTGTCGTCGAATATCTCTTGCTGATCCTGGTCGTTTCGCATTTCGTGCGGCGCCTCGAACGTAAGATGCAGATCGGCACTTGAGCGATGATCCCGGAGCATCCATGACGAACGATACGACGCCGGTTCTTGTCTCGGGCGGCGGGCCGGTCGGTCTTGTGCTCTCGATCGAACTCGCTACGCGGGGCGTGCCGAGCATCGTGCTGAACACGGAGCCGACGACGGCGGTTCACCCGCAGGGCAATACCCA
>Ga0233450_10001020_pt1 | contig 30238 bp, 23 predicted proteins | sample 011ome_30_FD_189956 | JGI IMG/M metagenome (GOLD analysis project Ga0233450, IMG submission 189956) | Coastal salt marsh microbial communities from the Groves Creek Marsh, Skidaway Island, Georgia - 011501CT (spades assembly) | ecosystem: Environmental > Aquatic > Marine > Intertidal zone >... | reverse complement strand
CTACAAGAATACCAATTAAAATTCCCATTGTCAAAATTGAACTTGTTGTATTCTTAAGTTTTAGTTTTTCAGAGAAGAAAATAACAAAAGGTCTTCCAATAAGTGAAACAACTAAAGCAATTATTATATAGGAAATCAAAGTTTTGATTTCATTTAATATCAATAAACCAATGCTGAGAGCAGTTAAAATTAATATAGCTCTTATTATGCCTTTTGAAATCTCTTTATAATTCATATCGCTAATATATTACATATTAGTAATAGAAACAGTGTGTGATGCAATAATGGCCGCAGTTTCTGCTCTAAATCTTGAATTTCCAAGTGATACTGGTTTAAAACCTGCTTTTAATGCTTCCTCCACTTCGGATTCTGTAAAATCACCTTCAGGACCAATTAGAATAGTAATTTTGGATTTTGGTTTAACTGACTTTAAAAGTGAATTTTTTATTGAATCATTGCAGTGAGCAATAAATAATTGGTCATCTGATTTTCTTTTCATAAAATCTTTTAATCTAGTCAATTGATTTAATACTGGGAGGTGAGTCTTTAATGATTGTTTCATTGCTGAAACAAGAACCTTTTTCAATCTTTTTTCGTTTATAAATTTTCTTTCGCTTCTATCACAAATTAGAGGGCTAATTTCAGTTATTCCTATTTCACTAGCTTTTTCCAAAAACCATTCAAATCTTTCATTGGATTTTAAACATGAAATTGCAATGTGTAGAGAGTAGTCTAATTCATTTTCTTCAATGCAATTTAAAATTTGAACTTCACAATTACTTTTTGAAATGGATTTTATTTTACCACTAAATAGCAGGTTTTTCCCATTAGTAATTGACAACAAGTCACCGACTTTTTTTCTTAAAACTTTAAAAATGTGTTTACTTTCTTCTTTGGAGAAAGTAGCTATTTGGGAGTTTTTTTCTAATTCTGGTAAATAAAATAATTGCATATCAAAATTTGAAACGTACTTCAGCACTTTTATCTAAAGTGGAAAATTCTTTGTTTTTATATTTTAAATAACCAACAATCGCAATCATTGCAGCATTATCAGTCGTGTATTCAAATTTTGGGAAAAATGATTCATAATTTTGTTTGATTTCATTTTCCTTGAATTTTTTTATAATACCACTGTTACATGAAACCCCTCCTCCAAAAACTACTCTGTTAATTCCTGTCTTTAAGATTGCTTCTAAAATTTTTTCAAATAGAATTTCAACAATTGTATTTTGAAGAGATGCGCATAAATTATTCAGTTCATTATTAACAAAATTTTTATCTCTTCTTTCTTCTTTTTGAATAAATCTTAAAAATCCAGTTTTTAATCCACTAAAACTAAAGTTTAATTCATCTACTTTTGGTTTTGTAAAAACATATTTATTTGCCTCACCCAATTTAGAATATTTATCAATGTGAGGGCCAGCAGGATAGGGAAGGCCAATCATTTTTCCACATTTATCAAATGTTTCACCAATAGCATCATCCAATGTTTCACCTATGATTTCCATATTGAAATGACTTTTAACCAAAACAATTTGTGTGTGACCACCAGAAATTGTGACCCCAATAAATGGAAACTCAGGATCTTTATCACCGCAGTCTTTGATAAAATGTGCTAAAAGGTGTGCTTGCATATGATTAACCTCAATTAATGGAATGTCTAACCCCAATGATAATGACTTTGAAAATGAGGAGCCAACGAGTAAAGAACCCATTAATCCAGGCCCTCTAGTATATGCAATAGCATTTAACTGATTTTTATCGATATTTGCATCAGAGAGTGCTTGGTTTACAACAGGTATAATATTTTGTTGATGTGCTCTTGATGCTAGTTCAGGAACTACACCGCCAAAAGATTTGTGTATTTCTTGATTAGCTATCAAGTTTGATAAAACTTTACCATCACATATTACTGATGCTGAAGTATCGTCACAAGAAGATTCAATACCAAGTATGTAAGTAGGCATTATAATTGTTTGTTACAAAGATATAACATAATAGATATCAAAAACTTAATTAATAAATATAAACGTGTTTTGTTAGGAGCGGTTTCAATACTTCTTTTAACTATACTTTTTATATTAAATAGTTCTAGATTTCAAACTTCATTGGCAAATTCTATTGCAGATCAAATAAATAATCAATATGGTACCGAAATTGGAATTAATAAAGCAAGTTTTAGTCTAAACGGAAATATTGATTTGAAAAACTTTTTAATAAAAGATCATAAAAACGACACTTTAATATTTTTTAAAAACTTTTATTTAAGTCCAATTAGCTTAGGAAAATTAGTTTCGAATGAATTAAATTTTAGTTCTATTACAATCGATGGTTTAGATCTTAGAGTTACAAATTATGAAAACGAAAAGTTAAATAGTTTACAAGTTTTTCTAAATAAACTTAAAGACGAAGATAATCCAGCGCTTAAAGATATAAATCAGAGTAAAAATATATCAAAATTGCATGCTAATAATTCAAATTTACAATTCATTGACTATACAAATAAAGAAAACAACATCAGTATTCAAGATATTGATTTAATAATTTCAGATTTAGTTGTTGAAAATTCAGATTTCAATTTTCAAATGGATAATCTAGCTTTACATTACAACGAATTGATTTTAGAGGACTTAAAAGGGAAAGTATCCAAGTCAGATTCACTTATCATCTTAGAAGATTACGTTTTAAAATTTGGGAAGTCAATTTTTAATGGAACTGTAAAGATGGATTATAATAAAATTACATCTTCAAATATATCATCAAATGAATTTTTAGATTTAATTAAAGTTGATTTGTCAATTGATAATTCTAAATTATCTTCTGCTGATATTGGTAGTTTTTTTCCTTCTTTTAAAACAAAATATAATGAAGTATGGGACTTAAATCTATCACTCAATGGATATATAAATAATTTGAAAGTTGACAATTTAATTATTTCAAATAATAAAAATGTTATTGAACTAAACTCGACAATTAAAGATCTTTTTACAAAAAACTATTCGTTAAAATTTAACATATTGAATTTTGATGTTAATTCAAATGAAGTCGACAAAGCATTACCCAACTTTTTTGGAACAATCTTACCATCTTCATTAAAAACCTTTGGTAGGCTTAAAATTGATGGTGTAATGGGGATTAATTCAAAAGAAGTTGTATCCAAATTTAACCTTTCTACCAAAGACGGATTGTTAGTTTCAGATTTGAAAATTTATGATTTTAAAAATATCGATAACGCTTCATATGAGGGAGAAATTACAGGTTTTGACCTTAATCTCTCTAATTTTTTGAATAATGAAAATATAAAAAGTTCTGATTTTAATTTTAGAATTATTGGTAAGGGTTTTACCAAAGAGTATTTAAATTCTACATTGAATGGTAAAGTGGAATCCTTAGAACTTTTTACTTATGATTTAAAAAATATTGATTTAAAAGGAAACGTAAAAGATCAGGTTTTCGATGGAGACTTAACAGTTTCTGATTCAGGTTTGTCATTATTTTTCAATGGTTTAATTGATTTCTCTGAGGAAGACATGGTTGATTTTGATTTTGATTTAGACTTAACAAATGCTGACCTGAAAATCTTCAATCCTAATTCAAATGCTAAATTAAGTGGAAAAGCTAATGTAAAACTAAGAGGATCGAAATTTGAAAATTTAATAGGTGATTTAACATTAAATAATATTAAACATGTTGAGAATCAAAAAGTAGTAGCTTTTGATGAATTTAAAGCTCAACTAAGGTATAATGAAGATTTACGATTTGTTAATATGACATCCAATGATATTGCAAGTGGAATAATAATCGGAGAATATAACTTTTTTGATTTAAAAAATATTTTTTTAAACACTATTGGATCTCAATATTCTAATTTTAAAAAAGAGGCTAATTTAAATTTTAGTACAATTTCCTTCAATATTAATCTAAAGCCAAAGTTTTTAAATTTTATTGATAATAAATTAGAAATAGATGAAAATACTTTCATCTCAGGAAATTTTAATTCAAATGGAAAATTTAATATTAATTTAAAATCTAATTATTTAAATTATGATCAAATTAAGTCAGAAGATATAGATTTTAGATTTAGTAATACTATCGGTTCAATTGATGTTGGTAAGCTTGATTCAAAACTAGTAAAGGGTATCGACTTGAAAGTTACTACAATTTTTGATGATGATATACTTTATGTTAGTTCAACCTATAAAACTGACCAAAATAATTTAAATAAGTTAAATTTTCTACACACTATCAATGTTGAAAATAATTCTGTATTTAGTTTTACCGAACTAGATTTGATAGTAAACAATAAAAATTGGTCTTTAGGAAAAAACACGAATCCTCAGTTGGTATTAAATGAAGGATTTTCATTTATAAGCGCTAAGAATATTTCATTAATCAATGATAAGCAAGAGATCAAACTCGATATTTCTAGCAATAAAAATAATTATCTATATAAAATTAATTTTAACGATTTAAATTTGAGGAGTTTTACTTCAAAAAATAGCTCAATATTTTTTGATGGTTTAGCCAATGGAGATTTATCAATTTATAAAAATAATGATAAATACATAGGGCAATCAACACTTACAATTGATAATCTAACTGCCAACAACACTAACATAGGATCTGCAGTACTTGAATTGAAAGCGTCTGACGATTCAAAAGAAATTGAATTAGATTTTAGATTAGTAAAAGATTATGAAAAAAAAATAATATTAGATGGCAGTTTTTCAATTGAGGATCAATTTTATCCTTTAGATTTAAATTTATCAACATACAATTTTGACATAGCTCCCTTTTCGGGAATTGGAAAAAATGTTATTAATGATTTTAATGGGGATTTTAATTCTAATATTAATATAATTGGTAATTCTTCAAATCCAGTTTTCAAAGGAGTAATTAATACTCAAAATGTATCTTTTAAAATTCCTTACTTAAATGTAAGATATGATATTGAAAATAATTCTTCATTTATTTTAAATGATCAGTCATTTTTAATTGATGATTTTAAAATTTTTAATAAAAAGACAGAAACTAATGGTAATTTAACCGGAAAAATTTCTCATAAACTTTTTAAAGATTGGTTTTTGGAGTTAGACATAAATTCCGAAAACTTACTTATTCTAGATACAAACCAATCTGATAATGAACTATACTATGGAAAGGGGATGTTTAACGGTAATACAATAATTTATGGACCAGGTGATAATTTATTAATTAAATTATCAGGTTCTACAAACAAAGGTACTTCTCTCGTAATTCCTGTTAATGAATCCAAAAACGTTGGAAATTTAAAGTTTATAAATTTTATTGATCCTAATTCAACTATAGACAAAAAACTTAAGAAGAAAAAATCTCTTTTAGTTGATTTGGATATTAATTTTAATCCAAATGCAAACCTTGAGGTTATTTTTGATTCTGACTCTGAATCGAAAATAACTGGTTATGGTAATGGAAATTTAAATTTTAAAATTAATACACTAGGAAATTTCAATTTATTTGGAAATTTTGAGGTTGAAAAAGGATCCTATTTTTACAAAACACTTGGTATTGTAAATAGAGAATTTACATTGAACAAAGGTTCAAGAATTGTATGGAATGGTGACCCTTACTTAGGAGACATTAACATCAATGCAAATTATGACATTCCAGGGGGTGCTAATCCAGCTATTTTGATTCAAAATACTAGTTTTAATAGAAAAATTCCAACAACTGTCAACGTAGATTTAGAAGGAAATTTTAATGAAATGAAAACTCCAGCATTTAGAATTAATTTTCCAAATACTAGCGGTCCGATAAAATCTGAACTCGATTATTATTTAGTTGATGATGAAAAAAGACAAAAACAAGCTTTATCTCTACTTTATCAAGGTACTTTTATTGATGAAGTTTCTTTATCTGCAGTATCATCTCAGGCCATAACTAACAATTTATTTCAAAGTGCATCTGGTCTTATAGATAACATTTTTACAAATTCTGATGATAAAATGAATATTGGAATCAATTATTTAAAGGGAGATAAAAACGCAGCATCTTCACTTTTAAATCGAGATAGATTAGGACTTACATTAAAATCAGAAATAAGTGATAAAATATTGATTAATGGGAAGATTGGTGTGCCTGTAGGTGGAGTCGAGGAAAACGTTATTATCGGAGATGTTCAAATAGAATTTTTATTAAATGATGAGGGAAATTTGAAAGCTAGATTTTTTAATAAAGAAAATGAATACCAGTACTTTGGAGACGATATTGGATACACTCAAGGCATGGGAATTTCTTATGAAATTGATTTTAACAATATTAAAACGTTATTAAAAAAATCCAGTAAAAAGAAAACTAAAGAAGAAAAGAAATAATTTTAAAAAATTAGTTTGTAATTTTACAACTTAATATTATTGAATGAAAATTAATAAAATAGCTGTATTAACCTCTGGCGGAGATTCACCAGGAATGAATACTGCCTTGAGAGCTGTAGTGAGAACTTGTGCATATAACAAGATTGAATGCCTAGGAGTTGTAAGAGGTTATCAAGGATTAATTAATGATGATATAAAAGTTCTTAAAACTAGAAGCGTTAGAGGTATAATTAACCGCGGAGGTACAATGCTCTATTCTGCTAGATCAGAAGAATTTAGAACAAAAGAGGGTAGGAAAACTGCATACGAAAATGTAAAAAAACATGGTATTCAAGGATTAGTAGTAATAGGTGGAGATGGTTCTTTTACCGGTGGGTTAATTTTTCAAAAAGAGTTTGGTGTGCCAGTTATTGGTATTCCTGGGACTATTGATAATGATTTATATGGTACAACTCATACTCTTGGATACGATACTGCTCTTAATACAGTAATGGATGCCATAGATAAGATACGAGATACAGCAATCTCTCACGATAGGCTTTTCTTTGTTGAAGTTATGGGAAGAGATGCAGGTCATATTGCTCTTAATTCTGGAATTGCTATTGGTGCTCAGGAAATTTTAGTTCCTGAACACAATATTGGCATTGAAGGATTAGTTGAGTCACTAAAGGATAGTAAAAAAAATCATAAAACATCTAGTATTGTAGTCGTTGCTGAGGGTGATAAAACTGGGAAAAATGTATTTGATCTAGCTCAAAAAATTGAAAAAATATTTCCAAAATATGAAATTAGAGTTTCAGTTCTTGGACATATGCAAAGAGGAGGTTCTCCTTCCTGTTTTGACAGAGTTTTAGGTACTAGGATGGGAGTTATAGCAGTTGAATCTCTAATTAATGGAGATTCTGGAAAAATGATAGGAGTAGATAACGGTAAAATAGTCACTACTTCTTTAAAAAAAGCTATTAAGGGTGAGACTAAGATTGATCCTGAGCTAGTTAGGATATCAAGAATTATGAATATTTGATATAAATTATCATAATCTCATTTTTTAAGCTTTTTTTTATCATTTTCACATTCAATCAAAATTTTATTTTTTTTTGAATATACTATTATAGTTTTTTTTTTAGGTTTGCCATCGCAATTAAATAATATAAAAATGTCAAAAATTAAATTGGGAATTAACGGATTTGGTAGAATAGGTAGAATGGTTTTTCGTTCAACCTTAAATAGAGATGATGTTGAGGTAGTAGGAATTAATGATTTATTAGATGTTGAGCATTTAGCTTACTTGTTAAAGTACGATTCTGTTCATGGAACTTGTGAAGCATCCATTTCTGTTGAAAATGGAAATCTATTAGTAAATGGTAACGTAATTAGAATTTCTGCAGAAAGAGATCCAAAACTTATTAGTTGGGACTCAATTGATGTTGATATTGTTGCAGAGTGTACAGGAATTTTTACTTCTTTAGAAAAAGCTCAAGCTCACATTGATGGTGGTGCCAAAAAAGTAGTTATTTCTGCTCCATCTCCTGATGCCCCTATGTTTGTTATGGGAGTTAATCACAACGAAGTTAAAACTGATGATTTAATTGTCTCAAATGCATCGTGCACAACTAACTGTTTAGCACCAGTTGCAAAGGTTTTACATGACGATTTTGGAATTTCTGAAGCATTAATGACTACTGTTCATGCAACTACTGCAACTCAATTTACCGTTGATGGTCCATCAAAAAAAGATTTTAGAGGTGGTAGAAGTTCTTTAGTTAATATCATGCCTGCTTCTACTGGAGCTGCAAAGGCTGTAACTAAAGTAATACCAAGCTTAGTTGGAAAAATTACTGGTATGGCTTTTAGAGTTCCTACCGCAAATGTTTCTGTTGTTGATTTAACTGTTAAACTTGAAAAAGAGACGTCTTATGACGAAGTAATGAATTCACTTAAAGAAGCATCTGAAAAAGATTTAAAAGGAGTTCTTGGGTTTACAAAAGATTTAGTTGTTTCTCAAGATTTTATTGGTGATGCTCGAACATCAATTGTTGATTACAATGCTGGTATTGAATTAAATTCATCATTTTTTAAAATTGTAACTTGGTACGATAATGAAGCAGGTTACTCAAATAAATTAATTGATTTAGCTTGTCATATTAATTCAATCTAATAATATTTGAATTTTTAATAATGAGACTAATTGTAGATAGTGGATCCACAAAAACCGATTGGATAGCTATTGATGACCAAGGTGAAATTTTATTTGAAACTTTTACTTTGGGTCTTAATCCTCAAGTTTTAACTGAATATATAATTGAGGAGCGAATTATTAACAATTACGACTTATATCAAAACAGAAAAAATATTTCAAAAATACATTTTTATGGAGCAGGATGTGGAACTAGACCACCTAAAGAACTCCTAATTAAAGTTTTAAAATCTGTATTCATAAATTCGGAATTCGATATTAAAGAAGATACATTCGCTGCTGTTTATGCTTGTTGCAAGCCAAATGAAAAAGCTATTGTTTCAATTTTAGGAACAGGATCAAATTGTAGTTACTATGATGGAAACAAACTTCATCAAAAAGTAACATCACTTGGATATGTGTTAATGGACGATGCTAGTGGCAACTATTTTGGAAGACAACTTTTAAGAGATTACTATTTCAATAAATTATCAAATGATTTAGAAACTAAGTTTAGTTCCGAATTTGATTTGCAAGCAGAGGTAATAAAGGATTCACTTTATAAAAAACCAAATCCAAATACCTATTTGGCAAAATTTGCTAAGTTTCTTGTAGAAAATAAAGACCTTGAATATTCAAAAGAATTAATTAATAAAGGATTTAATCTCTTTATTGAAAACCAAATAAAGCAATTTAAAAACCACCAAAATGTTAATCTACACTTTGTAGGTTCAATTGGATACTATCTCAAGAACGAACTAGAATATGCTTTAAAATCTAATAATTTAAAGATTGGTAAAGTTTTAAGAAGACCAATTGAAGGACTTGTAGCATATCATCAATCTCATTAATTTATTTTTTTGCAATAACTGAAATTTCTATTTTGGCTCCTTTAGGCAGGGCAGAAACTTCTACAGTTTCCCTTGCAGGTTCATTACCTTTTTCAAAATAACTTGAATATAATTTATTAACTACTTGAAAATCATCCATATCAGAAAGAAAAATAGTTACTTTGACTACATGATTAAAATCATATTTAGCCTCTTTTAAAACCTCACTAATGTTCTTAAAAACTTGTTTGGTTTCAGACTCAATAGAATCATTTTTCATAGTCATTGTTAATGGGTCTAAAGCGATTTGTCCCGACAGATAAATTGTGTTATCAAACATTATCGCCTGATTATATGGCCCAACTGGATCTGGAGCATAATTAGAGTTAATAATTTTTCTCATTATTTAAATTTAGTTATTGATTTTAAACTTTTTTATAATCTTTTATCAGGAAGTCTTCTTTTGTCGTATTTTAAGTCACTTAAAAGATTAGATTTTATTCCAATAAAGAAATACCATGATGCTCTAGTGCTAAAGGGTACCCAGTTAAAATTCATTTTCCAACTATCTAAATCCCTTTCAAAACGCAGCTGTGTATATGTTACTCCTTTATTTTTAAAATCATAACCTGATGATCCTCCTACTTTCCATTTCTTCGATAACTCAAAATTGGCTGACATCATAAGTGAGTTGTTTGAGATATCTCTTTGCTTTCTCTTATTTGAATAAGTTAGTGAATGGGCTAGTCTGATGTCCCATGGAATTCTATTTTTATATAACTCTGTATTTTCTTTGGTTTTTTCTTTCTTTCCTTCCTCTTCTTCCTCCTCATCAAATGAACTATCTGCAAAATCATTAGCCCTACCAAATAAATCATCATTTCTACCTCCACTTCTTGAATTATCAAATCCCTTTGATTTGTCATTTTTTGAGCCTTTACTTGAATATGAGAAGCCTAAATTTATATTTGCGCTTGTCATTCTAAATAAACCGCCATTATCGTTAATATTTAATGTATTGATTCTTCTTCCGTTTTCGTCAACTGAATATGGATCAAAAGTAGCCCCAATGTTTAAATCAAGTTTGTCTTCAAAAAGTGAAGTAGAAGTAGTCATTCTTACAGGACTCCATTTCAAAGAATCAGCTGCTATATTATAACTGGTTGAAAAATTCAAATTATTTAAAATTTTAATTTTTTTTGGTTCAATTTTAGTGCTGTCCTTGTCTCTGATTTTAGCTTCAAGAACATTACTTAAACCAAGTCCAACAGAACTTGAAAAAGTATTTCCAGGTGTTCCAAAAAAACCACCCTCAAATCTGGTATATTCTCTTGTGTTTCCGTCTGCATCGATTATATACTCATCATAATATTTTTCAAAACTTGGGTTAATTCCATAAGTTACAGAGGGTCTCATAACATGTCTAAGCGATTGAATTTTTTTACCCTCTTTGAAATTAAAAACGCCATAAATTGTTGTTCCAATACTTGCACTGAAATTATATTTATTAAACCTGTCAAAACCTTTTATAGTATCTTTTTTTCCTTGAACTTGATTAATAATATCATAATCGTTTCTTTTAATAGTTTGTCCAGTCCAAACCTCTTCAAATTTACCACCTAGACTTACACTCAAATGTTTTAGGAATTTAAAATTTGTGCTCAAAGGGATAGATTGCTTCATTCCATATCTTGCATCATCAAACATTTCTTTTTTTAAGAAAAGCGAGTCAGAGGTTTGTATTCTATTTTCACCTCTAAGGGTGTACTGTAGATTTATGTTTTTTATTATCCCTTTTTTTTGGCCATTTCTTTTAACAAATGGATAAATTCTTTCTACGTTAGCTTGGAGTGTTGGTAAACTCATGTTTACAGTTTGAGTTCTAGTATTTTGAGAATGTGATGCAGTTAATGACAAGTTAACAGAGGGGTATCCACGAAATGTTTTTGAATAGGAAACAGAAGAATTAAGAGTATTGTTTAAAAAATTAGGTGTATTTAATTGATTAACAGATTCTCTAAAATAGTTGCTACTTCCTAAATTAACAGATGCTGAAAATCTACTGTTAGGGTTAGATTTTGAGTCTTGACTGTGAGACCATCTAATATTGTAGATGTTACTTTTAGAATATCCTGGTAAACCTCTTTCACCATCAATTAGATTTTCAAATCTCAAGCTTAATGATCCATTGTATTTGTACCTAACTTTATATTTTGACTCTGCTCTAAATCCATAACTTCCATTTGTATAATAATCTGCAAGAAGAGTTATGTCAAAAAAATCACTAGGAGCAAAATAATATCCACCATTCTGAACAAAATAGCCTCGATCGTTGTTTTGACCAACGGTAGGAAATATAAAACCTGTACTTCTGTTTTGTGTCAATGGAAAATAAGCAAATGGAAGAAAAACGGGAGTGGGTACATCAGCAATATAAATATTGCTTAATCCAGCTATAATTTTATTATTTGGAATAAATTTACCTTTTCTAATTCTAATGTAATAATCTGGATTATCTTTAGTTGAAGTGGTTACTTTTGCTTCTTTTACAAAGTAAACAGAATCGTTTTCTTTTTTAGTTGCAAGAGCTGAAACGTTCATTCCACTTTGTTCACTTTTTGAATTCCAAATAAGGGCTTTTTTAGTATCAAAATTAAACCTTATTGAATCAGGATTTATTTCATTTCCAGCTTGTTTGAAATAAGGTGGTTGGGTAAGATTTCCAGCAGAATCTTTAATTCTTCCGGCTGAAACTTCATTTTTATTATAGTCTAAAACAATTAATCCAGATTTCAGTTCTGTATCTTGATAATAAAGTTCAGCTTTATCGTATAGATAGAGTTTTCCTTCTTTTTTATTTATTTTGATATATCCTTTTGCGTTTCTTGTAATTTTACCCAAAAGTAAAGGTTTTTTATCCAAAGAATCAGAGGGATTGATAGTGTCCTTGTCTTTAATATCTTGTGAATAATTAAATTGTAAACTCACAAATACTATTAAAATAAAATTTAATTTAAACTTTAATAAATTATATGTATTTGATTTTAACAGAACTTAATATTTATTGTAGGTAAAATTACATATATTTTTGGAGTCATAGCATTTAAAAAAAAAAGTGAGATATCTTATAGGTTTTTGTTTTTTTAGTGTCATTATAATTTTTCCTTCTGAGATTTTTTCACAGGATGTTGGTGAAAAATTTACTGTGGTTTTAGATGCTGGTCACGGCGGAAAAGATCCTGGTAATACAGGAAATGGTTATTATGAAAAAAATATTTCTTTAGCAATATCTCTACTTGTTGGCTCAGAGTTAGAGAAGCAAAAAGATATTAAGGTGATTTACACTAGAAAAAAAGATGTTTTTGTTAATTTATTCAAAAGAGCAGAAATTGCAAATAAAGCAAAAGCTGATTTGTTTATTTCTATACATTGTGATGCATTTGAAAAATCAAATGCATATGGAGCAGGTACTTTTGTATTAGGTTTACATGCAAATCAAAGGAATTTTGAAATTGCAAAAAAAGAAAATTCAGTAATTTTTAAGGAGGAAAATTACGAACAAAAATACGATGGTTTCGATCCTAATAATCCCGAATCTGTCATTAGTTTAGTTTTAATGCAGGAAGATTACTTAGATCAAAGTATAGTAATTGCTGATCTGATACAAAAAGCTTTTGTCACTGACTTAAATAGAAAAAACCGAACCGTCAAACAAGCGGGTTTTATTGTATTGAAATATACTTATATGCCTAGTGTTTTAATTGAAACTGGATTTTTAACAAATAAGAGAGAGGGAGCATACCTAAATTCAAAAAAAGGACAAAAGGAAATGTCATCTTCAATTGTAAAGGGAATTCTAAATTACAAGACTAAATTTAATAATGTTCAACCTATTGGTCCACTTAACTCATTTCAACAGCAGAACGACAACAGAGAAAAAATTGACGATTATTATTTAAAAATTCAAATTGCATCTAGTAAAAATAGAATTCCTTTAAAGTCTTATAATTTTAAGGGTTTAAAAGGATTAAGTCGATCAAAATCAGGGAATATTTTTCGATATTATTTTGAAAACACCTCTAGTTACTCACAGGCAAAACAATTTTTGTCAATGGCTAAAAAGAGTGGATTTAAAGATGCAATTATAGTTGGATTTAAAAACGGAAACAGAATTTCAATTAAGGATTATTTATCTTCTGTAAAAAAATAAATACTGAATAAAATAATTCATAACTTTGAAGTAAGATAATTTTATGAAAAACGAAGTAAAAACAGGACTATTAGTTATAGCAGGAATAGCTTTATTCATATTTGGATACAGTTATTTAAAGTCTAATGATTTGTTTGTTAGCGATAGAACTTTTTATGCTGTTTATGATGATGTTGAAGGTGTTGTTAATGGTACTCCAGTTACAGTAAATGGTTTCCCTGTAGGTAGTATTACTGATATTTCTTTTTTTAAAAAAAACACACTTTTAGTAAAATTTAGAGTTGAAAACGATATAAAGTTTTCAATAAACAGTTTAGCTCAAATCTACGAAACTGGTTTAATTGGAGGTAAAGCGTTAGCTATAATTCCTGCTATGGACAACAGCAGGATAGCTGTTTCACGTGACACTTTGAAATCTTCAATTGCCCCTGGTTTAACAGACCTTGTTAATGAAAAACTTACACCTCTTCAAGAAAATATTGAAATGATGATCGTCAGTGCTAATAATGTTCTTGAAAAAATTAATTCTGTTTTTGATGATCCAACCAGATCAAATTTAAGAACCAGTGTATCAGACTTTTCTGAAACAATTTCTGATTTTAAAGAGACTAGTAAAATGTTAAACTCCATAGTCAAGTCTAACAAGAAAAGCATAAATAATACCCTAGATAATGTTAATAGTTTATCTAAAGATTTATCTTCTATTTCTAATTCAATAAAATCTAGTGAATTAGAAATTACCCTTATGAATTTAAATGAGTCTTCAAAAAATTTATCAATTATTTTAAATGATATTAATAACGGAAATGGTTCTGTTTCAAAATTAATTTCAAACGACTCACTTTTTAATAATTTGAATGATGCTTCTAAATCAATTGATCTCCTACTTGAAGATATAAGGCTTAATCCCAAAAGGTATATTCATTTTTCAATCTTTGGAAAAAAAAATAAACCTTACGAAAAAAACAACAATTAAAAATTGATTTCCTTTTTACCTAACATATTGTTTTGTTGTTTATTTTTTTTCGCAATTTTCTTGTTTTCAAAAAATGTAAAAAAAATTTATAGAAATATAAATTTGGGGATTAATATTGATAGAACAGATAATAAAAAGATAAGATTTGCTCAAATGTTAAGGGTTGCTTTTGGTCAATCAAAAATGATTGACAAACCCATAGTTGGACTACTTCACATAATTGTTTATGTTGGATTCTTGGTTATCAACATCGAATTATTAGAAATTATAGTAGATGGTATTTTAGGAACTCATAGAGTTTTTGCTCCTTTTTTAGGTTCCTTTTATAATTTTTTAATTGGTTTCTTTGAAATCTTTGCTTTACTAGTTATTGTTTCAGTAATTATTTTTTGGTTAAGAAGAAATGTAATTAATATAAAAAGATTTTTAAGTGCTGAAATGAAGGGTTGGCCAAAGAATGACGGTAATATTATTTTATATGTAGAAATAATTTTAATGCTTTTGTTTTTAACAATGAATGGAGCCGATCTTTGGATTCAACAAAATGCACCTGATTACAACTATATTAAAGCTGGTTCTTTTCCTGTAAGTCAATTTCTTTTACCATTATTTGATGGAATCTCTTCAAATATTGTTTTTATTATTGAAAGAGTTGCTTGGTGGCTTCATATAATTGGTATTTTATGTTTTTTAAATTATTTATACTACTCAAAACATTTACACATAATTTTGGCATTTCCAAATACATATTTTGCCAATCTTAACCCGAAAGGAAAATTTTCAAATTTAGAATCTGTAACAAATGAAGTGAAAATGATGTTAGATCCTAATGCTGATCCTTTTGCTGCATCAACTAGCCAAGAAATAGCCAAATTTGGAGCTTCTGATGTTTTTGATCTTAATAAAGTTCAATTATTAAATGCATACACTTGTACAGAGTGTGGTAGATGTACAAGCGAATGTCCTGCAAACTTGACTGGTAAAAAATTATCCCCAAGAAAAATCATGATGGATACAAGGGATAGATTAGAGGAAGTTGGAAGAAATATTGATTTAAATAAGGGTGATTATAAAAGTGATGGTAAAGAATTATTGAACGACTACATTTCAAAAGAAGAATTGTGGGCATGTACTTCTTGTAATGCTTGCGTAGAAGCCTGTCCTATAGGTATTGATCCTCTTTCTATAATTATGGATATGAGAAGATATCTAGTGATGGAAAAATCAGATGCTCCATCAGAATTGAACAATATGATGAGTAATATTGAAAATAATGGTGCTCCTTGGCCATTTAATCAAATGGATAAATTAAATTGGAAAAACGAACTTTAATAATTAAAATAATAACAATAAATGAAACAAGAAGACGTTGATAAATTACTTAACGAAAAAATTGAAGATGGAGAATACATTAGTCCAATACTTCCTGATGGTATTAAAAATTACTTGATTGATATTGATGGTACTATTTGTGATGATATTCCAAATGAAGAACCTGAAAGAATGGCTACAGCTAATGTTTACCCTGATGCATTAAAAACTTTAAATAAATGGTATGACCAGGGACATGTTATATGTTTTTTTACATCAAGAACTGAGGATCATAGAGAAGTTACAGAAGATTGGTTGAACAGACATGGTTTCAAATTTCACGGTATGGTAATGGGAAAACCAAGAGGAGGTAATTATCACTGGATTGATAATCATTTAGTTAAAGCTACTAGATATAACGGAAAGTTTACTGATTTAGTTGATAAGGAAGTTACTATTCAGGTTTTTGATGACGGCCACCACAATTAATTATGAATAAAATAGAAATAAATACTTTTTCAGATTTAATAAATAAAGGAATAACACCTGAAATATTATTTTGGGTGGGATGTGCTGGAAGCTTTGATGAAAGAGCAAAAAAAATCACTAAATCATTTGCTAGCATTTTAAATCAAGCTAATGTTTCCTTTGCCGTTCTTGGCAGTGAGGAGGGTTGTACTGGAGACCCTGCAAAAAGATCTGGTAATGAGTTTTTATTTCAAATGCAAGCCTTAACTAATATTGAGGTCTTAAATGGATATAACATAAAAAAAATTGTAACTACGTGTCCACATTGTTTTAATACACTTAAAAATGAGTATCCTGAACTTGGAGGAAAATACGACGTAATACATCATACTCAGTTTATAAAATCTCTTTTAAATGATGGCAGGTTAAAAGTACAGGGTGGATCTTTCAAAGGAAAACGAATTACTTTTCATGATCCTTGTTACCTTGGAAGAGCCAATAATGTGTATGAAGCTCCAAGAGAAGTATTAGAAAAATTAGATGTTGAACTTTCAGAAATGAAAAGCTGTAAACAAAAAGGTCTTTGTTGTGGTGCAGGGGGTGCTCAAATGTTCAAGGAAGCTGAAAAAGGGGATAAGGAAATTAATATAAAAAGAACTGAAGAAGCTCTTGAAACAAAACCTGATATTATTGCTGCAGGTTGTCCTTTTTGTAATACTATGCTTACAGATGGTGTAAAAAATAAAAAGAAAGAAGATGAAATTAAAGTAATGGATATTGCAGAATTAATAAATCAAGCCACGGATTTATGATTTTACCATTTGAAAAATTACCTGACGACTCCAAAGTTTGGATTTATCAATCAAGTAGGAAATTTTCAGACATAGAAAAAAATAAAATTAATACTAGATTAAAACTTTTTTTAAATAATTGGACTGCACATGGAACTGAACTATGTTCAGGTTTTCAAATAAAGTACGATAGATTTATTATAATTGCATTAGACGAAAAAAACAATAAAGCTTCAGGATGCTCTATTGACGCGTCTGTTCATTTTATTCAAGAATTAGAAAAAGAATTTAATATTGATTTGATGGATAAAATGAATGTAACTTTCAAACAGGGTGAATATATTTCATATAAATCCATAATTGATTTTAAAAAATTAATAAAAAACAGATCCGTTTCATCCAATACTTTAGTTTTTAATAACCTTGTTGTTAAAAAAAGTGATCTTGAATCAGACTGGGAAATTCCAGCTTCTAAAAGTTGGCACTCAAGATTGTTTTAATAGTACATTTACCTTCATTTATCTAAAAACCGAAAAAATTACTACTTAATTTTAATAATTTTCACTCAATATTTTAAAATGATAAAATCAGTTAGATTATTTAATTACGTAATGATTTTAATGTTCATTAGTTTGAACGGACAAAATCCTCTTCAAACTGAAGATTACAAAAATCAACAGATTTGGGTAGATAGTGTTTATAATTCATTATCAATAGATCAAAAAATTGGTCAGCTTTTTACAATTTGGGTAGCTACTAAACAAGGTCCTGAAAAAATGGAGGAGGTTGCTAACATAATAAAAAAAAATCATCTTGGTGGTCTTATTTTTTCATTAGGAAATATTAAAGATCAAGCTATTTATACCAATAAATTTCAATCTATTTCTAAAGTTCCTCTACTGATTGGAATGGACGCAGAATGGGGCATAGGAATGCGTTTAGATGATGCGTTTTCTTTTCCTTACAATATGACTTTAGGAGCTTTAAATGATGATAATTTAATTTATCAAGTCGGAAAAAGAATTGGAGTTCATGCAAAAAGATTAGGAGTCCATATGAATTATGCACCTGTTACTGATATTAATACAAACCCAAATAATCCAATCATTGGAAGTAGGTCATTTGGTGAAGATAAAATAAATGTTACTTCTAAATCTCTTTCTTATTTATTGGGAATGCAATCCGAGGGTATTATGGGCTCAGCTAAGCATTTTCCAGGTCACGGAGATACTTCTCAAGATTCACACAAGACCTTACCAACTATTAATTTTTCTGAAAAAAGAATTAATCAAATAGAGCTATTTCCATATCGCGAACTAATAAAGAATAATCTGTCCAGTGTAATGGTGGCTCATATGGAAATTCCCTCTCTTGAAAAGGAACCCAAGAAACCATCAACTTTATCAAAAAATATAATAACCAAACTCCTAAAAAAGAAAATGAAATTTAAAGGTTTAGTTATTACAGATGCTATGGATATGAAAGGTGTGGTTGATTTTAACAAAGATCAATCAGCAGATGTTAGTGCTCTTTTGGCTGGTAATGATATTCTTTTAATGCCTGATGATCTAGATGAGAGTACAAAAAGTATAAAGTTAGCCATTGAAACAGGTGTTATAACAGAAAAAAGATTAAAGTATTCTGTAAAGAAAATATTAATGGCGAAATATAAAGCAGGATTAAATAATATAAAACCTGTTAAGCTTAATAATATAGTTTCTGAAATGAACACGAATGAAGATAAAAGTTTGTTTGAAGAAATTATTGAAAAATCTATTACTGTAATTAAAAACTATAATGATATTTTACCAATACAAGAATTGTCTTCAAATATTGCTTATGTTAATTTAGGTGACTCTGATCACAATGATTTTTTTGATTCATTAAATCTTTATACACGAGTTGATAAAATTGACTATAACTCGAGTGATGAGTTAGTCAGCTCCTTAAAAGAATATGAATATGTTATAGTCGGTTTTCATAAATCAAACAAGAGTCCATTTGCTTCTTATAAATTTTCAGAAAAAGAAAAGGAGATGTTGGAATTGATTTCAAAAGAAAATAAAGTCATACTCAACGTTTTTGCAAAACCTTATGCTTTAATGGATATAGATACTGAAAAAATTAGTTCTGTCATTGTATCATATCAAAATAATGCTGTGGCTCAAAGTAAATCAGCTCAAATAATTTTTGGGGCGATTGGTTCTGATGGAAAACTTCCAGTTTCTTTAAGTGAGGATTTTCCACTTCATAAATCAATAAAAACAAAAAAAATAGATGTTTTAAGCTATGGTCTTCCTGACAAAAAAGATTTTAACCAAGTGAAGTTAAATTCAATTGATTCAGTTGTTAATTACGCAATATCAAATAAAATGATGCCGGGTGCTCAAGTAATTGTTGCTAAAAATGGAAAAGTGATTTTTAACAAAGCATATGGTTATAAAACTTATGAAAAAAAAGTCCCTATTTTATGGAACTATATGTACGACGTAGCATCCTTAACTAAAATACTTTCATCAGTCCCATTGTTAATGCATGAATATGAAAAAGAAAATATAAATAAAGAAACCAATCTTACAGATCTCTTTCCTAACAATAAATTAAAAAATAAATCAAATCTTAATTTGGGAGAAATGCTTTCTCATCAATCAGGGTTGTTTCCATGGATTCCTTTTTATAAAGAAACAATAGACAGTGTTACTAAATTTCCTCTGGCAACATTTTACAGTAAAAAAAAAACAATAAATTTTCAGTTACTGTAAATAGAAACCTTTATTTAAATCGATCTTTTTTAGATACTATTCAAAAAAGAATAATTGAAAGTGAAGTGTCTGAGGAGAAAAAATATTTGTACAGTGATCTAGCTTATTATTTTTTTAAAGATTATTTAGAAAACAAATACGATAACAATTTAGATCAATTACTTAAATCACAACTATTAACTAAAATAGGTGCTAATAATACGACATACTTACCCTTAAAATATTTTCATAAATCAAAGATAGTTCCCTCAGAGATTGACAACTATTTTAGACAAGATACTTTAATTGGGTATGTTCATGATATGGGTGCTGCGATGCAGGGTGGTATTGGGGGACATGCTGGTCTTTTTTCAAATGCTAATGATATAACTAAAATTATGCAGATGTTTATTCAAGGTGGCAATTATGGTTCAAAAATATTTTTTTCTAAATCTACAATTGATTACTTTAACAATTGTTATTATTGTCAGAAAGGAAATAGGAGAGGACTTGGTTTTGATAAACCTCAAATTGATGAAAGTCTCCCAACTTGTGGATGCGTTCCAATGTCAAGTTTCGGACATTCAGGATTTACTGGAACATATGCTTGGGGAGATCCTGAAAATCAAATTGTCTATGTTTTTTTATCAAATAGAACCTATCCAACAATGAATAATAATAAACTTTCAGATAATAATATTAGAACTGAAATTCAAAGAATTATTTACGATTCTTTAAAATGATTTAGATGAAAATAGTTATAGTTTGTTATCCAACTTTTGGAGGGAGCGGAGTGATGGCCACTGAACTCGGGATGTCATTAGTTGATCATGGTCATGAAGTTCATTTTATTGCTTATAAAAAACCGGTAAAATTAAATGACTTAAATGAAAACTTATATTTTCACAAGGTTAATGTTCCGGATTATCCTCTTTTTAGTTTTGTACCATACGAGTTAGCCTTGTCTACAAAATTAGTAGGCATTGTAAAGAAATATTCAATAGATCTATTGCATGTTCATTATGCAATTCCTCACGCTTATGCTGCTTACATGGCTAAAAAGATGTTAAAAGATCAATCCATTAATATTCCAATAGTTACTACTTTACATGGAACGGACATTACTCTTGTTGGAAACCACCCGTCTTACAAAACTGCTGTGACTTTTAGTATTAATAAATCAGACATTGTTACTTGTGTTTCCAATAGCTTGAAAAATGATACTTTGAATCAATTTGATATTAAAAATAAAATAAGGGTAATTCCAAATTTTATTGACATGAATAAATATATTATTCAGCAAGACCTTTGTCTTATTGAAAACCCAATTCCCTCAGAAGAACTTATTATTTCTCATGTCAGTAATTTTAGACCAGTTAAGAATGTATTAAACGTAATAAAAATCTTCAATAATATTCAAAAAAAATTAAATGTTAGACTTTTAATGATAGGAGAGGGCCCTGAAAAATTAAAAGCAGAAAGAATGTGTGATGATCTGAAAATTTCACATTTAGTTGATTTTCTTGGAAATACTAGCCAAGTTGAAAAAAATCTGTGTCACTCGGATCTATTTTTACTTCCCTCATCTACTGAAAGTTTTGGTTTAGCTGCTTTGGAGGCTATGGCTTCAAAAGTAGCGATTATTTCATCCAATGCTGGTGGACTTCCAGAAATTAATATTGATGGTCAAACTGGGTACATTTCTGATTTCAATGATATTGACTTTATGACAGAAAAAGCGATTTCTATTTTAAAAAGTAAAGAGACACTAAATAAATTTAAGGAAAACGCATTTTTAAAAGCTAAGGACTTTGATATTAAAAAAATAGTTCCACTATATGAAGAAACTTATTTAGAGGCTTTAAACTCTATTAAATAGCTTCTTGAAGAGAATCATAAACTAATACTTTCTTCCACAAATGTTTGGCTTCTCCAATAAAAATCAAATGAGCTGGTTCATCTTGATAAATTCTTTGATCTTTATATGTGTCAAAGGTGAAAATTAAACAATAATCATAAGAATTGTCAATGACTTCTCTTTTTTCAGTAGCTGCTGGTTTTCCTAAATGCATTTGATTTGCAAATTGGGTGTTTTTCATAAGTTTTTTAATCGCAGTTTCAAACGTTTTAACATCGTTTTCATTTTGAGGATCATTTAACCAAAAATAAACACTATGAACAATTTTACCTTTAATTTCTTTAGAGTTGTTTTCTGAATTATTGTTGCAGCTTGACATAAATGTTAGTATTAAAAAAAGATGTAAGTATTTAAATTTCATTTTTTAAAAATAAAAGAAAAATTAATTTGGATGATAAATTTTCTTTGCATTCTTATAAACTTCTTTTTTATCGAACGACATTTTCTTTGTTTGAAATTTTGAATACATTTCCATTTGATCATTGTAGTGTTCTGAGTTGATATGGTCACTACTACCGTAAGATATTACTGATTCTATCTCTGTTCCTTTTTTAGAAAACTTTGCAAATTGAATATAGGACTCTCCATGCGTAACTTTAACTTTACCATCTTTATAGTTAGAGGCATTCATTGCAATTATGACATCTGGCATTCCCCAAATGGGTATTTCTTTATCACCCCTAACTAGTTTTTGAAAATCACCAAGTTTAACTTTAGTTGTTTTAAAATATTTTAACATTTGTTGTTTCACTTCTAGAAGAGATTTGGCTAAAATATCTTCACCAAATTTTTTGTTTATATAACCTTTTCGATAATATTTTACAAGATTGTAGTAAAACATTGCATAAGTTCCTGCTCCTAGAGACTCAATGTTTGTTTTTCTATCCCAGTTTTGAATTTCAATTAATAATTCTTTAATGTTTGGATAGTCTTCAGGATTCATTTTAAAAAGATTATTCACATCCATAAAACTATAGTTAAAGGGATCTGGAAATGAGTTGTCGTATTTAATTGTTTTGAATTTATTGTAATCAATACTCTTATGATTATTAATTAATTCAAATATTCTGGTACTCCTGTTATTGTCATATTCTTCATATCCCATATTTTTTTCAAAATTTTTGGAATCTGGATTTTCTAATAAAGAAGTAGATTTAAATGGACTGTGATTAGCATTGTAAACATATCCTGACTCTGGACTAATTACTTGAGGAAGATCTTCAGTTTTGTAATATTCATTCCAAAGAGTTCTTTTTGTATTTCCAGGAACAATATTTTTCCAATTGTATGAATTGTTTCTTTTTGGTATTATTCCATTGGAGATGTAAAAAATTGTATCATTTTTATCAGCATAACCAATATTATAGCCAGGAATTTGATTCATTTTAAGAATATTATAAAATTCATTAAAATCTCTTGCTTTATTCATTTTCCACCATTGTTCTAATCCTCTAACGTGAAATAAAGAAGCTGTTCTGACAGAGTAAAAGCCATTCTTGTTTTTTAAAGTAGGTCCATATACACTTTCGTAGTATTTTCTTTTTACTTTAATAGGAATTCCTAAAATCTTAATGTATGCCTTAGCTTTAAATGTTTTTAATTTTAAAATTTGATCATCAAACTTGTAGTGGTTCTTGTCAACCATTTCTAACTGGAAAATATCAGTTTTATCAGGGTAGTTAACAGTGTGAGTCCATCCTAAATTTTCATTAGTTCCTGTTAAAATACATGGAGCTCCAGCGAAAGTTGCCCCAATAATGTTTGTTCCTTCTTCACTTATTAAATGAGCTTCATACCATGATGTTGGTCCATCAAGTGGCTGATGGGTATTTATTCCTAAATAAGTTTCTCCGTTCTTGGTAATTTTAGTGCTAAAGGCAAATAAATTAGAACCAAGTTTATTTTCATCTAAAAAAGAAATATTACGAGTGTTATTTTCAAATATTGATTTTATTGCTTTATCACCCTCACTTGAAATGAAAAGTTGTAAAAATGAATACTTTAACATTTTTTTAGTTGTAATTGGAAATAGTTTTTTTACTAATACTTGCTGAGGATGTAATTCAGCAAATTTGTTAATTCCTTGAGCATATGCCTCTGCAACTTTCATAAATTTCTTATCAATTGTATTAAAAAGGCTATCTACTACATAGTCTGATCTAATTAATTGACCAATAAAATCTGCAGGAGCACCTTTTAATCCAAGATGTTTACTAAGAAGTCCATTACCTGCTAAATAAGCTTCTTGAATAGTTTTAAAATCATCTTCTGAATGAGCCCAAGCCAAACCATAAGCTACATCAGCATCAGTTTTACCATATATGTGTGGAACACCATAACTGTCTCTAACAATTTCAACATCCAATGGATTTACCTGAGAATTACTAAAATTTGAAGTAAGTAGAAATATTAAAATAGTTATAAATTTTTTCATAGTAAACAGTAACCAATAATCGTTCCATTAATATAGGAAAAAGAATTATGTGAAATTAAGTTTATATTAGCCTTATAATTTTATTATGATAAATTTTATAACAGGAAGAATTAAAGCTATTTTTTATTCACTAAAAGGTGCTTTTTTACTTTTAAAAACAGAACATTCTATCCAAGCTCAAAGTTTTATAGCTTTCTTATTTATAATAGCAGGTTTTTATTTTGAAATTTCTAAATCAGATTGGTTGTTTCAAATACTAGCTATTTGTTTGGTTTTAACAGCTGAGTCATTAAATTCTGCAATAGAAAAAATCGCTGATTTTATTCACCCTGATTTTAATAAAAAGATCGGATTTATCAAAGACATAGCTGCTGGAGCAGTTTTCTTTGCTGCTGTTTTTGCAATTTTTGTTATCTACAATATATATTGGGATAAATTATTATAAAAAGTAGGGTATTATAGCTTTTCTTTTTTTGGGATATTCTTCAAAATTTTCTTTGTACCACTTGTGATGAGCTAATCCTCTGGGAATTAAGTTACAACATGTCCATATAAAGAATGATAAACTAGCTAAATTAAAGGTCATAATAGCAAAACCTAACCATTCTAAGATTTCTCCAAAAAAGTTTGGGCAGGATATAATATTAAATAAACCACCATTAGGTATTGAATATCCTTTTTTATTTTCTCTAAGTTTTATTAGTTTGTTATCACTTGTAATATTAATAAAAAGTCCAGCTAAAAAGACAATTAAACCTGTTATTAATAAAGGAGTTGAGAGATTTTTAAATTCAATGACAGTTAAAAAATATCCATTTAATAAACCATTAACTAGGTTAAAACAAAAAGCTGAGCAAGCAATCAATAAGGGCATTTTCTTTCCTTTGGTTTTAATTTTAAATGGAAAAATAATTGTTCTATTAAAATAGTGTATTATCCAAAGTATTATAAATAGAAAATTTTGATTTAGATTATCTTCAATGAGTAGGTAAGTAATAGGACAAACAATTAAAGCTGGAAGTTCCATTAATATCCAACCTATTTTATTGTCAATTAAAACACCCCATTTTTTTGAGGAATGTCTTCCATAGGGTGCCTTGTAATATAAATTTATTGGTAGGATTATCAATCCAATTATTATCCAACAAATTGTTATATCATTAATACTCATTTGATTAAATATAAAAAACCCGCAATACTATTGCGGGTTTTTTAAAAATATCTTTGGTTAATTTAGATATTAATATCCGTAGTTTTGAACCATATTTGGATTTGCATTTCGTTCAGAAAGATATATAGGATAAGCATATCTGAAGGATCCATATTTTGGAGGAGTTCCAGTTTTATCATCATTCATTTGCTTAAAACCATCGATAAGTGGCATATCCATACCCATTCTTGAAAGATCATGGAATCTTAATCCTTCAAATGCAAATTCTTTTCTTCTTTCTAAAAGAATATTTTCAAGAGTAGCAGATGCATAGTATCCAGCACCTAATCCTCTAATTGCAGGAATATTATTTAAATAAGCAAGCGCATCTGCAGTATTTCCAGCCCTAAGACTAGTTTCCGCTGCAATTAAATGCATTTCTTCAATTCTAAATAAAGTAATATTATCCTCTCCACTCATTGAAGGGAATTTACCAAGCATTGTTGGATAACCTTGAGCAGTTCCTAGCATTCCAGAGGAAGTTCCTCTTACGTCTTCAGCATCATAAATATCCATTAAATCTGGATTTGATCCATCACCAGTTAGGACCCTTACATCACCATAGGATGTTCCTCTTAATATGTATGCTATTCCATTTATACCTCTATTATCTGTTCCTGACATAGCAAGTTCAAAAATCGAATTTGATGCATTATCAGTTGTATAAGATGATAAGAATCCACTAGAACCTACCGGGGAAGCTCCTGAGTTAGCAATCACCCACTTTGCAGCAGAATCAGCAGTTGCATATAAACTTGGATCAACTGATCCAGCATAAAGTGCAGCTCTGGCAAGTATTGCATAAGCACCAGCTTTTGTCATATAACTACTTGTAGTGTTATAACTATCACTCATTAAACCAATAGCAGTTGTTAAATCAGCTGCTATATCTCCTATGTTTGAGGCAACAGTTGCTCTTTCAGGCTCCAAATTAGCAGGATCTTTGTATGTTTTTACATAAGGAACTCCAAGTGAACCGGCACCACCTTGACCAGTAATAAAATGTTGACCATAATCTTGTAAAAGATCAAAATGTGCTAAAGCTCTTACAGCGTGTGCCTGACCTTGTATGTGAGCTATCCTTGCAGGATCTCCTGTTAAAGTTGATGTATCTACTCCAATAACAATATTTGTTATTGCAATTACTGCATATACTTGTTCCCACGGACCAGCTCCGTTAGAATTGTAATCCATATCAGAGTTTGCAAATCTTCCTGAATTCATATTTGAATAAGCATTATCAGTTCTTACATCTCCCATAATGATTTGATCTCTTCCATAATAAGAAGTTGCAGTCATACGATCGTAAGCAGCATTCATTACAAAAGCTAAGTCGTCAGCCGTATTTATCCCGCTATCCAAATCTTTATCTAAAGCCAAAGTTGGCTCTAAATCGCTTTCACCACAAGACACTAATAGAGCAGATGCAGTGAAAATTAATAAGTATTTATATAAATTTTTCATAATATTAAAATTTAAGATTTAGTCCTAATGAAACAGATTTGATAATAGGTGTGTATATATTCCAACCACCTCCAAAAGAAACTTCAGGGTCAAAAGTTAAATCATCGTCTTTTACCCATGTCCAAATGTTAGTTCCTTTTACATTAAATTGAATACTATCAAACCCTAATCTTTCAGTAGCTTGCTGATTAACAGTGTAACCAACAACTAAATCTCTTAGTCTTACATAGTCACCATCGTACAAGAATCTTGTTGATGTAGCAGAACCAGTTAGAGTTGAACTTGAACTCCATCTCATTTTTGGAACATCTGTTACATCACCAGGTTTTTGCCATCTTTCAAGAAGTTTTTGACTTCCATTATAAGATAACAATGATCTTTGACCTGAACTTTGGTTGTAACTTGCCCAGCTTTCATATACTTTATTACCACCTGAGAAATAGAAATTAGCATCAGCAAAAAATCCTCCCCAATTAATTCTTGTTCCAAGACCACCAGTGTATGTTGGTAGTCTGTTTCCTACAAGCGTTTGTTGAGCACTATTCCAACTTTTTACAGTTGACATGTCGTTATCTTCTCCTCCTACATGCCACATTGGTCTTCCATCGTTTGAATCTACACCTGCCCAACTTCTCATGTACCATCCTCTTAATTCCTCTCCAACACGAGTTCTCTGAGTTCCTCCATCGATATTAATATCGTTTCCAGCGGCATCCTTAGCAAGTTTTGTAACCTCGTTATCAAGAGTTGCATAATTTGAATATATGTTCCAAGTGAAATTATCTCCTTTAATTACATCAGCAGATAATTCAAGTTCAATCCCTTTGTTTTCAACTTCCCCAATATTTTTAGATTGAGATGTATGACCCGTAGTTCTTGAAAGCGGAACACTTTGTAAAAGGTCACTAGTTTTTCTGTTAAAAGCAACAATTGAGCCTTTAACTCTGTTGTCTAAAATACTGTAGTCAATCCCTATGTCGTATTGAGCTTGTTTTTCCCAAGTAAGTATTGCGTTACCAAAAGAAGAAGGTGCAACTGTTCCGTTATCATTGTAAGAACCTCCATATCCAAATAACGATTGGTAACTGTTTAGTCCAACTCCGTTACTTCCTGTCTCTCCAAGTGAAGCTCTAAGTTTTAAGCTATTAATTATATCACTATCAGCTAAAAAATCTTCTTCAGTTATATTCCAAGCAACTGCAGCAGACCAAAACGATCCAAATCTGTAGTCCTTAGCAAATCTTGATGATCCATCGTATCTATATGACAAATCAACAATATACTTGTCGTCATACGAATAATTCAGAATTGTTAAGTAACCTAATTCTTTCCAGTCACTAAAAAATCCATATCCTGTTTCATTTGTATTAAAACTTCCAACATAAAAAAGTCCATCTGCTGCTACGTTTTCACCACTTGCAGATAAACTGTCGTACTTGTTTTTCTGAAAACTCATTTGTGCTAAAGCAGAAACGTAATGAACATCATTAAATGTTTTGTCCCATTTTAATTGATTTGAAAACCCCCATGTTAAATTTCTTCTGTTGGACTGATAAGCGTATCCATTATCTGATCTTCCATCTCCGTGATTTTTGTTATTAAATTGATGAGTATTAGTGATATTATAATCAATAGAATATCTCGAAGTTAATTTTAAATTATCACTAAAAGAGTAAGTTAAAGAATTGTTGCTTATAGCTCTTGTTCCATCAAGTTTATTGATATTGTTTTGAGCAACATAAACGGTGTTAAAAATACTTGTTTCAAGATTGATGTTTGGAGTACCATCTGCATTGAATGGTTGAAATACAGCAGGCATGAATATTCTAGTCATTTGAGGAGCTCCAAAATAAGCGCTACTTTCAAGTTGTCCTAATTGAATTGAGTTTGAAACCCTTGTACTTGTGTTGATTTCAAGTTTTCCAGCCTTTTTTCTAAAACTGAACGCACCACTTATGTTTTCATAATCTAAACCAATTGAAGTACCCATTGTTTTTCTGTGACCTAATGAAATTCTAAAGTTTTCAGTTGCGTTACCACCAGAGGCTGAAAAATTATATACAGCGTCTGGCGCATCTTTAACTTTAACTGCATTTTCCCAATCTCCATCAACTCTTCCACCTGCATCCCATGTTCTATATCCAGCTCTTCCAAGAATATTATTTGTAGCTCTTTCTCTAGTCCATCCAAAGTCGTTCATTATCATTTCAGCAGCTAACTCAAGTCTTTGATTTCCAGTAAGCATTGGTCGTTCGTCCATAGCATAATTTTGAAAACCATAACTTGAAGAAAATTGATATTTAACTTCTCCAGCAGATCCGGATTTTGTTGTTATTACAATCACACCATTTGCACCCCTTGCACCATATGGAGCTGTAGCAGAGGCATCCTTAAGAACTGTAATGTTTTCAATATCATTGGGATTAATCATTGATAAAACTCCCAGATCAGTTAAGAGTGGACTGTATGACCCATTAACAACAGGAACTCCATCAATAACATATAGAGGGGAGTTAGAACCAGTAATAGAACCTTCACCTCTAATTCTAATTGAAGTTGGTGATCCAGGTGTTCCTGATGAGGATACAACTCTTAAACCAGCAACCCTACCTTGAAGTGCAGCATCCGGAGAGGCCATTGCAACACCTTCAATTTGAGCGGCATCAACAACAACCGTACTACTTGTGGATCTTTTAAGATTTCTTGTAGTAATACCCGTTACAACAACTTCTTCAAGAGTATTGCTTGAGTTTAGAAGAATGTTAATTTTTCTGTCTCTTCCAACAGTGACGGATTTTGATTCAAATCCTACAAAGCTGAAGACTAAAACATCTCCAACATTTGCTGTGATTGAATAATTACCATCAAAATCAGTTGTTACACCATTGCTGGTTCCTTCAACTAATACTGTTGCCCCAGGGAGTGCAAGACTATTGTCATCAGCTACGTTACCAGTGATGGTAACTTGCTGACTAAATCCCCAGAATGACACTAACAACAACGATAATGTCATAAAAAAGCTTAGTTTTTTCATATTTATTATTTTGATTTAAAACAAATATGTTAAAATATTGTTAAGAAAAAAAGTTTTTTCCCCTAAAAATTTTGTTTTTTTTACAAATTTAATGCAGAATTTTTAACATACCGTCAAGAATGTTTGTCAAAATTTGTGAATATGATAAAATTAATTAATTTCAATGGAAATAATTTTTTATCAAAACAGCTAGCTTTAACATACTTAAAAACAATGAGATTAAGGGTGGAGTTTCAATAACTCTAAATCCCTCAAACTCAGATGATGTAATTTTTGAATATAAAGCTCTTGCACCTAACTGGAGACTTTGGAATGATTTTAA
>Ga0233450_10001000_pt1 | contig 30743 bp, 22 predicted proteins | sample 011ome_30_FD_189956 | JGI IMG/M metagenome (GOLD analysis project Ga0233450, IMG submission 189956) | Coastal salt marsh microbial communities from the Groves Creek Marsh, Skidaway Island, Georgia - 011501CT (spades assembly) | ecosystem: Environmental > Aquatic > Marine > Intertidal zone >... | reverse complement strand
AAAGGCCAAAGCGAACTAGAGGACGACCTCGCTCGACTTGCCAACACCCAAGGGCGATATGTGACTGAAGAAAATCTTCCGGAGAATGGCTTGTTCTATCGGGCTGATCATTTTTCGATGGCGCGCGCCGGTGTGCCCGTGCTCCTGATCATGGGAATTGCCGGTGGCGCCGACCTTGTTGAAGGCGGGCGCGAAGCAGGCGATCAGTGGATCGCTGATTATGTCGGCAACTGTTACCACAAACCTTGTGATGCCTGGTCGCCCGATTGGGATCTAACTGGCGCGATACAAGATATCGAATTGTTTCGAACCATGATTACCGAGCTTGGAAATTCACCTCGCTGGCCCCAATGGAAACCGGGCTCAGAGTTCAAAGCAATCAGAGATAGCTCTGCCTCAAAGAGGCCATAAGCCCGCTGGAAGTTTTTATACCGATATCAAAATTCGTTTCAACTAGCTTTGACCCGAAACACGGTAGCGTAGATGACCGGAATCACACAGAGCGTCAACACCGTCGACACCAGAAGCCCGCCAATGATAGCGAGTGCCATTGGCTCCCACATCTCTCCGCCACCCAAATACAAAGGAAGCAACCCCAACACAGTTGTCGCGGTCGTCAGCACGATAGGGCGAGATCGCTGCACCGCAGCATTGATAATTGCATCTATGTGAGAGCTACCATCATTTAGCTCTATATCAATTCGCTCAAGCATTACTATTGCATTATTGATCACAATTCCCGCCAAAGAGATAACCCCGAGTAGGGTCATAAAACCAAAGAAAGATTGCCCAAGAAGCAAGCTGGTAACGACACCAATCAAACTCAATGGAATTGTCGTCAGCACAACTAATGATTTTCGGATCGAATTAAACTGGCTAACAAGCAACAGCAAAATAATAAAACCAGCGACAGGAAGCTTTTTGGCAATTGCCTCGTTGGCATCACCCGAGCTCTCACTTTCGCCACCAATCTCAATGTTTATGCTAGAACCCCAATCAGCCCGCTTGGACTCCAGCCAGGCGTTTAACAGCTGCATACGGCCCGATGCAGTCACACCATCATCCAGCTGTGCACCCACCGCAACGGTTCGCACACTGTCTCGCCGCAACACTTTAGCCACATCCCAAACAAGTTTTACATCGGCCACTTGCCGTAGTGATACCGCCTGTCCCGAGGATTGATTGTAGACAGACAGCGATAACACTTTGTTAATGTCATCCAACGTAGACGCTTTGGAGCGCAGCACGATAGGAATGACGTCTTCCCCTTCACGATATTCGGTCAATTTGATGCCAGTTAGGCCTGCCTGCATCGATGTCGCTATGTCTTCATTCGTAATACCCGATCTAACCGCACGGGTTTGATCAATCTGTACTTCAAGCTTTTTCTGACGCAGCCCCCAGTCATCAGTGATCGTGTTTAATCCACCTATTTCTCTCAGCTTAGCCTTGAGTTCATCAACGGCAGTAAAAAGCTTCTTGGAGTTCGAACCTGCCAGCCGTATCTCCACAGGGTTATCAACGGAGGGGCCGTTCTCTATCAAACGGGTTTTTAGCTGAAGGTCGGGGTGGCGATCTCTTGAGAAATCGTGGATCTTCATACGCATATCAGAGATCAATTCTGCGCGATCCATATTAACCACGAACAGAGCGAAGTTAGGCGAGGATTGGCGGGGATTGTGGGACAGCACAAAGCGGGGACCTCCGTTGCCTATGTAACTCACCCAATCAGAGAGACCGCCAGACACGTTAGCCTGCTTCTCCTCTGACAGAAAGGCGTCTAAATCCCCGGCAATCTTGCTCATACTTTCGATTGACGCCCCTGTTGGTAGCTCAAGTTCTACCGTAAAGTAACTGCGATCTGAGGGGGGAAAGAACAGTTTTGGAAGTGCATTAAAACCCTGTAAAGCAAATACCAAACCCAGCAACGTCAGGCCCAGCGTTATCCACCGATGACGGAGAACATATTGGAGCCCTGACTGATAAAAATTCTCAAACCGTTGGGCAGAACCGTTATTTCTTTTCGGGGCGCGCAGAAAAATAGAGCAAAACAACGGAATGATCGTGAGCGAAATGAGCCACGAACTTAACAACGTAATGGTAACCACCTTAAATAGTGACGCTGTAAATTCGCCAACACTCGACTCGGCTAAAAAAATAGGTAGAAAGGCTGCGGCTGTTGTAAGCGAAGCTGTCAACAATGGGGTCTTAAGCTCTTCAGCAGAAGCTAATGCAGCCTCTAATGCAGTCTTTCCCCTCTCCATGTGAACCATAGTGCTTTCAGAAACGACTATTCCGTTATCTACCAACATACCTAAAGCAATAATTAGTGCCGCTAGCGATATCTGGTCGAGCCCAATAGAGAGGCTGGACATCACGATGATAGACAGCAACATAGTGATCGGGATGAGACTCGACACAACTAGTCCCGTTCGAAGTCCGAGTGTCATCAACATCACCAACGTAACAACAGCGATGGCCTGCAGTAGATTAGAAACAAACCCTTTTACTTTTTCGTCCACTTCTTTCGGCGAGAAGCTGACTAGGTCGAATTCAATTCCCAGCGGGTAATTGACATTGAATTGCTCTATCTTGGCTTGGACCGCTTTCCCAAGAGCTATGTTATTACCCCCCTCTCGCATGGCGATCGCAATTCCTATAGCGGGCCGGCCATTAACTCGAACAAGTTGCGTAGCTGGGTCAACATAGGCTCTGCTAAGAGTCGCCACATCTTTCAGTTGAAATAGCTGATTAGTGCCTGGAAGGCGAAGCAGAGTTTTACCAATTTCATCGATGGAGCCGAAGCTTCCACTGGGCTCCAACGCCACTCGCTCTGCACCCAAGTTGAACGCCCCTCCAGAAACAACAATATTTCTTTGTTCTAATATTTGCGCAAGTTGTCCAGGCGATAATCCTAGGTCCGCTAATCGCGCGTCGTCGTATTCCAAAAATACACGCTCATCCTGCAAACCCAATATGTCTACCTTCGAAGCGTCTTCTAATTGCAAAAATGACGCTTTAACCTCATCGGCTACATCTGCCAGCTCACGGAACGAGAAACCCTCGCCAGTAAGCCCAACAACAATCCCATAAACGTCGCCAAAGTCGTCATTAACCTGCGGCTTGCTGGCTCCCTCGGGCAAGTCGGCAGGTAGGCTATCTACTTTACGGCGAAGGTCATCCCATATAGGGCGCATGTCCGAGTAAGCTTCACTAATATTGACACTTATTATCGACACACCGCTTCTTGACTCGCTTTGCACAAAATCAAGTTCTGGAATTTCCTTGACAACTTCCTCTATTGGGTAAGTTACTAAGGCTTCAACCCGTTCCGCAGAAGCGCCCGGGAAATAAGTTACGATCTGTGCGGTTCTGATGATAAAACCGGGGTCATATGCTCGGGGCATGTCTTTAAAACTCTGTAATCCGGCAGTCAGAACAATTGCCAGCAGCACCCAAGTCACACGGTCATATTGGATTGCTAAGCGAGTTAATATCACTCTTGCATTTCCCGCTGAATGCGCACTTGCATGCCTTCTTGAAGCTTACTCATCCCGGCAGTAATCAATAAATCGCCCGGATTCAGGCCATCAGTAATTTGAAGACCCGCCCCTGTAAGAACCCCTACCGACACCCTTCGTAACTCCACATTCGCTAGTTTGTCTGTTGAAGCTACCGCGATGAAAGCGTAAGGGCCTTGAGCATCCGCCAGTATTGCCGCCGGTGGTGCAAACAGATTTTCCTTGGTCGCCGCCATAGATGGGCTTTGAAGTCTTACAGACGCGGACATGCCGGGCAGAATATTAAGGTCACCAACATTTTCCAAAGAAAAGGTAACCTCAAACGTATTTGTATCCGCCGATGCCCGGGTCGCCACCTCATTTAGGGCAAGGCGAAAGGCTTTACCAGAGAAGGCATCGAAAGATGCAGTTACCGTTAAGTCAGCGTCGCGCCGAGCCCTAATCATGACGCTTTCAGGGATGTCTACCTTGACTGTCAAGGTGGATATATCCTGCAGCGTATAAATGGGCTCCATCGCAGTCACTTCCTCGAAGTTTTCTACATGTCTTACCGCGATCCAGCCATGAAAAGGCGCGATTAGCCGGGTGGCGTCCAAGTCTCTTTGGGCTGCCTCAAAGTTTGATTTTGCAGTGCTCGCCGACGCCTCCAGCTTCTGCAAATCGGATCTTGAAATACTGCCGCTATCGATAAGAGATAAGCCGCGCTGATAATCCCCATTTGCTTGCTCAAACTCCTTCTCTCTGGCGCGAAGCCTAATTTTCTGATCGCGGTCATCGAGGTTTGCTACGACGTCTCCTTGCTGGATTTCATCGCCTTCTCGGGCTATGAGTGCAGATAATTCGCCGCCGGTTCTAAAGGATAGTTCAGCCATCTTGAGTGCTTCGACTTTTCCCGGGAACTCTTGCCATGCAGTTGAGTTGTCGGTACCGATCACCAAGGTTCGAACAAGTCGCGGCGAAACGGGCTCAGCAAGCGACTGCTCGTCATTGCCGCAAGAAACAACTAGAACAGACGTTATGATCAGGACAGCGCTATGCAAAACTCTGCAGGTTAACATCGTTTAGGTACTCCATGGACGTGACGAGAACACCGCACTTCGGCGCCTACGCGCTCCACCCTATCAAAAATACATATTCAGAGCGATGCGTGCCCCAAGCATCGGCGACACATAATCACGTCAGTTGGAGGGTGCTGGCTGCAAAACAATGCTTTCTAAAATCTCATGAAAATATTCCGGATTCTCCATGTGAGGCAGGTGACCTGACTCAGGCACCGTATACTCGCTACGCCTCGGGAGGAGCCGATCCAGCTTTTCAGCAAAATCTTGGTAGACCACCACCGTGTCACTGTCACCCCAGATCGTTGTCACTGGAATGGTCAATTCCTGCAGGTCCGCGTGAATGCGATCAAGCTCGGTGGAATCATGATTTTTACGGGTCGATATAAGCGCTCTCGCAAACCCTTTGTGAATCAGAAGGTCTGCGTATCTATTAGCCCAGTCGGGAAACCGGTCTGGATATTTAAAATCCGCCAGCTGTCCCTCCGGTAACTGTGGGTATGTTGCAATCAGTGCATCAATCTCCGCCTGGGTGACCCTCGTATCGGGTGAGCGCACGACATCCCGAAAACCGGACGATGCGACGTAGATCAGACCCTCAACCCTATCGGGTTCGAGGCCCGCAAGCTGACTGATGACCCGGCCACCATTGGACAGCCCGATGAACGTCCCTCTTTCTAGAGCAAAATAATCCATGAGTTCGAGCACCTGAGTAGCAAACAGCGTGTCGGTATAGTCGACATCAGGATTGTCTGAGAATCCACGTCCATAGAGATCCAGCGTCAAAACACAGCGCTGCTTCCGTGTCAGAAAGTCAAAGGTGGGATCCCAGATATAAGAGGGCACAGAGAATCCATGGACCAAGACGATAGGGTTTTTACAGTCCGACATATTGGATGTTCTGTAGTAGGTATGCCCTGCGGAGAGTTCGACAAAGCCGACCCCTTCTGCCAACCTTAGGCTGTTTCTAAAGTCGGCGTCTTTAGCGATGGATTCGTAGTCGTGCGCGCTGAGAGGAAATGCCAAAAGTGCGGTGAACAATATTGACAATATGCGCGAAGCAAAAAGAAACGGCTGCGTTTTCATTAAAGACTCTCTGTCACAAACGGCTCACACCGTGATAATAAGAAGGCTCCTTATCTCGGTGCAAATAAAATCAACAACATCACAGAAAATGTAACCATGGCAGAAGTAACACCACGAATCATCATTATCGGCGCCGGCATGGCGGGTATTCTCGCCGGCATAAAGCTGAAATCAGCGGGTATTAAAGATTTTACACTCTACGAAAAAGCGAGTCAGATCGGCGGCACTTGGCGTGAAAACACCTACCCAGGTCTCACCTGCGATGTACCCTCTCACCACTACACCTATACTTTCGAACGAAACCCTACCTGGACCCGTCACCTGCCACCGGGCCCTGAAGTACAAGCCTACTTTGTCAGAGTTTTCGAAAAATATGGGCTTGCTGCTTACACTCAATTTGAGGAAGAGCTAATAGCAGCATCTTATGAGGGCGGCCAATGGAATCTACAGTTTGCCTCTGGCCACACCGACACTGCGTCAATCGTCATCATGGCAACCGGGGTATTGCACCACCCTAAGATGCCAGAGATCGCCGGTATCGACCGGTTTGATGGCGATATTTTTCATACGGCTCGATGGGATCATTCGGTGCAACTCGAGGGGCGTCGCGTTGGTGTCGTTGGCAACGGATCTACCGGCGTGCAGATTGTTTCGGCCCTGGCCGGGATCGCGAGCAAGCTGTGCCACTTTCAGCGGACGGCGCAATGGATAATGCCGGTGGAGAACGGCTATTTTTCCGAAGAGCAGCAACGCGCATTTGAAGACCCTGAAGTACTTCGGGAAGCCATGAATATGCCCGAGTATCTTGCCTCCGTAGAAGCCTACACCCAGGCACTCACTGATGAGAACTCCGAGGGCGCCAAGGCGCTGGGGGACGCCTGTCGGCTCAACTTAGAGCAAAGCATTGTGAACCCTGCGCTCAGGGAGCAATTAACGCCCGATCATCAGCCCCTGTGCAAGCGACTTATCTTTTCGCCAGACTACTATCGCGCAATTCAAGACCCCGACGCTTCACTGGTCACTGCGCCCATCGAGGCGATAGAACCGGAAGGCATCCGCACGGCAGATGGCCACCTTCATGAGCTGGACGTCATTGCGCTCGCGACAGGGTTTGATGCCAGGGCCTTCATGCGTCCCATGCGAATCTGTGGGCGCAACGGCGTTAGCCTTGAGGATCTTTGGAGCGACTACCCCAAGGCCTACCTGGCCATTTCAATGCCCGACATGCCCAACCTGTTTATGCTGAACGGCCCCAACGGCCCGGTCGGAAATTTTTCCTTGATCGATATCGCCGAGCACCAATGGGACTACATTTGGCAGCTAGTGGAACCGGTATTAACGGGTCAGGCAAAAGAAGTGAGCTGCTCCTATGACGCCCTGGCGGCCTACGAGGAAACCCGAAGCGATGCCGCAAAACAGACCGTGTGGTTCAGAGGCGGATGCCAAAGTTGGTATTTGGATAGCCGAGGCGTGCCCGCAAGCTGGCCCTGGACCTACGGCGATTTTGTGACCGCGATGGAATCGCCCGACTTATCTGACTTCGACCTCGTCAGTTAACCAGCGTCTGAACGCTAACAAACTCTTCCTACTGATGATGAATTGGAGTAAACGACTCCTAGCGAGCAAGGAAAACAAGATCCTGTTAGGGATTTAACTCCTTCACCATCTCGTCGCGCATCACAAATTTCTGAATTTTACCCGTAACGGTCATGGGGTACTCAGTCACAAAGCGCACGTATCGAGGAATCTTGAAGTGCGTGATCTGATCTTTACAAAAGGCTTTTAGATCCTCCTCCGTCATCGTTTGTCCGTCGTTAAGCTGAACCCAGGCACAAACCTCCTCGCCCATCTTTTCATCGGGGATGCCGAAGACTTGCACCTCTGAGATAGCGGGATGCTGATACAGAAATTCTTCAATCTCGCGCGGATAAATATTCTCGCCGCCGCGGATAATCATGTCTTTGATGCGACCAACAATGCGAACGTAGCCCTCGCCATCCATGGTGGCGAGATCCCCCGAATGCAGCCAGCCCGCTTCATCGATGGTTTCGGCGGTGCGCTCAGGGTCGTTCCAATATTCACGCATCACTGAATACCCGCGCGTGCAAATCTCTCCTTTTTCACCAATCGCGACTACTCGATTCGATTCATCAACGATCTTGATTTCCACCCAGGGCATGGCTCGCCCAACGGTCTCGGTCCTGCGTTCAAGCGAATCATCAGGAAGCGTCATGTTGTTAATGGGACTGAGTTCCGTCTGGCCATAACCAATCAAGATGTCTTCCATATGCATCTGAGAGATTACGCGCTTCATGATCTCGACCGGGCACGGCGCGCCCGCCATGATGCCAGTGCGAAGAGACGATAGATCAAACTCAGCAAACTGCGGGTGATCGAGCTCGGTAATAAACATGGTAGGCACACCGTGCAACGCCGTGCATTTTTCAGCCTCAACGGCCCGCAGTGTTTCAAGGGGGTCAAAGGCCTCCCCGGGAAAGACCATCGCGGAGCCATGGGATACGCACGCCAACACCGAGAGCACCATGCCGAAACAATGATAAAGCGGCACCGGGATGCACAGCCTATCGGTTTCGGTGAGCTTCATGGCTTCGCCCGTTAAGTATCCATTATTCAAGATGTTGCAGTGAGTGAGGGTGGCGCCCTTCGGATTGCCCGTGGTACCACTCGTAAACTGGATGTTGATCGCGTCATCCGGCTTTAAAAGTTCCTGTAGCTCTTCAAGTTGGTCGGCTTCAACCCCGCCACCAAGCAGGCACACATCTTCGAAATTGAGCATGCCTTCGGTCTTCACGGTGCCCATACGAATGACCGTTCTGAGGTGCGGTAGCTTCTCGGCCTGCAGCTTACCCGGCTCTGAGGCCGCAAGCTCGGGCGCCAAGGTATTCAACATGCCTAGGTAGTCACTGGTCTTGAACGACTCCGCGGCGATCACCACCTTGCACTCCACTTTGTTGAGGGCAAATTCAAGCTCGTAGAGCCGATACGCTGGATTTATGCAGACCATGATCGCGCCGATCTTCGCTGTCGCCAGCTGCACCATGACCCACTCGTGACTGTTAGGCCCCCAGATGCCGACGCGATCACCTGGGGCTATCCCAAGTGCGAGTAACCCTGTTGCAAGTTCGTTGACCTTTTTCTGAAGTTCGCGGTATGTCCAGCGCACGTCCTGATGACGAACGATCAATGCATCCTGATCGGGGTGCTGCTCGCAAATACGATCAAAATAAACCCCGATCGTCTCGTAAATTATTTGTGTAGTAGACGCACCGCAGTAGTAGCTGTGGGTAAGGTTTTGCATAGTCCAATTCTCGTCGTCACTTTTTATATTGCAATGGGTATAGTCAACCGTCCGTGTTAAATCACGTAGCAGGTATTTTTTATAACACGAGAATTAAAAAGAGCTAACACACCGCCACGCCGATCATAAGCATTTTCGATTCGCGGTGCTACAGCAGGGGCTGGATCTGCTCGGCAAATCGATGAAGGTCCTTAAGATAGTGCGGGAAGGTCAACATAACCAGATCGACACCAAGTTGGTGAGCCTCGCGTAGCTGTTCGGCAACGTCCTCGGCGGTTCCATGCACATGGACGCCGCCACCGGAGGCAGCGAGCATATCGGAGGTAAAGGAATCAAACGAACCACTACCTGCAGTCAAGTCATGCAGCCAGTTTTCCGTGGCAACCGGGTCTTTTGCTTCGATGATGGCCTGCAACTGATCCTCTGCCTGATCTCGGGACTCGCCCCAAATCACAAACGGAAATATCGCGGTTCTGACGGTACGGCCGTGACTGGTTGCCCGGGTGTTTATATCCGACACTATCGCACCCACTTCAGGAATTGAGGGAGTAGAAATAAAGGCCCAATCGCAAAGCCTTGCTGTCATTTCCTTAGCGTCGTGGGAAGCCCCCGCGTTTGCAATCTTCGGAGGTACTCGCGGCACCGGAGAAGCCTCGCCTGCTGTTATCTGATACCAATCACTACTGAAGTCAAACGGTTGGGCTTCTTGAGACCAGAGATTGCGCAAAATTTCCACGAACGCGGCTGTCCGCTCGTAGCGACGCGCATGATCTTCCAGTGTGATACCCATCATACCGAATTCTCGTTCACTCCAACCGCTGACGACGTTTAGGCCCCAGCGGTCGTTACTGATATGGGCGAGCGTTGCACCCATCTTTGCAATCACAAAAGGGTGAAACAAGGGGACGTGCACCGTTGAAAAAATATTAATGCGGCTCGTTGCACGAAGTAAAGCTGACGCCCATGTCGTCGTCTCCAGCGATGTGCCCAAAAAATTGGTGTCGCCACCGAATCCCCGCCAACGGGATACGGGGAACAAATACTCAAACCCATAGCTCTCTGCTGCAAGAGCAATGGCTTCGTTGGAGGCGTAGGTCCATTGATTCTCATCCACTTCATGGGTGGAGATTGAGGGCATGTTTGAGCAGTTGGGCATAAACAAGCCAAGGGATAGGCGCCGCTGAGCCATTTAAAAGTACCCCGAACTAACCAGAATGTAAGGACACTGGGAGTGAAGAAAATCCCCGAAATAAAAAGGCTTGTCGCTGCTCCGCACCGTTGATATCGACCGTAAAGTCGTGGAAATGCGTAAAAAGCTCCTCCAAAAAAACCTTACCTTCAAGGCGAGCAAGCGCAGCACCGACGCAATAATGGATGCCACCCCCAAACGTAAGTGGTTTTTGCTCTCGGGGTGAAATATCGAATACCTCGGGCTGATTAAAAACCACCGCATCCCGATTCGCGGCCGCGACAATAGTTAGTACCCGATCACCTTCTGGAATCTCTACACCAGCAATCGATTGGGGGCTCAACGCTGTACGGTAAGTCGCCTGAAGCGACGACTCGTATCGAAGAATTTCTTCAGTGGCGGCTTCTGCTAGCGAGAGATCTGCCGCCAGCCTCTGTCTCTGACCTTCATGAGTACCAAGCAAATACATGCCATTACCAATCATGTGTGCCGTTGTTTCAAAACCGGCACCAAATAGGCCTATCACCGAGGTGGTCAATTCTTCTTGAGTAAGGGCGTCTGTGCCCTCACCTGCCTGTACCATGGCTGTCGTAAGATCGTCTTTCGGTGATTTTCGACGACGATCAAAGAGCTCATCAAAAAAATCGGTGAGAAAATCCATCTGCCGGTTAGCCAGAACGAGCTCTTCCTCAGCGAGTGAACGAGTCTCAAAAACGGGGAAGGTATCGGCAACCGCCTGATTAAGCTGCAATAGCAGGTCTTCAGAAAACTCTCCCTCTTCCAAACCCAACATGTCACACATCACCAACGTGGGAAACAGGTAGGCAAAGCGGGTAATAAAATTGCTGTCTGAGTCCTCTGAAAATCTCATCAGCTGAGCCTTCGCCAGCTCACGGATGCGGGGCTCCATTTCCCGTATTCGCTTGAGCGACAGCGCGCTGGCCACCAGGTTTCTGACGCGGGTATGTTGCGGCGGATCTTGCATCACGAAAACCCGAGAGAGCCAGGCATAAGAGGACTGCGCCAGCACATCAAAATCATCGTCGTAGAACAAACGAATATTGCGAACGAAGTCGCCCTGCCCAAAGTTTTTATCTGTCAAAACGGTGCGGTTATCGGCGTACCGAGTCACCACCCAAAAACCAAGGTCCGACCGGTGAATCGGATCATGCTCTCTCAGGTAGGAGAAATAAGGATAAGGATCCCGGAGTAACCCGGGATCCATGGGGTTAAAGCTATAGCCGGGGCCCAACAAACGTAACGCTCAGTCCCGATTTTTCTGCCGCGGCGCCTAAAACTGAACGCCCAGCGTGGCGCCATAGGTTCTTGGCGGCAACACGGATCCCACTCGCAGCGAATCATAGAGCGGCGCTGTGATGATGTTATTTGATATCACCTCTTCATCACTCAGGTTTCTACCCCACACACTAAAGAACCACCGATCGTTGAAGGTATAATCAATGCTCGCATTAAATTGCTCATAGGCATCCTGATAGGCATCGGTACGATTCCATTCAGTAAAGTAGACATCGTCTTGATAATAGGCCTCGCCACGAAGTCGCAATACGCCGTTACCCATTTCTGTCTCCCAGTTAACGCCGATTTTAGCGGTGCTCTCGGGGGCATTCGGTAAGGTGTTTCCACTGAGGTCAGCTATGGCAAAGCCATTGGCGTAATCACCGTTGAAGAATTCCTGGTACTCCGCACTCAGGTAAGTCAGATAAAAGTCGATGGAAAACCCGTTGCCCAGATTTCCATCTATTTCCAGCTCTACGCCGTAGTTTTCTGCTTCAGCCGCATTAATGGTGGACACCGTACTGGTCTCATCAACAAAGGAAATCTGCAGATCGGCGTAGTCGTAGAAAAAGGCCGCCACTGAATAGTTCAAGGTACCAGCGGCATTGCTGCCCTTGATGCCAAACTCAAACGCATCAACGGTTTCCGGATCGAGCGCCGGGCTCAAGCTCCCCGTGTTGATTACCCCGGACTTGAATGCTTCGGTGTAAGTACCATAGAGCATCAAAGTGTCACTTGGAGTCCATTGGACCGTGACCCGCGGCGTAACATCATTCCAGCTCGCACGCTGGTCGGTCGGCACATTCAGCTGGATCGCATCAAAGATAAAGGATCCTGTACCAGCTCGCTCCTCATAGTTGTAACGTAATCCACCGATGATCGCGAGCTGATCGCTCAACCGGAAAGTGGCCTCTGCATAGGCTCCCCATGCCTCGATATCAACATCCCCGTCCTGCAGGTAGTTACCACCATTAATGGCATCGCCAATCGGCGTGCCGCAAAGCTCGGGCGCTAGAAGTGAGCAAATGTTCGTGAGCGGTACCTTAACCTCGCCGTATAACTCCTCGTCGAAATACATCACCCCGGCAATAATATCGAGCCGATCGGCGCTGTAATTAAGAATGAATTCCTGACCGAAGGAATCACTCTCTTCGGTATAGTTATTTTGCCCAAACAGATTAGCGTCAGTTGAGTCAAGGTCGTCGCGCAAAAATCGATCCATGCTCTGAACCGACGTGATCGAACGCAGGCTCAGGTTGTCGGATAGCTCCCAGTTCAACGTCAGGTTGGCCAGCTGGCCGTCTCGATCGTTCAATGCTTCTTGATCAGAGTTGATGTCGTGGAAGCCACCACCAACCATGTCAATAGTTTGGCCGCCCATAAAAATAACGGCCAAAGGAACGGGAGCGGCTGAGCCGGCAGATTGACCGAAATAGTTGAAGGCGTAGTTGTTATCGTCTTCCTCGTAATACTGGAGTGAGAGCATGCCGGTGAATGGACCACCGTTGTCATACGCAAACGTCGCTCGAACTGCCTGTGCATCGCGGTTATTCACATCGTCGCCGCTGTAGATATTGGTACCGTACCCATCCCTTTTCTCTAAGCTTGTCGCCACGCGCATGGAGAATGCATCGCCCATGGGTACATCAACGGCACCCTGGAATTTGGCCAAGCCATAGTTGCCTACGGAAAAATTGAGATAACCACCAAACTCGTCACCGGGCTTACTGGTGACCATATTAATGGCACCCGCCGTTGCGCCGCGCCCGTAGAGGGTGCCCTGGGGTCCTCGCAGAACTTCAACCTGATCAAGATCGAACATACCCATCAACTGCGCCGCGGGCCGCGGCACGATGGCACCGTCTTGCAAGAAGGCAACGGCACCCTCACCCCCGATATCAATACTGGTCATACCGATGCCACGCATGAACACGCGCGCAAAACCAAACTGATCACCGAGAGAAAGATTGGGAATCGCTACCTGCATATCGCGGATTTCCTGAATACCTCCCGGCTGAATAGCATCAGAACCTAAGACGTTTGCGGCTCCCGCTAAATCTTGAAGCGCCACTGATCTTTTGGTTGCCGTAACGACGACCTCTTCCAGCGCATTCTCCTGTGCAATAGCGCTTACGCTGGAAGCCAGCACACAGAGACCAAAACCCATTGCTTTTTTTGTGTTGAATGTACTCATGATCAATCCCTCAGAGGTTTTGCTTAGTTATTGTAAATTAAGGTGGTTATCGTTTTTTTTCCCGCTTGAATTTTATGTCATACATTTCCCGATCCCAGCTATCAGACGTTACCCCTTCGCTTCTGAGCACATGCTTCATAACTTTGGATGAGGGCGTCTTGGGCAGCTCGTCTAATACTCTTATATAGCGAGGCACCATAAAATAAGGCATCCGTTCGCCGAGAAATTCAACAAGATCTTTTGGATCAATATCTTTGCCGGCAACGGGCGCCACAGAAATCATGACGTCATCCTCGCCGAGGTCACTGGGAACGGCATACGCTGCGGCCTCGCGAACGGAAGGATAGGCAACAACCTCGGCCTCAACCTCAAAGGATGAAATATTCTCACCCCGTCGTCGCATTGCATCCTTCATGCGGTCCACAAAATAGAAGTACCCCTCGTCATCCTGACGGAAGCAGTCGCCCGTATGGAACCAGCCATTTCGCCACGCCTCTGCAGTGGCCTCAGGATTTTTGTAATAGCCGCTGTTCATTCCCCATGGTCGGTCGGTTCGCACGATCATCTCGCCGATTTCCCCCGGCGCGACCTCGCAATCATTTTCATCCACGAGCCGAACGTCAACGCCCTCCCGCTTTTTGCCGCAGGTGCCGCGCTTAGTGGGGTTTGGCTCTGAGACAATCGGAGAAGAAATTTCCGTCATATTGAAAATGGTGTAGACGTCAATTCCAAACCGCTCATAGAACTCGGTACAGGTCTCGGTTAGTGGCACCATGAATGCCAGCCGCACATCGTGGTTTTTATCGTCGTCACTCGGCTCCTGCTTAAGCAAGAAAGTGGTCATCACGCCCAACAGAAAAAATGCCGTGGTTTTACTTTCCCTGACAAAAGGCCAGAATTTCTCGGTGTCAAAGCCATCCATCACCGCGATCGATCCACCTCGGCAAAGCATGACAAAGATAACGCCCATACCGCCGATGTGGAAAATGGGCATGTTGATCAGGAAGCGATCTTCACCCGTTACGAAGTGCCAGGTCTCGGGACCTGCGTTCGTGAAAATGTGCAGATAGGAAGAAAGAACCCCTTTTGAAGGCCCGGTAGTGCCAGACGTAAAAATAATTGACTGCACATCCCAAGGCTCAATAGGCCGATCTAATTCAGGCGGCTCACTCGCGGTTGATTCTACGCCGTAGAAATCCACTCCATTAATGGCTTCAGGTAAAACGTACTCGCCAACAGCGATGGCTTTTTCGATCTGAGCAACGTCTACCTCTCCAAGCCGCTCGAGGAGCTGGCCATGAGCAACGATCACCTTGGCATCGGAAACATTGAGGACATGGCTGAGCACCTGCCCCTTATAGGCAGTGTTCAGCGGCACAAATACCGCACCGAGATAGTTAATAGCAAAAAAGGTCAGGATGGCTTCTTTACTGTCAAACATCCATACCGCGACGTGATCGCCGCGGCCGACGCCCTGATCATGAAAACCCCCGGCGAGTTTTCGCACCTTTTGACGCAGCTGCGCGTAAGACCAGGTCTCGCCGTCCTGAAAAACGGCGAAATCCTCAGATCCTTTCTCGTCAGCCAAGTTGTCGATTAAGTAGCGGGTTACACAACGCTCTCTTGGCGGTATTCGGGGATCGAATAACACTGATGGATCAGTCATGGCTCTCACTTTCAAGGGCTTGTTCATTCAAAGGCACAATCGGTTGTACCCGGGAGACAGTAGGCTCAGGCAACTCCACCGAAACCTGCACCAATCGCATAATCATTTCTTTAACGTGGGCAGTAATCTCTATCCGTGTACGCTTTCCAGAGGGCGAATACCAGAGGGATACCCAGGTCATGATGCCGCCAATGGTCGTGGCAGTCAGGACCGGGTCTTCTACAGACAAATCGCTTTCAGCGCTTCCTTGGGCTAATAAGGTGCCAAGCTTGTGGTCAAAGGCGCTGCGCAGTTCTCTGATAGTTCTCGCCTGGATTCGATCAAGGTGCTTTTCTTCGCGGGTATAGACCACAATGAAGTCTTGGTAATCGAAGATAATGTCCAGCACCGACTCAATTAAAATCGACAGCCGCTGCCGGGGCGCTGTTCGTAATGCCACCGCCCGCTCTACCGCATCCAGCGACAGTGAAATTCCGGTCTTACAGATATCGAAGAGGAGTTCGCCTTTGTTGGCATAGTGTAGATAAATTGATGGTTTGGTGATGTGAAGCGTCTTGGCGACCGCCTCTAGCGTCGTGTTCTCATAACCCTCTTGATAAAACAGGCGGCACGCTTCCTCCCGAATCCGCCGGCGCTTAAAGTCCGCCACTTCATCCTTAAGCGTCAGTGATTTAGCCAAGCCGCCAGCAGCCATATCAACGAGCCATTTCTAGTATCGTTTTTACATCGTGGGGGCCATCTATCGGCCGAGGATTTGTGCGCGACCAAAAATCAAGCATGGTGTATTCAGCAATGATATCGAGTTTATCCTCACCAACCCCCACTGCCTCGAGAGAACGAGGCATCCCCAGACCCAAAATAAATTCATCCAGTATGTCGCTGGCATCGCGCTCCGGCTGATTAAAGCAGGCGCTTATCTGCTGTTGTTTATCACCGTTTACGGGCTTGTTGTAAGCAAGCACTGCCGGTGCCATAACACAGGAGCAGTAGCCGTGGGGTACGTCAGCTGTTCCCCCAAGGACATGACCAATGGCATGGCTGGCTCCCATGGGTACGCCACCAATGATGGGAATCATCGACTGCCAGGCGCCAACCTGACAGCGCAGGCGCGCGTCGAGGTTAGAAGGATCGGCTTTCACCGCGGGTAAGGCCTCCGCCAGAATCCGCAAAGCGCTACCGGCGACACCATCACAAAAATAATTAGAATGTTTCGAGCCAAAGGCCTCCAACGCATGATCGACCGCTCGCACCCCGGTAGAAAACCAGAGCCATTCAGGGGTATGCACAGTGAGAGCGGGATCAAGAACAATCGCAATGGGTGCCATCATCCGATGGGTGTAGCCCTGCTTTTTATTCTCCCGATCATCTGTCACACCGCCCATGGTGTTGAATTCACCTCCGGAAAGTGTCGTCGGGCAGCAGATGACCCTTATATCGGGGGCTTCGAAGTCGGGCACGACGGTGTCGCCGTTGTCATCTACGTAAACATAGAACCCTTCGAAGTCCTCATGCTTTTTAATTCCGTGTTTCAGCCCAAGCGCAATCACCTTGCCCGCATCTGTCACCGACCCACCACCCACCGTGATGATCAAATCGGCGTTACAAGCTCTTGCTGCCTCCATGGCTTTTAGCACGTCGGTGCGCGGCCCATGAGGTCCGATGCCATCAAACACAGCGGCTACGGAATCACCCAAGGCAGACTCTATGAGTGAAATTTCATCGGTTTGCGCTCGCAGCGTGGAACTGACGAGGAGGAAGACCCGCTTGGCGTTAAGCGTTTTCACTTCTTCCGCGAGCGCGTCCGCGGCGCGTCGCCCTATGTGCACCCGCTCAGTGGCCGTAAGGCCAAGTGTGGCACTGTCTGCAGAGAACATGACGAACCCCCGTTGTTATAGTTTTGACCGGAGGGTATCAATCCTATACTGATAAGTAAATTGCTGTATGCTAGCTCCATAAGCCCCTAAAAAAATAGCGACCACGGTAAGCCATGGCAGAAAAATCCCCCCCAAAAGCGGCTTTTGCCGCATCCGGCATCGAGCTCAAAACTTTTTACACCGAGTCGGATATTCCCAAGGCGCATCGCGCCCGCATGAACCTGGCGCCAGGCGATGCGCCGTATCAGCGTGGATTCCACCCTGCGGGCTACCGCAGCAAGCCCTGGCGAATTTTCCAGCTTAGCGGCTTTGGCAAACCCGAGGATGAAAACGAGCGAATCAAGTTTTTGCTCAAAAATGGCGAAACCGGCTTTATCATGGAGCACGACCGCAACACCGCAGACCACTGCTACAACGTCGATCACCCAGACGTAGTCGCGCGGCGCGAGGACGTCGGCCTGACGGGCGCAGTCATGCAAAGCGTTAGAGACACAGCGATATGCATGGATGGCCTCCCCATCGATACCAGTTTCGGACACGCGGGCGGCGCGGTGGTGCAACACGCGCCATTTGCTCTGGCAGCCTATTGGACGGTCGCAAAACAGCGGGGATTTGATCTGGCCAAGATAGCGGGCACAGGCCAGAGTGATTTTAATCTCACCTACCTCGGCTGTGTGACGAAAGAGCAAATCCCCACCCAGGCCGGGTTACGCTTCAACGCCGATATCATCGAATTCTGTGATCAATACCTGCCGCGGTGGGTACCTGTCTCTATCGCTGGCTACAACGCCGCTGACACTGGTCTTACACCCGACCAAGAGCTAGGCGTTCTGTTTGCCAATGCCGTCGAGTATCTGGATGAAATAAAACGTCGGGGCAATATCGATGTACGAAGCGCAGCCAAGGCCTGTGGAGGCGTCAGTTTCCGCGCGTCAATCCAGATTATTGAAGAGGCTTGTAAAATGCGAGCCGCCCGGCTGATGTGGTCTGACCTACTCCGGCAACGCTACGACATCACTGACCCCAAGATAGCGAATCTGCGAATTCACTGCGTCACCGCTGGCTCGAAGATGACCTATCAGCAGCCGCTGAACAACATTGTCCGGGGCACGCTGATGGCATTGGGCGCCGTATTTGGCGGCGTCCAATCGCTGGGTGTTTCAGGCTACGACGAGGCGCTTTCCATACCCTCTGAACACGCGCACCAGATGTCAGTCAGAATCCAGCAGATTATTCAGGAAGAGACGGGCATCGCCCATGTGACCGACCCACTCGGTGGTTCCTACTACATCGAAACGCTGACCGCCCAACTCGCGGAGAAAGCCTGGCAGTTCTTTGAGGAAATCCAAGGGCAGGGGGGCTATCTGGCAGCACTCGACTCCGGCTGGCTCCACAGTAAGGCCTCGGATAACCAGTACAAAGAGTTCATGGACACCGAATCAGGCGAGCAAAAGATCATTGGCGTTAATTGTTTTCGGGATGATGAGTCCCCGTTTCATGTAGACGGTTTTATGGGAACGGACGATGCGTTTGACGTGGCCACCTCAAGGTTGCAAGACGTCTTGAGAACACGGCATGAAACGGCGGCGGCATCTGCGCTAAAACAGCTGGAGGCAGACTGTAAAGGCGAGGTCAACATCATGCCCGCCATGATGCAAGCCATGGATGCTGAGGTCACGCTTGGTGAGATAGGCAACGTATTCCGGCAGGTGTATGGCAACTGGAATACTCCAATACAGACCTGAGGCAACCCCGATGTCACAAGCACAAAAACGTATTCTTATGGCGAAGACTGGACTGGACGGTCACTGGCGGGGCCCCACAATAGTAGCTCGCGCCCTTCGAGACGCAGGCTTCGAAGTCATCATGATTGGCATGGCCAATACCGACGACATCGTGTCCGCTGCGGTAGATGAGGACGTTGATTTGGTGGGTCTGAATATTGGCGGCCACATTGATGTGGCGAAACGCGCCATTGCCCAAGTTCAGGCTACCCGTCCCGAATTACCGATCTTTGCCGGTGGGACTATTCCACCCCATGCAGCGAAAGACCTTGAAGCCCTTGGGGTTGAGGTATATCCCCCGGGCTCACAGCTGTCAGACATTGTTGATGCCGCAGAGCGATTGACAGGCAGAAAGTGACCGAGGATTTACCCGCTCAAATTTCGGCGCTACTGGCGCGTTGCGGTGAAGGAGACCGACTCGCTCTCGCCCGTCTGTTGTCATTGCTCGAACGTGAGCCTGCCGCCGAGGGCTTTATTCGCACCCAACTCGACAGTACCCCCGCCAAGAGCGCCTTTGTCATTGGATTTACCGGCGCCCCAGGCGCTGGCAAGTCATCGCTGATCAACGCCCTGCTACCCGAGGCCTGCCAATCGGGTGCCAAGGTCGCGGTGCTGGCAGTTGACCCCAGCTCCCCGGTCTCCGGCGGGGCCTTGCTTGGCGATCGCGTCAGGATGCAGGGCCATAGCCAAGGGGCAAATGTCTTCATCCGGTCTATGGCATCGAGGGGTGAAAATGGCGGCCTTACCCGAACAACCGAAACCGCCATTCGGCTCCTGGCGCTCGGTGGTTGGAACCAAATTTTGGTTGAGACACTCGGTATCGGCCAGGTTGAACTTGATATCGTTAATCTTGCGACCACCGTGGTTGTCGTTTTGACCCCGGGCTGGGGAGATTCTTTTCAGGCAAACAAGGCAGGGCTCACCGAAGTTGGGGATGTCTTTGTTATCAACAAAGCGGATAAGGAAGGACTGAATCAAACCCGCGTTGATCTTCAGGATTCATTATCGCTTCTCTCCTCCACAATAGCGCCGGTGATCGCTGAAACTGTAGCAACCACTGGACAAGGTATTGCTGAACTTTGGCAGACAATACGCTCACAGACCACGGCCATGACTGATGCCGGCCTCATAGACCAAAGAAGATCTCTGAGGCAAAGCAAGCTGGTGGAGAAGGCACTGCTTCGGCACCTTGAGTCTCAGCTGAAAGAGCTCCTCGCCAGTGAAACCGGAAAGTCCGTTCTGAGTGACATTGCGCGGGGGAAGCTAACCCTTGAGGAAGCCTACAGAAAACTAGTGACCAAGCTGTAGCAACGTAGATACCGGTGAGGTAGCCCATGACGGAACAAAAGGTGCTGTTAAAGGAGCAACAAAACGGGGTGCTCTGGCTGACGCTTAACCGACCAGAAGCCCTCAACACCCTAAATCCAAGCCTCACGGCCGCGTTAAGGACAACCTTCGAGGATCTTCGACATCAGCCAGAAATCAGGATTGTCGTCCTGAAGGCAAATGGGCGAGCATTTTGCGCTGGATTAGACCTGTCGGGTGGGGAATGGTCTACCGAGTCGACGCCCAATTCGCTGCTGGGGTTACAACAAAGTATTTCCGATATTTTCCGCGCGATGCGGCGCTGTCCCCAACCCATCATAAGCTGTGTTCAAGGAGCTGCCTGCGGCGGTGGGTTTAGTTTGGCACTGGCCTCGGACATCCGTATTGCTGCCAACACCGCTAAAATGAATGCTGCCTATATAAAGGCGGGCCTCACCGCCTGTGATATGGCTTGCAGCTATTTGCTACCCCGCCTCATAGGGCTCTCTGTTGCGAGTGAACTCATGATGACTGGCCGCTTTATCGGCGCCGAGAGAGCGCTCGCCGTGAACCTGGTCTCTCAGGTAGTTCCGGAGGAAGAGCTCGATGCAGCAGCCCAAAGCTTTATTGATGACATGCTAGCCACTTCCCCCATGGGGCTTCGACTGACAAAGGACGGTCTCAATATGAGTATCGACGCGGGATCTCTCGACGCAGCGATGGCATTGGAGGATCGGCAGCAATCATTGGTCGCCATGACAGAAGATGCTCATGAGGCCGTTGCAGCATTCATTAATAAGCGCGCACCGAACTGGCAGGATCGCTGAGCAGAGCCACTTTTTTCCGTCTATCTATCGCCGATGTGCAAAAGTCCTCTAGGGCTGGCTGCCTCGCCGCGCTATTCTTGCGCCCCAAAATCTGTCGGCATTTGCCAACAGCATTGTTTATCGAGAGGACACACCCGTGAGTGCCAAAATAGCCGTCAAAAATCCCTTGGTTATTCTCCATGGAGATGAAATGGCGCAAGTGGCTTTTGATGAGATTCTAAAGCGCTTCGTGCACTCGAAACTTGATATTGAGCTAGTGGAAATTGACCTTTCGGCGCAGCAGCGACTCGTGAGTAATGGGCAGGTCGTACGCGAAGCGATTGCGGCGCTCAAGAAGCATGGCGTGGGCATCAAAAATGCCGGGATGACCGTCAATCGCCAGCAGCTTGATGAGTTGCTGGCGCGTCACCCAGAGATCGATGAAAAATCCCTCGACGGTCTGGCGACCAAATCTCCGAACGGTGCAATCCGTAAAGGCATTAGTGGCAATATCACCCGGGAAGACATCGAATTTCGTAATTTAAAGAGTGTGCGACCCGACTGGGTAAACCGCGATATTGAGGTCGACACCATGGAAAGCGGTGGCTTGGATTTCAGCTACAGCGAACTTTCTAATGCGACCGGGGTTGCCAAGGTCATTTTTGTTGGCAGCAGCGGCGACCCCATCGAACTGCACCGCCGATCGCTAAACAAAGGCGATCCGTGGATGCTCGCGACCAATGAGTTGGAAGCGGTAAAAGCCTGGGCTCACCGATTTTTCCAGCGCGCACTGGATGAAAAGCGGGATATTTACCTCGGGCTCAAAGACACCGTGGTCCCCGGCTATGATGGCGTGATGCGCGAGGCAATCGAAACGATTTATCGCAACGATTATCAGGCGCAGGCAGAAGCCGCAGGCCTGGGTTATCACTATGAATTGATCGACGCACAGGCCGCCCGGATCGTGTCCAATCCACCGGAGCGAGCGCTCTGGGGAGTGCCCGATAACGTCAGTGGCATGAAGCTCTTCAAGCTGGTGCAGCAGCTCAAACGCTACGGTCTCCCTGAGCGCAAGGCGCATGTCTCCATTTCGCGCATGAGTGCCGGCGGTGGTGACCAGTACGGCAGTTACAACACCCCGGCACCCGAGGATGGTGTCATTAAGGTCATTGTCGATGGCGAGGAAAAGCACGCCCGCCATGTCAAAACCAACGACCCCATACTTTTTATGTCCAATGACCGAGAGGCTATTAAAGATTGGGTAAGCCAGGTCTTTCAGGACGCAGCGATCAATAAGAAGGAGGTGTATTTCGGTCTGAAGCGCGAGTTCGTCAATTACGACGAGGTATACAGCTCCATCATTTTAGAGATCCGACAGGAACTCGCGGCGCTCGATACACCACCCCCTTCTTTTATGATCATGCGACCTTCGCGCCAGCTTAGTAAGATGATTTGTGATCCGCCGCGCTGGGGGCTTTATCCCGCCCAGAATCTGGACGGCGATATTTTTTCCGACATTTCCGCCGCTCTTGGTGGGAGTCTCGCAACAGCCAGCTCTGTGATTATCAGCAAAGACGGCACCAAGCTTTTCGAGGCCCCTCACGGTACCGCTCACGATCTCTACATGCGTTACCTGGAAACCGATGGTAAGGAGGCGCACTTCAACTCTTCTGCGCTTATCTTCGCGCTAGCCAATGCGCTGGATGACCTGGCGGAGCGAGAAGACAACGCAGCGCTCGCAACCTACGCAAGCAAGCTTAAAGCGGCATTGATCGATACCGTTGATCAGGGCACGGTCACAGGCGACTTGAAAGGTAAGACACTCAACCCTGAGACTGAAACGATTGTTGATATGGCGGGGTTTTTGTCCGCGGTGGAAGCTAACTTTTTCCCTCAAGTTGCTTAATCGAGGCTGTCGCTTAGCTCGTGACGAAGTATTTTACCTAGCGGATTTCTCGGTAGCGCCGTCACAATGCGGATTCGCTCTGGCAGTTTAAATGTGGCCACGCCACAGCCAATAAGATACTCGCATAGCTCATCCAAAGTCGGCGGGTTCTCTTCCTGCGAGGGCACCACACAAACGCAAACTCGCTCCCCCAAGTCATCATCCGGGTAGGCACAGACAGCCACCTCTGCCAACCCCTGAAAGCCATCGAGGAGCGCATCTAGCTCTGAGGGCGATATCTTCATACCACCGCGATTGATAATGTCTTTGAGACGACCAGCAATCCTGTAGTACTCACCCTGATCACCAGTGATATCGACAAGATCACCCGTGCGAAAAAAACCATCCTGCGTAAAAACACCGTCGTCTTTTGCACCCAGATACCCATCGAACACGGTGGGGCCGGAAAAACATAGCTCACCGCGATCCCCAGGGGCTGTCAGCTCCCGACCATCGTCAGGATCAATGACCTTTGATTTGACCGACTCGTGAAGCTCGCCGCGCCATTTGTTACCGCCAAAACCGCTTCTGGGAAATAATTCTGCCCGAGCTCGAGCATCTGGAATAGCGGTGGGCGACGAAATCAGGGCTATACCCTCATTCGATCCATAAATGTTGTAGATGGCCACGCCGTAATCATTCTCAAACACATCAATCATGTCGGGAGCGAGCGGCGCAGAGCCCGAGCCAATAGCACGAAGCTGGCTGAAGTCAAAGCGTCGCCACAGCTCCGGTTCTTTCGCCAACTTATTGAGCAGCGCGGGCGGCGCAATAGTAAATGTAATCTGCTCTTGCTGGATCTGTTGCAAAAAAACAGGCACATCGAGTGGGTGATGCAACACCACGCCACAGCCCTCCCGAACGGCCGGAAATAAAAATCCACCCAAAGCAGACATATTCACCATGGGAAACGGATTGAGCAGCAAGTCCCCCTGTTGGTACTCACTTCCCACTGCCGTCATTCGGCCTGACGCGAGCCACATATTGTGAGAACGCGGCACTCCCTTGGGGGTTCCCGTTGTGCCCGAGGTCCAACAGACAGAAAAAATAGCATTAGCGTCTCGCGGATGATCACTCAAGTACTGATCTATGCGGCTCTGCTCATCATGGGACAACCCATCTCGACCACGCAGCGAGAAATCTTCATCCACGGCAAGAACGGCACTCGAAGCGACGGCAGCCGACCCATGATCCGCAAGGCTTTGGCCTCGAAAGCTACGCGTGCCAATAAACCACGAAGGCTCAAGCGCTATCGCGAGCGAGCCAATCTCATGACGCCCGTACTGCACCGGCAGGGGCGAAATAACGACGCCCAGTTTGCTGGCGGCGTAATAGCATGCCATCAGCTCTACCACGTTAGGCAACTGCACCATCATGCGGTCGCCGTGCCGAACACCTAATGCAAGCAAATCAAGCGCCATGGCGCTACTCACGTCATCAAGCTGCTTAAAGCTCAGTCGCTGAGGATCGCCGCCCGTCAATTCCTGCTTATTAAATTGATCAACTGCCGCTACTGCATGCGGTCTCTCAGCGACTTGATGGGCTAATAACGAGCACAGCGTCGCGCTCCCCCAATAACCGGCATCCTCATACCGTTGAATTCTTTCGGGCGTCGACGTTTGCATTAGAATTCAGCGCAACCTGATCGCAACAGTTTTTAGGGCGCGCTTGAGCCGATCTGATCAGCCGACATCCAACAGGCATGGAACCCCGGCGGAATTCGATGGGGCATGTGCACTCTTGCGAGAGGGCCTTTATTCAGATCTTTCGCATCAAAGATTTGCAGCTCCTGGGTCTTTGCTCTGTCATTCCAAACAAAGGCGATAACGTAACCGCGATCTTCGTCATACTGATCGTCGGCTGGCGCAAACCAGGGTTCACTGTACCAACAATGCGCCGCGTCATCCGTCCAGGCGCTTAACCGCGTACCGGTATCCGTGTCGTATTTGCAAACACCCCACCAACGAAGCGTATTGGGATCATGGTCAACCAGATAAGCGAATTGGGTATACCTCCCAGTCTTCCCAGCATCGTAGCTCGGAAACTCTACATTGTGGTCGGGATCCAGACATTTCTCACGGCACTCACCGGTCGTCAGATTCATTCGGTATTGCCAGAGGCGCGCATCCATCATGAGTCGGGTAATCATTTTCGCGGTTCTGGCGTCATCGAAACTGCCGTCTGACTGCCGAGCGGGCATGTACCGACACGCCACCATCACGATTTCGTCATCCTCTTCCCAAGCGTTGACAACGTGATAGATGAAGGCCCCCGTAAACTCAAACCATCGAATCGATGCGGCGTCACCCCTACGAGGAATTACGCCAAGTCTCGATGGCATCTCGGAGTTGAATACGACTTTATGTCTTCCTGCGGCGCGGGCCCCCTCATCATGAAACACGGGATGATCGTGCAGAATCGAATAATGCTCGGTAATCGCCATATCATGGGGTAAGCGGTTGCCCGGCAGTTCGATGGGCACCCGGTGAACAAGATTGCCAGCGCTGTCAACGACGCCGTACCACATGTAGGGGAACTGATCGCCGTAATCAAAGTACATCAACTCTCCGGTAGCCTCATCGACTTTACAGTGAGCGGACATACCCGAGCCCATCGCGTCGAGATAACCACGTCGGGGCCCCAAGGTTTCTAAGGAAATTGGATCTAGAGCGTAAGGGACACCGGCCAAATACCAATTGGCGATAGCCACACCGGCATGACCAATGACATCTGTATTCGCAGAATCTTTTAGCGGTTGATCCTCACGCCCCTTCAGAGTTTGGCGGATACCCCAATATTCCGATCGCCCAGCCTCATGCTCGCGCTGCCACGCTTCGGTTCGAACCCACCGGTTGCGAATGACTAATCGCCCCTGATCAAAATGCGCGCTGTGTAACATCCCATCACCATCAAACGGATGGTAGTCACCTTTGGGTTCGTGGCGAGGGTTCGGCCCGTTACGCAAATAGACACCATTGAGATCTTGCGGTATTTCTCCTGTAACCGGGAGATCTGTGTGGGTTTCCTCGTCGAGAACGGGTGCAAATACGTCGGTTATATAGGGGCCGTACTCATGGCCAAACGGCGCATCAGGGTCTTTTACTTGTTGGTTCATCGTAAAACTCCTCCTGCTACGGCGCGAAGTACACCGCGCTTCAGGATCCTCAGGTAGCTAGGGTATCACTCACGCCCGACAATAAAACTACATACCGTCGCACAAGATCCACCAATATTCAGGGTCGCTACTCTGCCAGCACCTTCAATTTGCATCTCCCCAGCACTGGCCGTCACCTGGCGTGAGGCGTCTAGCAGCATTCTGGCGCCGGTCGCACCAACCGGATGGCCGCAGCCAATCAATCCACCGCTGGGGTTTACCGGGAGGCGCCCCCCGGGAGCAATGGTCCCATTTTCCACGGCCCGCCAGGACTCCCCCGGTGGCGTCATCCCAAGGTGATCAATTGCCATGTACTCAGTCATGGAGAAACAATCGTGGGTCTCAATACCATCAAGCTGATAAACATCCTGAATACCGGCCCGACCAAAGGCATCCGTAATCGCATCACGTACATGGGGAAAAACGTAGGGCTGATTTTTACTTCGCTCCACCTTGTCCCGATACCGGATTCCTGCATTGCGATGGCCCCACCCCTCGATTCTCGCCAATGCTTTTTTTCCACTTTGCATCCGATGTTTCTTTAGGAAAGAACCAGATGCCAACACAAGGGCACAGGCACCGTCGGTAATTTGGCCGCAATGGAGACGACGCACCCCGGGCTCAATAACAGGATTTAAGGCATCGTCCTCACTGAAGCTGCCCTCAGCAAATTGCCATTGACGAGTTTGCGCCAAGGGATTGCGCTTGGCGTTGGTATAATTGATATCGGAAATCTGGTTTAGCAGCTCTCGATTGAGGCCATAGCGCTCTTCGTATTCGTCAGCCAATAAGCCGAAGACGGCAGGCCACATAAATCGGCAATCAATATTCTCGCGATTTCGCCAAGCGGCAGAATTCTGATTTTCAGAAGCCTGGTCACCGGGCAAGTTTTTAAACTCTTCAGCCCCAACAACAAGCACGCAATCGTAACGACCCGCTTCTATCTCGGCCATGGCCGTCAGCGTAGCTAGCGATGACGACGCGCAGGCTCCCTCGTGACGCATAGCTGGCTTTCCCCATAACTCGGGTACGACTTGGGACACCATCGCGCCCAGGTGACCTTGCTGCCGCTGGGCTTCGGCAAAGGCATTACCGACATGGATTGAGTCAATATGCGAGGGCTCGATACCGCTTTCTGCCAAGGCTCCCAGGCTAGCCTCACGAATCATGTCAGAGATGTCTAGGCCTTCCCGTGACCAGACCCGCGCGAAATCCGTTTGATACCCGCCTAAAATATAAATAGGTTCGCTCATGCTACAAAGTCTCCACCTTTTACAGTCGCTCGATCAAGAGCGCGGTTCCCAAACCCGCAGCGCCACTTGTTGCTACCAAGCCCGTACGGAGCTGTCTTCGCTCAAGCTCATCGAGCAGAACGCCAAGCATGATGGCCCCGGTAGCACCTAGAGGATGGCCTAGGGCAATAACGCCACCGTTAACGTTAAGCTTTTCCGAGGGAATGCTCAGATCGCGCTGTAACTTAATCATGGTCGCAGCAAACGCCTCGTGGATCTCGAATAAATCAATATCAGCTACTTTCAGACGCTCTTTGGCCAGGAGTTTTTTCGTGGCGGCGACACACCCTGATAAGACCAGCAAAGGCTCATCGGCGGCCGTTGCAATGCTTTTAATCACCGCTCGTGGTTTGGCGCCCAGGGTACTAGCAAAGGCTTCACTGCCAACTACCACCATCGCTGCGGCATCCGCCATCGCGGGAGAATTACCTGCCGTATGGACGTGGTTAATGGCTGCTAACCGCGGATAGGCTGCCAACTGGATAGCGTCTGCGCCAGAGCGACCAATACTCTCAAAACTTGCGGGCAATGCTCCAAGTGACGCCATGGTGGTTTCCGGGCGGACACACTCGTCTTGGGTGACATTCTCTCCGCTAATCGGATGCTTAATGGGAATAATCGATGAAAAATAACCGCCAGCTATTGCGGCGCTTGCCCGCTGTTGGCTCGCCATGGCTATCGCGTCTACGTCCGCTCTTGTGCAGCCATAGAGCGACGCAATAAGGTCTGCGCCGCTGCCCATTAACAAAATTTTTGACGCTTCAGCCAGTTTGGGATCGGAGAAAATCGCCGCCTGATCCGCCATCATCGGCACCCGGGACATCATCTCTATTCCGCCAGCGACGATTGCTTGCTCCTGTCCCGCCGTGATCTTTAGGGCGGCAAGAGCAACAGCATCAAGCCCCGAGGAGCAAAATCGGGACACAGTGAGGCCCGATACTGTTGAGGGCCAGTTGGCATACAGCGCCGAGCTTTTTGCAATATTGCCAGCCTGCTCACCCACTTGAGTCACACACCCGAGAATAACTTCTGCAATGACCGCGGGGTCTAGTCCAACACGTTCTTCCAACGCGCTATAAAGTGCATGCAAAAGATCAAAGGGATGAGTGTCATGGAGACCACCGCCAGGCCTTGCACGAGCTCGCGGACTTCTTATTGCGTCATAGATAAACGCCTGCTGCATCTAAAGCGACCCCTACTTGACCACGAACAGTAGCCTAACCCAGTATGATTGCCAGCGCATTCCAGCGCACCGACATCGAGAACATCCCACCTACTGGGGAGACAAACCGCATGGACCACCTCTACCCTCCCATCGAACCCTACCGCAGTGGATCGCTGTCAGTAGATGAAGGTCACACGCTGTACTTTGAGGAATCGGGCAATCCCCAGGGCAAGCCCTGCGTCTTTGTTCACGGCGGGCCCGGAGGTGGTACCTCACCCGACGCCCGCCGATTTTTTGATCCAGCGCGTTACCGGATCGTGCTGTTTGATCAGCGTGGCTGTGGCCGCTCAACCCCGCACGCCAGTCTACTCGCCAATACGACCTGGGACTTGGTAGCCGATATGGAACGGCTGCGCAGCGAACTACACATTGAACGCTGGCTGGTCTTTGGAGGATCCTGGGGCAGCACATTAAGCTTGGCCTACGCGCAAACTCATCCCGACGTCGTGACGGAACTGGTATTGCGGGGAATCTTTTTGCTTCGGGATCAGGAAATCCGTTGGTTCTATCAGCACGGCGCCAGCGAGATCTATCCCGACAGTTGGCAGCACTACCTTGCGCCTATCCCGGCGTCGGAGCAGGATGATCTGCTCAATGCCTTTCACCGACGACTGACCAGTAACAACCAAGAGGAACGGCTCGCTGCTGCTCGCGCCTGGTCGGTCTGGGAGGCATCCGCCAGCTATCTGTTACAGAACAAGGACTTTATGGAAAAGCTCGACGAGCCCGAGGCCGCGTTGGCAATGGCCCGCATTGAGTGTCATTACTTTGTAAACAAGGGTTTCTTTAGCCACGAGAATCAATTGCTCGATAACATCGATCTCATCCGCCATATTCCCGCCGTGATCGTCCAAGGACGCTACGACGTAGTGTGCCCGGCGACCACCGCCTGGGATCTGCATCGCGCCTGGCCGGAGGCTGACTTTCAGCTCATTCCCGATGCCGGCCATTCAGCCTTTGATCCCCCCAATGCCAAAGCGCTGATCGCGGCAACCAACCGGTTTGCACAACAGTAGGTGCGCTCAAATCGCGACACCGGCTTGATTCAGGCACCAATGCCCCCGGAGGTGCATCACAACCACCCCAAGCGTGTTTCTGCACCCCTCGGCGGGCTCTTCGAACGCGCTATTAAGTAGGGTTTGGATAATGGGCGCATTGGCAACTAGTCGGTGGCGCTCCCCCTCTAATGAAACTTTCCCCGCGGGGTCTAACGCAGAGACGGCTGACATAAACACCCGAACACAGCTGCTTTGCCGCATACCCCGCGCCTATTTTAGCCGTCTCATGGACTAGCCATCCCAGAGCGGCGAACAGTCCTGCCAGCAATATCCACGCGGTAAATCGAACGGTCTCTCTGAACCCTGTTATCGCGCCGTCGCCGGAGCACGATAAATTTCGGGGAAAAATGAATTATCCCGCGGTGGCATCCCTGGATCGACCAGGACTGGAGCGGGGTCCACCGTGGGGTCGACGCCCTCCCGGGGATCCCAAAGCACATCATCCCCCAGCCATCGGGTGGACAGAGCAACGCGATCCTGTGTAGCGGAGTGATTTCCCCGGGCCCCATGAAGGATCCACGCCGAGAAAATGAGTCCGTCACCCGGCTCCATGTCAAAACTAACTATGTCGTAAGCGCTACGGTCGGCATCAATATCCGGCACCGGCACACCCCGCTGCTCGGTGGCCCATTGACCTGACTTATTGTCGGCACCGTTAAAAACCTGAGGAAGGTAATAGACGTCATCTAGATGGGAGCCGCGGATAAACTCCATGCCGCTGCCCTCCACGGTGACCGGGGTGAGAGCCAACCAAATTGAGGCAATCTGTTTTCCCCGAAACGGCCAGTATGGCGCATCCTGATGCCACGGCGTCACCGTGGGGGTGTTCACTTTTTTAATGAGCAGGTGATCAAAATAAAAACGGGCGGAGTCGCTTCCCATTGCCTGCGCTGCCAAACGCGCGCACCCCGACTCGTGAACAAACCGGTGAATCACGTCGTTATGACGCCACAGATACCGGTCCGTAAACA
>Ga0233450_10000997_pt1 | contig 30862 bp, 26 predicted proteins | sample 011ome_30_FD_189956 | JGI IMG/M metagenome (GOLD analysis project Ga0233450, IMG submission 189956) | Coastal salt marsh microbial communities from the Groves Creek Marsh, Skidaway Island, Georgia - 011501CT (spades assembly) | ecosystem: Environmental > Aquatic > Marine > Intertidal zone >... | reverse complement strand
CCACTGGAAGATCGTAACTCTCCTGCTGACCCTCTAGGAGAGTAAATCCGGGGCCGTAAACATTATTGCCGTGAAAAACATAATCTTTCTCGGAATCGTACTTGTAGTAACCTTTTTCTATATGTGCCATTTTTTTCTCCTTTTATGTTGTGACGGTCCAGCCTTTTGAGGTTGCTATTGCTACTGTATCTGAATGAAGCAGTTGCGCTCCGGGGGAGTTTGTAAAATTTAAAGTTTGCCCAGTTACGCCGCTCGCTAAATTATCTATGATTTCAGTAGCTGAACCACTAGAAAGTAAACATCTTTCATAACCTATGGACTTATCAATTCCGGGAATATAACCAGAAACCAAATCGTAACAATAATTGAACAAAGTAGATGTATTGTTCATACCAGAAGCGGGTTGGGCAGAAAATGTTACTAGGTTTGAATTGTAAAATGTTTGATTGAGATCGGCATTTTGGGGTATAATTAAATTATCTATTGATCTAATGTCAGAGCTGCCAAAAGTGTAATAATATACATTTCCATCCGTTGTTATGGTTCTGTTATTATTTGATAAATCCACCGTTCCAAGATCTAAAGACAATTTTAGACAGTAAGCAAACATCTCTCTAGCGCTATATATCCTAGAAAAATCTAAATTTGGAACATCACTAAGCTCGATGCAATTTCTAAACATGTAGGCGGCTTTTACATTTCCCGTTCCCTCTGCCGTAAAATCAGTTATAGGTGAAGATTTTAGACGCCCACAATATTGAAAAGCAGCACTAAAATCAGTTACAAAGGGTGTTTCCATGTCTCCAGCTTCCCTTAATTCATAACAACCATCGAACATGTTTGGCATAAATGTTCCAGAAACACTAACAGAAGGAAATGTCTTCAGGGATCGGCAATTTTGAAACATGCCCCGTAAAAGATTTGCGCCTATTACATTGTTGTCAAAAGTCACTCTTTTAAGATTATTAAGCGAAAGAAACATATAAGCGAAAGTACTAGCGTTAGTATTTGATATATCTTTTATATGAACCTCCTCAAGACTGGAGCATGAGTTAAACATGCTTTCAGCATTTGTACAATTTGGCATGTAGAGAGAAGGGTGATTCTTCAACAAAAAACACTGATAATACATTTGAGTAGTATTTGTAACTCCTGAAAGATTTATTTCTGGAGAATATATCAAATTTGTACAACCCTGAAAAGCGTAAGGAGTTGCCGTTAAATTGGCGCTGGTAAAATCGCCAGAAACATATGTTAGGTTGGAGCAGCCCTGAAACATACTTGTAATACTAGTTACTGAAGATGGTACATCTATATGAACACTTTTTAATCTTGGGCAGCTATTAAACATTGTGTTAAGGTCGGGAACAGAGCTAAACGTTAATTCATTTCTATAGTGTTCAATATTCGTCTTTCTAAATAAAGAATGGGCAACAGTGCAGTTCGACAAATCAATATCTGGAACATAATCCAGCGAAGAACATTCTTCAAATAAACCGCGAACATCTGTCAGATTGTTAAAAGGACCAAATTCTACTGAACGGAGCTTTGGACAGTTATTGAAATAATAAGCCATGTTACTAGTTCTAGGAGAGTAGAACCTAGCCTTCTCTAACATTTGTTTTCTAACGTTGTACCCATATATATTTCCACCCGATGTTCCAGATGGTAAATTAATATTAAACTCTTGAACTTGGTGAGCCGCTTTAAATACTCCTCCAATGTTTTTTATTGATCCATATGTAAGTTGTTCTATTCCGCTTGCAGTTCCATCTATTTGGATTAGCGCCTGCCTGTATAATACTCCATCTTCTTCAAATTGGCTAGATTCCGGCAAATCAGAAAAATTATATTCATGATCTGGATAGCAGCCGTCAGGAGAGCCATATCTAGAATGTAATTCACTAAAACTGTAAGTTGTTGAATCTCCCCAATCAATAGTAAAATGAGTTGAGACGTTGCCAACATCTATACCTCTAACGAAAAAATTAACGTAATTTCTTGGGTCTGCCTCCCCACTAGGGATAGCATATAAAAATGCGGCTTTGTGATCTCCACTGTTTATAACGGGCATATCAAGCCAATGGCTAGGTCGCACCCAAGGTGTTGGTTGATTTTCCTGATATCCAATAGAATCATCATACGGCTCTATAACCGATATCTTACCTATACTATTATTGCCTACTTTAATAACTGCCATTTGTATCCCTTATGTTGTAACTGTCCAACCCTTACTAGTGGCGACCCCTAAAGTGTCTGAATGAAGTTCTGCCACTCCGTAGTTGTTTCTAATATCAATTGTCTGACCAACAACACCACTAGATAGATTTCCTATGATGTGCGCAAGAGCGCCACTACCTAGATGGCAACCATAATAACTATGACTAACCTCCACATTGTATACGTCAGACCACCTAACATATTGACAGCTACTTAACCAGCTTGTTAAATTAGAAATACCAGACATATTTATTGCCGGAACGCTATTAAGTGCATAACACCTGTTAAACAGACCTATAAGATTCGTCTCTGGGCAAACCGTAAGACCTTCAAAATATTTAATATTAGAACACTCATAGAATAAAGTCGTATTGTTAATAATGCCTGAGATATTTATGTGCGGCACGCTTGTCAAGCTATCGCAATTCCTAAACATGTTGGTGGCTGTCGGCGGACATGTAGAATGGTCCTCAAAAATCCCGGAGGGGAATTTTTCTAAATCATAGCACCTCCAAAAAGCGCCGTAAGAATCACCAAGTTGATCTACTCGATGCTTGTTCGTAAAACCTTTAAATTTTTTTAATCTATAACAGTTCTCAAACATCTGTTTTATTGTAGTAGCGCTAGAAATATCATAAACAGGAGCATTTTCAAGATTAGAGCTTGCACGAAACATTCCGGTAAAATTAGTAACACCAGAAGTATTTAAATAGGGAGCGTCTTTTAGTCTACCGCAGGAATAGAAAGCGTTAACCAGAGAAGTCGGACGTGTATTTTCTGGGTCTTCAAAAGAAACGGTTTTTAAGTGATCACAATCATAAGCCAAAGAACTAAAATCAATCGGGCTATTAAAAGCCCCAAACTCAAGACCCTTTAAGGAGTGGCAGGAAGAGAAAGCCGAAGCGAGCGATTGCGTATTTGGTAGATTTATCTTTGGTATATAATTTAAATTTACACAATTAGTAAACATGCTTGAAGAAGTGGTCACGCCAGACATCTGATCAAAAAAATCTTCAGGTATATACTTTAATTTAACACAATCGTTAAAAATTGCATTAATATTTGTGGCACTAGAGAAATCTAACCCAGAAGGAATTGAACGTATACTTTGACATTTTGAAAATAAACTGCTAAGATTTTCACCATTAGAATAATCTAGCTCTGGAATTGTTGTTAAAGATTTGCAGTAATAAAACATTGATGAAAAATTGATTACATTAGAAGTATCGTAGCTTGGAATTTCCCTTAGCTTGTAATTATTCGAAAACATTGATTGAAAAGCAGTCGCGCTAGAAGTGTCAATATATGGAGCGCTTTGTAACTCCCAACAATCAGTAAACATGTTACCAAAATTAGTATTGCCACTAAATAAGCCGCTTGAGAAAACAACCTCTCTTAGATTATTGGCATCGTGAAATAGATTATCTGCGCCAGTAATTGAGTTAGGGCTTAATATGGTACATTTATGAAGATGTTTTGGTTTACCGCTATTGTAGTAGTAAAGCATATATTCAACATTATCTAAGTTTTGAGAAGCAATTTGAACTTCTAATATATTACCACCACCATCTAATCTATTACCATAGCTGTTTCTGCCGGTATAATCAGTACCCCTCCAGCCATTTCCCTTTAGGTTCATACTGTAAAGTCCGCTATGATGAACCATTTGCACAAGAGCCTGACGACAAACCCGACCCTGATAAATAAATTCTGTATCAGCAGAAAGATTCTCGTAGTCATAATCGTGTTTAGCCTGAGTTTGTGTAGATGTTCCACTTATTACTTCTGATGTGCCATCACCCCAGTCAATGCTAGAGTACGTTGGGAAATTATTATAGTAAACATAATAACCCTGAACATAAAAATCAACACCTATTGATGTTCCGCTTTCAACAAAAAGAAGAATATCTGACCTGCTATCTGACTCGCTTATAGAAGGCATATCTAGCCACTCAGAAGGACGAACCCAAGGCTCGCTGGGTAATTCGGCATCAACATACACATCCTCATACGGCTGTATAACCGAAATCTTGCCGACGTTTGTATTTCCTACTTTTAAATTTGCCATTATTTGTACCTATGTAGTAACAGTCCAGCCTTTTGAAGTTGCGATAGCGATGGTGTCGGGGTGAAGCTCTGACACGCCATAATTTTGTGAAATCGTAATCGTCTGACCTGTAACGCCACTTGCAAGATTGTTAAATATATTTTCTATAGCGCCACTTCCCAGTAAGCAGTTAAAATAAGATATGGAACATTCCGTGTTTTTTAGATCGCTCCAATTCAAAGACACGCAACCGTAAAAAGCGTTATTCAGACTTTTAACACCAGACACATCCCAGTCTGGAATCGTTGTTATATACTGGTTCGCAAAAAGCAGCCCATAAAAATACGTGCCAGAACCAAACTGAATATTTTCAAAAACTCTAAAATCGACATCGTTGTAAAACGGAGAGTAATTTGAAGTATTTGTACAGCCAGCAAGATTAATGTTCTTTGCCTCTCTTATGTTGCAATTTTGGAACATAGAGTTTGTTTTAGATGGGCATGAGTTATAGTCCTGAAACAGACCGGAAGGCATAGATGTTAAAGAATGACAGTTAGCAAATGCGTTCGCGGCATCATTTATTTTATTATTAATGTTCAAAAAGTTAACATGTTTTATTTTTTTACAATTAGTGTATATATTTAATAAATCTGAAGCACTGGACATGTCTATATCTTGAGCCTCTTCGAGAACTTGGCAATTATTGTACATGTATCTTACGTCAGTCGCATTTCCAGTGTAAAAGCTAGGAGCCTTTATTAAATTATGATTTTCAAGAAATAATGCAAAAAAGTTAGTGACACCGGTTGGTAAATTATTACCGGTAACTTCTCGAAGCTCGCTACAGTTCTGTATTGCGTAATACATATCAGTGACAGAAGAAATATCTTCCAAATGTAAAGTTTTTAAGCTTTTACAGGAAGTGAACGCATTTCTCATGCTAGTCGCATTAGGCGCATAAATAGGTGGAGCCTTTTTTAATTTTGAACAGTTAATAAAAGAGTTATATAAGGTGGTAGCCCCACTTAAATTTACATCAGTTGGCAGATATAGTAATTCTTTACAGCTATTGAACATATTAAACGCATCATATAATCCAGTGGGCCAAGAGACGCCGTGAGGAACATATTTTATATTAGTATGCATAAACGCATGTGATAAAGTGGTCGCGTTAGAATAGTCCAAGTCGGGGAATTTTTCTAAAGAATAGCACTCGTAAGCAAAAATAAGAAAATTCGTACAACTAGATGTATCTATGTCTGGTATCTCTTTTATACTGCGACAACGGCCAAAAGTCTCTTGTAATGAAGTGGCGGACGACGTGTCAAAGAAAGGAATTTGTTGTAATCTGTGGCAGTTATCAAACATTAAGCTAAGATTTGTTTTACCGGTAGTGCTGCCACTAGGAATATATGCGACCTTCATATTAGAAAGACCTCTAAAAAACCCGTTTGGAACACGAAGCTCATCGCAATCCGCAATAACCCTCTCTAAAAACCTACTACCACCACCACCATTATCAAAAATCCCAAATGAAGGAGCTTTAATATAAATATCTACTATGTTGTTAGATTGACCGTTAATGTAAAAAGAATCTTTAGACGGATCTCTACCGCCCATTGAAGAGATGCCAAAATAATCCATACCGCTGGCATTATGAAGTTGAATAAGAGCCTGCCTAGCAATTCCGCCATTGAATTCTATTTCACTGTATTGCGGCAGATTAGAGTAACTTATATCATGAGAATAGTGATCGGCTAACCCCGGAGAGCCGTAAGCTAGGGAAGTAGATCCATCTCCCCAGTCTATAGTAGTATGAAGTCCAGAGTCACCCCGAAGCTGTATGGCTATCTTTTTATTCTCAACCCCGCTTTCAACCATCATAAGCATCGCTATCTTATTGTCACCACTGTTGTACGTGGGCATATCTAACCAATCTTGAGGGCGAGACCAGACCGGCTCTTCGCTAGCGACAGAAAAACTTTCTCCACCTATATCGGCGCTACTATAAGGTTCAATTATAGATATAGCATTTACTTCGGCATTACCTAATTTTATACTCATTATAAGATAATCCAATTAGAGTTAGTTGACTGTAGTGTTATAGATTGGTATTGCGTACTCAATGAGAATGAGGTTTGACCGTCTATAGTTTGCCCACCAACACCACTAACCGTTACGGCGCCAGCACTAATATTCTTTATATTATACACGATTCCGCCGTTGCCAACCGCAGAGGGAAGTGTCAAATTTAAACCAGCTGTAGCATGTATTGTATAGTCTGTAGTTAATATTGTTGTGTCTACATTTACAGTCCTAATTGGCTGGACGACTGGCCCTTCGATATCTGGATCAGTAATAATATAAAACGTGGCGGCGTCTGGTGTTATAGCGTCATATTCTGCTTGTGTAAGTTGTTTAATGTGATATATTTCATCACTAGTAATTACGCGCTTTCCACTGGCAATAATATTACCACCAAGAGTTACATCTACACCGTCGTAGGTAAATGTATTGTTACCACTTAAACTTCCAGAGTCATCGAAAAAAGATACGCCGCTTGGAGTTCCAGTTGGGTTTACACTAGCAAGTAATCCAGAAACCGTAGCAATATCAGAATCTGCTTGGTCAACCCTAGCTTCAAAATACCCCGATATGGCAGCGTCTTCGGATGCGTCTGTGATAATGTAGAACGTAGCAGAATCAGGTGTGATAGCGTCATACTCAGCTTGCGTCAACTGCTTGATATGGAATATCTCATCGCTGGTTATTATTCTTTCACCGCTAGAAAAAATAGTACCGTCTAGAGATATGTTTTCGCCATCGTAAATTAATGTGCTATTCCCGGTTAAGCTTGCGTCGTTAGCGAAAAATGTCATTCCACTTGGAGTTCCAGTTGGCGTTAAGCCAGAAACAGTGATGATGTCTAGATTTAGCTGATCTGTTACGGACTCAAAATAACCGGATATTGCCGTATCTTGACCCTCTAAATAGCCAGAGACAGAGGGCGCATCTGTAATTATATAAAAAGTTGCTGAATCTGGAGTTATTGCATCGTACTCAGCTTGTGTTATTTGTTCTATATGATAGATGTCATCACTGGTGATTACGCGCTTCCCACTTGCGGTTATGTTGCCAGTAACAGAGACATTAGACCCGTCATAAACAAGAGTGTCATTGCCTGTTAAAATACCATCGTCGCCAAAGAAAGATATACCACTGACAACGCCAGTTGGGTCTGATGCACCACTAATAGAAACAATATTTGTAGCACTGTCATAAGAAACAAAAGTTCCGCCTACGCCACTAAATGAAACTGTCTCGCCAGCATATATATTCTCTGAATTATTACCATCGCTAACCGTCCAGTGATCGTATAGTAATCCAGAAACAGTATCAAGATTTATATCTGTAGAATTTGCGCGAGACTCGAAATACCCAGAGTTAGCTGTAATATTTGAAGTATTGTCATTTATATTAGACTGGAGATTGCCACTAGAGGTAGTTATTAAATTAGTTAGGGTGTTTGCTATATTTTCATCGTCATTAAGGGCGGCAGCAATCTCATTGAGAGTATCGAGTGTTTCTGGTGCGCCACTTACAATTAGGGCATAAACATCTCCACTAATAGATGAAATATCTACACCAAAACTTCCGCCAGCATTATTTGTATATGTAAGAATACCATTGCTGTATCCTAAACTAACACCGCTAGTGTCAAACGTTGACAAGCTAGAAAGATCGGCAGTAAAACTTCCTCCATAGCTATTATTATATGTTAGTATATTACTTGTGAAATCAAAACTTTCACCGCTAGGGGTTAACAATCCAGATACGGTATTTAGATTGTTGTCAGTGTTGTTCGCTCTAGACTCAAAGTAGCCTGAGTTTGCTAGTATCTCAGAATCCGCAAAGTCAACTCTAGACTCAAAGTAACCAGAAGTGGTGGTTAGAGACGAATTTGAATCACTGATTTTAGACTCAAAGTAACCTGAGTTTGCTAGTATCTCAGAATCCGCAGAATCAACTCTAGACTCAAAGTAACCTGAGTTTGCTAGTATCTCAGAATCCGCAGAATCAACTCTAGACTCAAAGTACCCAGAAGTTGAAGATAAATCAGAGGAAACTTGAGATATTTCAAACTGTAGATTACCACTCGTTTGATCTATATAACCTCTCGCCCAGCCACTAACAGCCGTCGCGCTATGATCTAAGCTATCTATATATGTTTGAAAATAACCACTATTAGTGATAATGTTTTGGGTGTTTTGGTCTATTAGAGCGCCACTGGCAAATGGCAGAGCGGCTGTGGTTTGAACTGTTGTATCAGCAAATCTAATAGCATGGAATCTACCGCTGGGTGAAATAATATTGCCAATCGTTTCAAAATCACCGTACTGATTTATGCTAGCAAGCTCATCTGTGGAAACGCTCCAAGTTTGTAGATCAGCTGCATGACCAATACTGGCTTCCACATCTAAAACATTGCTAGATATAGTAGTGTTTTTTATTGTGGTGATTTGAGAAGTGTTGATATCTAGTGTGTCAACACGTATAGAGCCACCATCTTTTGTTAGGTCTAATATTGTTTGGTATCTATGGTCTACTTTCAATCCTTCATCTAGGCCATCACCTATACTTAGTATTGAATAGCCATTTCCTTTAAGTTCAACAAAGCCATCACAGGCGGATATATAGCCATAGAATGGCTCGATTATATCTGAGTTAGAGTTTTTGAATCCTATCTTCCAAAATGGATCAAGGCTTTCGTCTACATAAAAAGAAGCAACTCTACTAGTAATATCAGTTGAATATGCTTGCCAGTAATCACCGGTATCACTTCTTTTAAACGTAAAAGGTGTTGGGAAAACAACTGAGTCGCCTTCATCTTTGTATACAAGTTTATCTGCTGGTACTACGGAGAATACAACGCTAGTGCCTTGTAAATTAATCAAACCGTCAGAATTAGAACTTTCAAATACAGAATCTCTACTAAGACTGTTGTCGCTAGCTCTGTACGTTCCAAGGCCTATTTCAAATCTATCAAAATTTTGAATACAGTAATAGGTTAAATTTCCATCACCAATGGAGTCAGCAAAAGTTTGAAAACCACCAAAAGTAGCGCCGCTAAGAGTTAAACTCCCAGTACCGCTAGTAATAGTAGTTTCCTTTACTCTATCTGCTAGGATTAATGCCATACTAATATTCCGTCGTTTTCATGAATTATTTAGACTGTGATGTATTATATTATACACATTGATGAGGTTTATTTAAATTAGTATTGTTATGGACCGACTGGGTTAATCGGGTTCGGGTCGGGAGGCAGCGTGGTAGTTGGTTCACCTCCACCATCACAGCACGCACAAGATGCTGAACTTGCGAGTCCAGAAAAAGTCCAAGCAGGAGGAGCGCCACAGCTACCCGTTGCGTTGGGGTTGTCTGCTCCACCCGGACCGCTGAAACTACCCATACAAGTACTCGCACTTCCCGTCCATCTAGATAGCGAGTTAGCAGGCTCGTTAGAGTCGCAAGTTATGGTAGATGACCAAGAGTCGCCACATCCGAAGTTCCCATTGTCGCTATATGAATAAGTTCCATTACACCCTCCGTCGTAAGGGCTAATAGTATCCGAAGCCGAATCGCTAGCACTGAAATCGCAGTCATCTCCAGTGCCAAAGATCGAAACGGACCAGCTTAGAGTCTGTGGGCATGGACATTCACAAGACGGTGACGCCGTGGTGGTGGGCGATTCTGTTGTAGGAGACCCGGTTGTACTAGTCGTTGTAGGCGATTCTGTTGTAGGAGACCCGGTTGTACTAGTCGTTGTAGGGGGCTCCGTTGTAGGCGATTCTGTTGTAGGCGGTTCCGTCGTAGGCGATTCTGTTGTAGGAGACCCGGTTGTACTGGTCGTTGTGGGCGGTTCCGTTGTAGGCGATTCTGTTGTAGGCGGTTGCGTTGTAGGAATCTCGGTAGTACTGGTCGTTGTTGGAGGTTGAGTTGTGGGAATCTCGGTTGTGCTAGTCGTCGTAGGAAGCCCAGTTGTAGGAATCTCAGTGGTAGTTGTTGGAGGTTGAGTCGTTGGAGGTTGAGTCGTTGGAGGTTGAGTCGTTGGAGGTTGAGACGTAGTGGTAGTGGGTCGGCTAGTGGTACTAGTCGTTGTCGGAGGAGCAGTAGCGCATAAACAATCACACTCAGGCGGTCTTCCCATTTTACTTCCCGTATATTTTTTCTGCCTCTTCTACGTATTCAGAAAATAAATCTTTATCAAAATTAGATTTTTGAACAAACTCCTGCTGTATTGGAGAAAGATCTAAACCAAGTTCTGTGAATTCTAATACGTAGTTTCTAACCTTGTTTCTAATTGTCAGCTCGTACTTTACTCCATCAGGTCTTTGAAACCTGTGTAGCCACTTTAAAAATGGTAGGCATATAGCTTTTCTTCCATTTTTCCTATACTTTTCGTGAATATAGCACTCCTCTCCACCAAAGCCTCTACAGTGATCGTTAAATCTAAGCCAATGCTCCTTGGCTGTAAAAAACAAGCCAAGCCCCTGAGAGAATATTTCAAATGATTTAACATCTTCAAACCCAAGAGGGTTCATTCCAGCTCTTTTTAAAGCTGCTTCGTGGCCGTAATACGGTATGTTCTCAGAGTAAATTGTAGAGCAGTAGTCGCACTCCTTTTTTTCTTTTTGGTCTACAAGACCTACAAACTTGCATTTGTCGTCCTTGTTTAATATTGAGAGATTGTTGTGGTCACATCTGCACGACCAAGCATTTCCCCATCGACCCCACATTTGGCCGCCCCATTCATCGTTAAAATGAGTTGCTATATTTTCCATGTTGTCATACACTAGAGGCCCTTGATAAAGATTTTTTGGTTTTGGGAATCTCTCTGTAAATTTAATAAGTTTATCTAGCGTTTCAACAACTGGACAAAGGAATACATGGCAATCCATAACAAGTACAAATTCAGTGTTGGCCTCGTCAATTATCTTGTTTCTAGCAACGGAAGTGCCGTGAATCTCAGGTAGGTTGACAATTTTGAATTTATCACCTAAACCAGTTGAACATTTAAAGTTAGTAACAGATTTTGCGTGTTCGCTTTCGGGGTCATTTTCAACAACTAAGAATTCTATTCTATCTAATAAATCTTTCCTGTTATTAAATGTCAACTCTTTTATTATATCCTGAATACTGAAGTATACACCATTGAAATCATTGTGATGGGCCATACCTATAGTTATCTTGCTCATTTTTTTCCTTTAATTTCCTTGTCCTAAGTAATTAGTTTAACATCTCCTAGTTATTGTTTTGCTTATCACATCTCCGGGTTCGCCGGGAATACAGCCACAACAACTTTGAACCGTAAATATTGTGTCTCCTTCATCTGGTGTCGCTCCAACTTCTTCTTTGTAAATGCTATCTAGGTCGTCTTGTCCTAATACCGTAGTACATTCACAGTTCGCGCTAGTTGTTTCCGAGCGAGGGTTAGAATAGAAATATGAAGCTGTTCCAGCAATCCAAACGGAATTATCGTATGTAAACGTTTGTTCTTTTACAACATCTAGTCCAGAGCATAGAGGTTCGGTTAGCTCAATTGGACAGCTAGTTGAAGTTAGTCCAAGTTGAATACCACTTATAATTCCAGCCTCGTGAACCATTGTAAACACTGTATCACTATAGTTCTGGCCGATTAATCTTGGTCCTCCGGGATAAGACTCGCCACTAGCAAATAATATTGGATTTACAAAGTTTCCGCGTGTGTTTACGTCGTCGTAAGTTACAAGATAATCAATGCTATCACCTTTGCTTGTAGCCAAACCGCCATCATGTGTGCCGTAAAATTTATAAGATTCTGGAACACATATTTTATTTGACCCACCCTCGTTGTATTTTTGTATTCTATTACCGAAATAATCATCTGGGTGTTGACTGCTCGACTCTTGCGTTATCTTGATTCCAGATTGAGTTCCAAATCTAGACTGAACATTCAATATTTCTAATATTTGATTTAGATTTGTGGTGTCAGAGCAGTATCCATTTTGATAAGGCTCCATGTGATTACCCCTAATCCAAACAACACCATTTCTCTCTTGGAAGTCCATAACAGCCTGTAGAAATCTAGTATTGTTAAACATGTTGCGAAGCTCGGTCATTGACCCACAACTGTTATGATAACCAAGTACTAAAACTCCAGAAGCAAAATCTAGTTCTCCGTTTTCAGCATTTTCGGGCCAAGTTGGAACTAGACACTCTTCAACAAAGCAAACGAAATCGCCAGAAGTAATTGATCCAAAGTTAGAGTTACCGACTATAGTTTGATCGTCCGTTTCTATACCCATGAAGCTATTACCCCACGCGCAAGGCATTATTTCTGGCCCTATAATACCGGGGATACAGCCGCAGCCACCGCCCGGATTTGCCGGTTGCTCAACAAAGCAGAAATCTTCATTAATACAGTCATCGTCGCTTAGTACTTGGAATCCACAGGAAGAACCATCTTCTCGGCAGTAAAATCCAGCGTACCTAGTTCTATTTGTAGCTCTAGTTATAATATTATAAAAGTCTAGGTCTGGGGAAGAAGAGTCCCCATTAACACTAGATATCAAAACATTTTTAATACCTGAATTTAATACGTTAGTTACGACGCGATTTAAATTATCTGCGTAGCCGACATAGGGACTTAAACTACAACTTTCTATTATTGGATCTACGGTGTTGCAGCTAATCCAAATTGGCCTATATTCATTTTCGTATTGCAAGACCTGACCGTAAGAGCCAGCGTTGATTGTCAGATCTCTATCTCTATTGACGACGTAATAAAATTCACCATCGTCACATGCGCTTCCATTAAATATTTTTTGTAAAAATAACCCCGACGTAGGTGCGCAAAAATCATCTGGAGGAGATATGGTCTCTCTGAAAAAGCCCTCTACATATATTGGTTTATCTCTAAGTTTTATAGAACGACCTATGCTTACGTCTCTACCAAAAGTCGCATCACCCGTCACGGTAAGTGTTTCGTCAATTTCCACGCTTTCTTTTAGAAACGCTCTACCTGAAACCTCGATGGTTTTGGCGGCAGTAACATCGCAGTGGAAGAACGATTGACCAGAAACAGCCAGTGTACCACTTATATCTACATCGCTATGGAAAGCAGCGTCCCCAGAAGCCTCTAGCGCTCCGCTAATCTGTACATCGCTATGGAAAGCGGCGTTCCCAGAAGCCTCTAGTGTGCCACTAACAGCTACGTTTCTGTGGAAAGACGCATCGCCCGAAACTTCTAGTGTACCACTAACGTCTACATCGCTATGGAATGTAGCGTCACCAGAAACCTCTAAGGTTCCACTGACATCCATGTTTTTATGGAAAGTTGCGTCACCAGAAACTTCTAAAGTACCACTGATATATACATCCTTATAAAAGAATGAATCGCCAGATACTTCTAGGGTGTTCTTGATATCTACATTATCATGGAAAAATGCGTCACCAGAAACTTCTAGCGTGTCTTTTATATCAACATTACTATGAAAAGCTGCATCGCCAGTGACTTCTAGGAAATCATCAACTAACGCTCTGCCGTGGAAAAACGCATCCCCTGTAACTTCAACATCTCTATTTACGTATAAATTGTTATGTAAGTATGTATTTCCAGTAACAGCTAGCTCATCGTCAATATCTACGCCGCTATGGAAATAAGCATCGCCTGTAACGGCTAGTTCATCATCAATAAATACGTTTGAGCGGAAGAACGCCTCTCCCGTAACTTCTAATGTCTGGTTAATATCAACGTTTGAATGGAAAAAAGCATCGCCCGTGACTTCTAGAACCTGTTCGACATAAGCATTTGCGTGAAAATATGCATTACCAGTAGAGTGTAGCGTTTGACCAACATGTAGATTTCCTGTAACAAATGCATCGTCAGCAACAAATAAGTTATCTCGTATATAAGCATTGTTTTCGACCGTTAAATGTCTACCAACGTAAGCATGACTATACAAAAATGACTGGTCGTAAACCTTTAATTGATACTCAACATCAACACCGCTATGGAAAAGTCCTACACCGGTGACTTCCAGAGTTTCATCTATGTCAACATTTGAGCGGAAGAACGCATCGCCAGTAACCTCTAGAGTCTGCTCTATATCGACGTTGCTATAAAAGAACGCATCACCAGTAACCTCTAGAGTCTGCTCTATATCGACGTTACTATAAAAGAACGCATCTCCAGACACTTCTAGCGTTTCGCCAACATCAAGGTTGCTATGTAAAACTGCGTCACCAGAAACTTCTAGCGTTTCGCCAACATCAAGGTTGCTATGTAAAACGGCATCGCCAGAAACTTCCAGTGTTTCCCCAATATCTACGCTACTGTGGAAGAAAGCATCGCCAGAAACCTCTAGTGTTTCTTTTATGTCAACATTATTGTGGAAAAAAGAGTCACCAGAAACCTGTAGCGTATGACCTATATCCACCCCGCTGTGAAAAACAGCATATCCTGAAACTTCTACCGTACCACTAATGGAAACATTTTTATGGAAAGCCGCATCGCCGGAAACCTCTAAGGACTCTCCAATATCTAAATTAGAGTGAAGAATAGAATCTCCAGAAACCTCTAATTTTTGACCTACAGAAAGATTGCTATAAACAACCGTATCGCCAGAAACCTCTAGGGTTTCATCAATATCCACGCCGCTATGAAAGAAAGCGTTGTCAAAAACTTCAAGAACGTGATCTATATCTACATTGCTGTGAAAAACGGAATCGCCAGATACGGCTAGTGTTTCACCAACTTGTATTGATTTAAAAAAACCGTCCCATCTTAAATCGTAACTTCCAAAATCTAGACCATGTACATGTGGAAATATATTGACTGTGGATTGTATTTTTGCTGAGTCTGGGAATAATAGCACATCGTTTACAGAACTCCAAGCTCTGTTTGTATTGCCTAAGCTACTACCCCTGTGTTCTGTTGGAGAAACGTCCCCGGAAACCTGAAGGGTTCCATAGTTATGTATTTCATTTGTTCCTACGGCAAGTTTTAGCTCTTCTAAGTCTCCACGTAAAAGAGGTGATCCAGACCCTTCTAAACATTCGCTATCACATGCGTCAGGGTGCGCACCTAGAAAAAACTGATAACTATCGTTTTCACCTATATAGTAACCAGCACCAAGCCCGATACCAATATTGTAGCTTCCACGTCTGTTATGGTAAAGAGAATTAACGCCAATGGCAACATTTCCGTCACCTTCAACGCCGCCCATCAAAGACCCAAAGCCAACACCAACGTTACAGTCGCCGTCTAAGTTACAAGATATAGAGTACGAACCTACAGCTGTATTCTTCTGTCCATAAATATTTCCGTTTAAAGCAGAATACCCAAAGGCGCTATTATCTGCGCCACTTTCATAGACAAGATATGTTTTATCTAAAGCTAATTCGCCAGCGCTTGTTTGTCTAAGGTCTACACTTTTTAAGTTCCTAGTTACAATTATACTGCTTTCTAGGAATTTATAGTGAGAGTCAACAAGGTCTGTGAAAGCATCCCTTATGTCTTTTGGCGATATTTGTTGCGAAGAGTTGTCTGGAAAGTAATAGTTTATACGTTGTAGAAATTCGTTCTGTGAATACTCAGCCATTTTAAACCCTAGTCAAACTTAATTTGTAAATTCGTAACGTCAAACTTAACTGTGTCGCCTTTATAAATTATCCTTGGGTTGCTTAACTGAGAATACATAAGAAGATTGCCGGAACCAAAGTCTTCATGGTCTGTTATCGCTATACCGGAGACAGGCCCCCAGTCTACTAAAGCTGTATTGAAAACAATTGATCCTGAGTTTTTAATTAAACCGCTACCGGCGTCATGGTCTTCGATAGAATAAACCCAAGAATCGTCACCGTTTATTGCGGGATCACCTAATTCAACTCTAGAATAGCCAGTTAAAACGTTATCTATCCCACTTGGTATCTCTGGGATTGTTTCGCCAGTATCGCTTTCGGATGGAACGTCGCTACATAAAGCAATAACAATATTTCTAGGCTTTGGGAAAGAGTATCCCTTGAATATGTGATGTAGTAAACCAGACTCTAAATAGTCCGACAAAGCAGTAGTCATTATAAGCTCCTATTTCCTGATACATAGACCATTTGCTCTATTATACACTAAAAAAGGGTTCCCCCCAAAAAAAGAGAGGAACCCATAAGTTTTTCATATCGGTTGTTTAAAACCTAGAATGAACCCAAAAGGATTCTTCTGTTGTCTAGAACGCCAAAACCAAGTTCAGCAAATCCATAGTAGCCAGCGCGCTGTTGTCTGTGAAGAGTTGGATCTTCAAAGACTTGAACAGCTTGCTTCATTGGCATAACAAAGCTGTCGTTAGCACCTTGGTCAAGACCAACTACCAACTCAGCATCGCCACTAGCCAATCCGCCACTAAGTGAACTTGTGAAGAAGTCTTGGTATTCTTGACCTTCTCCGAGTTCATCTAGATCGTGAAGAGCTACACCAAAGATATTGGTGATTGGAGCGCCACCTTCACCTGCGTTGTAGATCTGAGTTCTAACAACGTCAGAAACTTGATCGAATCCCCAGTTACGCACGTCTTCGAGTGCCTCTGGAGAAACGTAAATATCAGTCAAGCGACCGCGATTAGCGGAACCTGTGTTACCGCCAGCGTTACGACGCATAACAGTTTGCATCAAGCTAACAAGTCTCTTGGAGAACATGCCAGCAGTTGCATCGCCGTCGTAAACCAAAATGTTGCGATCAACACCGGCAGCAAGAAGGGTGTGCCATCCGTCGTCATTCATTTTCTTGACGAAGCCAGCTTCCAAAACTTGCATAGCGCGACCGACGATATCCCAGCGAGCCTCACGAGCAAAACGAAGCAAGTAATCAATGCTGCTTGTGATGCTGTAGGTTGGAATCATAACGTAATCACCTTCGACTGATCTCTCAGGCACGCGACCGTGACCGGGATTAGTGAAAGCAACATGCTCACCTTCAAGTCCGGGACTAATAAGGTCCAACGGATATTCGGTGCTTCCGCCCGGCTCTACTTGAATCGTTTCAAAGATATTGCCGAGAATATTACCAACCAAAACGCCTTTGCGAAGTGGAAGTTCTAGAGCCTTTGCGAACTCTCTTTGAGCAGCAAACGCTACATTTTGGTCATTGTCACCTGAACGGCGAAGCAATGTGATAAACTCTTCACTTGGTCTTTCTTTATATGACATTGTATTTATCTCCTTTGTATTTTATTAACCGAGGCTTGGAAGGTTGACGTAAACTTTTACATAGTCATCAGCGTCTTTAGCGCTCATGAAACGACCAACAGCTTGACCTGAAGTCGCAACGTTGGTTAGGTTTCCGGCGTTACTTGCGGAAGCGTAAGCAACTTGACCGGGAACAACAGTTACCGAATCAAGATTGTTAGTAACAACCCAACCACGAGTTAGAACAGTAACCTTGCCACCTTTTTGAACTTCATCTTTATATTGATTAAGATGTGTTCTGGTTAGATCTTTGTTTACAACGTCGTTAAGTAGGATTCCAACTGGAACAGTACTGGTTGTAGCGGAGTCATATTTGACTTTGTTTCCACCTTGGTCCATTGCTGCGCCAGCTGCACTTGCAGCGTCTAGTAAAACAACGCCACCACGATTAGCAACCCCTTCATTGTAGAAGAAGCTGATATCTGTTGATTCTTCATATCTATCTGATTTAAGAGCCATAGTTTAATCTCCTGTGAATAATTATTTTTGTGAGAATACGTTATTAGAAAGCCAGTCTGCAATGCCTGCGCGAGTAGACTCAAGTTGATCGTCAGCACTTTCTGTTACAAGGGAAGCTTCTGAAGTTTCAACGTCTTCAAATGCTTCAGGTGTAATTTCAGCTTCTGCTTCTTCATCTTCAGCTTTAGCTTCTTTTTCTTTTTTCTTCTTTTCGATTGCTTCCTTCATTTCAGGAGGCATACCAGCTTCAGCTTCTTTTTCTTTTTTCTTCATGTCGCCGTGTTTATCATCCTTTGGCTTTTTTCCATACATGGCAACGACAAGATCAAAAGCTTCATCAGCAAGTCCGTCGAAAGCAGCTAGAGCAGCGTCTACATCGTCTGACTCAAAGCCAGCTTCAACTAGAGCGGCTTTACGCTTCTCCATTTTTTCTTTCTTCTTCATTTCTTCCATATGCTCTTTAGCAGATGCTAGATCTTCTTGAGATTTAGCAAGAGCGTCTTCTAGTTCAGCAACACGAGCTTGAGTGCTTTTAATGCTTTCCTCAAGTTCAGCAATACTTGAATCTTTTTCTTCAATGGTGCTTTCAAAAGCCTCTAGCTTGGAAGCAAATTCTTTATCTTTTGCTTCTTCGATTTGAGCTTTGATGGCATCATTTTCGGCTTTAGCGGCAGTAAGTTGAGTGCGAACCTCTTCCAACTGCTTCTCTAGCAAATTATCAGACATATTAAAATCTCCTATGTCGAAAACGGGATTGTCATCTAAGTTAAATGCTACACTTTTTAAAATAACACTTCTTGGGTTAGCGGGCTTAGATACCAAACCCTTTCCAGAAAATGATATATTATTTAATGCGCGTCCTAATTTATAACCGTCGTATTCGCCGGTTCCACCATATGATCTAAGGTGCTTTGTCAAAAAGGCGGACTCTTCATCTCTAGCTAGAACTTTTTTAGTTCCATCTTGACCAATCAGAGCATAATCAAATCCAGCGAATAGGCACTCCATTGAAACGTACCACTTACCTTCTTCGATTTCGGAGATTATTTTCTCCATCCTTTCTCTATTCTCTTCACCAGTCCAGCTATTATAAAGGACAGCTTGAGTAATGATGTCAAAATCTTCAGGCATTTCATCATCATTTCCAACAGCCTTTCCGTCTTTTGTTAAGACGTAGCTACCAGTAATATGTCCGATGATATCATTTTCATCGTGCATAAAATTAAACTGTTTATCCTCTGGTGTGTTTCTAGCTGCCCAAGTTGCCTCTGGCATGAACACGTCATCATTCTTATTCCAGCCACAAGAAACCAATACAGACTCTAGATAGTATAGGTCTATTTGGTCTTTGTTTTCAGCGATAGCTTTTGCGATAACCTCTTCGGGCATATCGCTTTTAACTACAGCTTCAGAACAATACGCAACACTAGCGGTACTCTTAACGAGTTCGCCAATGCCGTCTTTTATTTCTTGTTGATATACTTTTATTGTCATAAGTCACCTCTACAGAAAGTATACACTAAAATTTATATTTTTAAAAAAACAGCTATTTTTGGGCTAAGACATAATCAATAAACGCAGCTATAGCAGACCTTTTGTATTCTTCCATAGTCATGTATTCTGTAGTGATTTTATTATCTTTTAGGTGTTTATTAAATACTTGTGGCATTTTTTTATTTCCATACAGCGCTTCTTTAAACGTAGCTTCAGTCAATTCAGACATTGGTTTAATATTTAAGAGTATGTCTAATTTTATCTTTTCTAGGTCAGCTACTTCAGCCTTGGTCAAAGATCTCATGTTCTTTTTATTAGCTATGGACAAGAAAGCCTTATTTAGATTTTCAGAAATATTATCATAAGATTTATTAGCCCAAAGTATAAGTTCTGCTACGCCGGGTTTAGATTTTGGAGTTTCTTTTCTTTGCTGCCTTGGTCCTTCATCTAATTTATTTGGTGGTCTACCATTTGGATTAATTGGTTTTTGGCTTTCTTTTCTCTCTGCCACCTTTTCGTTTATCTCTGCTTGTTTGTCCATTTTTTCCATCTCAAACTCCTTGTTGGGATTGTGGAATGGACTTGCTTTTTCCGGCAGTTTATCTGCATTTCTAGCCTTGTCCTCTCTTTTTAGGCGCATCTTTTCGACAGAAGGAACTTCTTTAAATCTCTCAAGAATGGTCTCATGGGATATGATATCTCTGTCAGCAAGCTGTATCAATAGATTCTTTTCAGATGCTTCGTCAGATAAGCTCATTTGATCGTAAACTATGTAAGCTGGCTTTCTAAAGCCCATAGCTCTACGAACAATCTCTATCTCTCTTTCCCAGAATTTAGTTAGTTGATCTCTACCATACTGTAATCTCTCAACGAGTGTTTTTAGAGATATAAAATTATTAGTAAATCCACCACTTTGACCCGCCATGCCAGTGAGGGTTGGAGGAACACCAAGTCCAGCGTAAATGCTATTTAGTACAGAGGTGTATTTCTCTGAGCCTAAGAATTTATAAACTTGACTATTAGACTCGGTATAAGAAAGTTCTGGACCCCAAACCAACTCCATTGTGCCACCACCAACATTACTAGCTAATATATTTCTCAATTTATTGATAGCAGTTTTGTTAGGTAGGATTTTATGATCTAGATTACCTAGTGTCCAAAGGCGGATATTGGAAATCGCTCCATCTAGAGCGGACATGTCAGCTAGCCTCATTTTTTCTAGCATAACGATGTCGTCGAGAATAGCATAGACAAGAGGGTTCGCCCACCTTTGCCAGTCATCTTTCTTGTAGTAAGATATAGACAGTCTTTCTTTGTCTAATTGTATTTTCTTTTCACCACGTTTAATAGCTTCCTTGACATTTGGCGGCAATGTGTCACTTACATGTGCTGGTATAGAGCCTTCTTTGAAGTTGTCTAAAAAAGCGCCAGAGTCTATTTCAAAATTCCTAACACCTAAGAACATATTGATATTTCCATCCTTCATGTCAATATTTAAAGGATTGAAGAAATTGTATCGCCAAGGTATTTGATTTCTTTCTATTTCTGGTAACTCTACAGTTATATCATTAGCCATAGATTTAATGTATTTAGTTATGTCTGGGGTAATATTGGCATAACTCTTGTATACAATGGCTTGGCCGGTTCTGTATAGGTTATTTAGGAATCTTTCTGAGCGCTCTTTACCATCAATCTTCTTAAACCACTGTTTAAAGAACTTCTCTACACTTTCATTCTCGTGGACAATATTTATGCCCTGACAACCAAAGTCACCCATTAAATCAATTATATTGCGAATGATTCCAACTTTATCGTATGCGTCCATACACATCTTGATAATTTTCTTTTGCTTGGTTGGAACCTGCTCTTCTGGCCTGAAAGCGTAGTAATCATTGTAACCAAATGATGGTCTTACCGATCTATTTGGCTCAATGTCTATAAAATCTCTATAAAAATGAGATGCTTTTGACACACCTTCATACGCATCTAGAGACTCAGAAAATTGTTCAAAGGCATCTTTTTTACTCTGCTGGTTGCCTTCATCCCATGTAATCATATGATTGTCGTTCATCGTTTCTCCAAGCAATTGAAATGTAATTGGAATACATTTATATTATACACGTTAATAGACATCTTTCATAGAATTAGTAAACCAACTTGGGCCAGTGTACATATTTTTCTCTTTATCCTTGGATTTAGTGCCTGTAGCAAAGCCTCCATAGAAAGTATATTCTTCCTGCTCTGGCGTTCTATCTATTATTCTAGCCGCCATGTTAGCCATTAATAGAGATGAATACCTGTCTTTTCTCTGCTTGCCTTTCCTTCCTGTACCTACAACGGTCTCTGGTGTGTCCCATTTATCTCGACCGGAAGCGGTTTGGGTCATTTGAATCATTGCTAGTTCATCTTTAAGTTCTTCTATCTCCATAACACATTGTTCTAAGGTGTCGAACAGCCTGCCTTTCATGGCGTCTTCTGTGCTAGATATGCCCAAACTAACAGAGTCGAATCTTGGGAAAAGCAACGCCCTATCTTCAAAGTCTTTCCTCATTCCATGATTTGCCTCTGCTAGCCACTCATGTTTCGCAAACTGACACATCTCAAGTATATGTAAGCCTTGTTCTCCGTCCGTATCCTTTGGTTTGTCATCGTCTATAACCGGCCATATTGGTAACTCACCTTCTTTTATTTTATCTTTATCGTGTAAACCCTCCATTACAGCTATACCACCACCCTGAGCGTCTAACGCTATATGATGACAAGGAAATAATTTCATTAAATCTCTAATTTTTCTAACACAATATCCATAAAAATCTGTCTCTCTGGAGAAACCTCTTTTGACTTTTTCTTTATGTTCAGATCTATTGGTTGTCCAGCAATGCACTATTCTCCTGTGGCCGTTATGTAATTCCAACACAACAATACTAAAATTATCAACCTCAGATGCGGGGTCAATACCAAAGACATATTTTTTCTCTTTATCGCCCATTAGCTTTGCTTCAAATACTATGGGGTTCTTGTTTATGTCTAAAATAGCCTTTGTTTCGTCTGTCTGTTCGTTTGCCACGCATTGTTCAATTAGCGTTCTCTTGAAGAAGCCCTGAGAATCGCGTGTAAAGCACGCACCGAATTCCATTTGATAGATACCAGCGTGGACTGTAGCCTTCGATCTGGCGACCTGTGAGGCGTCCATAAAGCCCTCTGGTAAAAGTTCGTATGGAATACGAATTATAGAATAGTCTTTCCAGTTAAAGTCCTTTGGTGGGTCTTCTCCAAATATATCTCTAAGTCTATTTAGTTTACCTTGACTTTTGATTATAGCTTTCCATTTTTTCCAATAATCGGCAAAATGGTTAAAGTCATAATAGGCAGTACCGCTTAATATGATTTGGTTGTCTTTCTTTTCTATCACATCGTTTGTTTTTTCTTCTATCTCTATTCCAAGCTCTTTGGCTTTTTTTCTAGAAGCAATTTTCTTGACATTCTCAATAGGATCTGAGCTAACGGCAGCAAAACCGGCAACAACTGTCTCGAAAATATCTCGCGGGATAGAAGCAAACTCGTCAGATATAATATCGTTAGCACGCTGCCCTCTAATTTTCTGTCCGTCTCCAAGAGGAAGACAAGTAATACGGGATTTATTAATCCGCATAACACAACGGTCCACATCCCTACGTGGTCCACTATTCGCATCACACATACTCCTTAAAATGGGCGCGTTGTTCCAAATTGTTTCCATGTACTCAAAAAGAACCTTAGATTGACGAAAAGCTGCGCCCACAACAACAACCTTTCTGTCTGGTAATATAAGCGCTCTAATCATTGAGTATAATGATAGTATAAATGACTTACCAAAACCACGACTAGCTATGAGCATTGGGAATTTTCTATTCCACATCTCGCATAAAAATAAGGCTTGTGATGGTAGTATGTTAATATTGAATATATGTTTACATAAAAAAGAGAAATACTCCGGCCTTGTCATTAGCCATATTAGTCTTAGGTGGTAGTCTTCATCATTAAAGCTAACCATTTCAAATGGATTAATTAAATCCTCTTTTTTAACATCATCTAAATTAAGCCAAGCTTCGTCTATGTTTTTTAAATTATTGCTCATTTATAAATCCCATCTACAAATCCGTAGTAAACAGCTTCTTCGGCATCTAAATACCAGTCACCGTCTTTCATTTTCCTTTTGATGTACTGTCTAGTTTTAGACACGTTATATTCTCTTTCTATAAAAAATTCACCAAACTTACAGCATTGCTCCGCATAAATTGTTATCATCTTCTCAGCATTGTTTTTATCTATAACCGAGTAGTTCTGAGAGCTTAGAAAATCGCCGGATAGATCAGTTGAACCAAAGTGGCACATAAATATGGCATTAGGTGTTATAAGCCTCCTTCGAGCCGCCTGAATTATCACAGTACCCATAGAGCATAATTGACCGTAGGCTATAAAGGTTGTTTTACATTTACAGTTTTTTATAGCATCGTATATACCCATTCCAGAATACCAACAACCACCAACCGTCTGCATATGTATTGTTATTGGCTCTTTACTTAAATTTTTTAGTATATTTATGTTCTTCACAAAGTTTTGTAGCATCCTGTGGTCAACACCGGCTCTGTCTCCAGAGTCATCAAATTCATTTAAGTATATCTCTCTATTTTTCACATCTACATTGTAGCTGTGGACTTCAGTAACGATATCTCTAGCTGATGACATTATTTTATTCCCGAAGAGTATTTTTCATTAATCCTTTTTAATATGCTCAAAACCGTCCACTTAGCATCTCTTTTTGATCCACAAAATATTACATGGATATCATGGTTTATTTGTAATTCCATTAAAAATCTTAACATGTATTTATTAGATATCTTGAGCTTTTTTATTTCGCTTTCTGGTATATCTGATCCTTCTGGAAAATCCATCAATTGTTGTAGGGAAAATTCTAAGACTAGAAATTTATGTGGGAATTCTTTCATCCTCTCTATTTCAGCCATAAACCTCCTGCTACCAAAGCCAACGTTATTGGCTAATTCGACAGCACTAGCTTTTCTTTCTATACATATTTTGTCTTCTAATCCTTCAATGCTATAATCACCAGTGTCTAGTTTTCTAGATACCATACCTTTACATATATGGTATTTAGTTCTAGAAGCTTCAAAGGTATATCCCTTTTGCTCTCTAGTATCTTTTATTATAGTAAATGGTCGTATTTTACCCATTGTTTTTTCTCACTATACTTTGAAATAGGGATTGATAATATGTCTCGTGTCCAGTCACTTTCTTGTGGCAGAAATAACACAAAGTTATTCCGTTATCAACGTCAAATCTCAAAGTGGAAGCGCTTGCCCATTTTCTTATGTGGTGGGCATTTAAATATTTCTTTTTAGAGCAACCCGGCATTTGGCATTTTCTTTTATCTCTTGAGAATACTTTGTTTCGCCAATCTCTATAGAGGGGGTCGTCAAAATCTCTCCTGCTCATGAGAGATCACTCATTACCATCATTTTAACGAGGTCTTCAAATGAGTGTTTGGGGGTCCATCCAAGCTTCTCTCTTGCTTTTGTGCAATCACCTCTAAGGTAGTCAACTTCAGCTGGTCTGTAAAATTCGGGGTCTTCAACTACAAAGTCAGCCCAATTTTGTATACCGAGTGAAGAAAAGGCTATGGTTATAAAGTCTTCAACTGTATGTGTTTCTCCGGTACATATAACGTAGTCATCTGGGTTATCTTGTTGTAGCATCATCCACATACCTTCGCAGTAATCGCCAGCAAAACCCCAGTCCCTATATGTTTTAAGATTTCCAAGTCTTAGTTTTGGGAATTGTAAGCCTTGCGATCTATCTTTACGTCCTATGATATAGATTTCATCGGTGTCATTTACTAGCTCTGCTGGTTTAACGCCATTGGTATTACACCACTTGATAAAATCACCCAACCACTTTGTTATTTTTCTGGTTACAAAATCCTCTCCCCTCCTTGGTCCTTCGTGATTAAATAGTATGCCAGCGCTAGCATGAAGCCCATAACCTTCTCTATAAAGCCTAACCATGTGATGAGCTGCGCATTTTGAGATGGCATATGGGCTTTGTGGCATAAATTTAGTTTCTTCATTTTGGTATTTGCTTTCTGAAGTCATGCCAATTTCTATGTCGTAATTTTTCCCAAACATTTCACTTGAGCTAGCTTGATAGAATTTGGTTTTTATCATGCCAAATTCTACCATACATTGTAAGATATTAAGGCAGCCTTTGCCAGTAATATCCCAAGTCAAGGCTGGTTGTTTAAATGATACAGCGACGTGGCTTTGAGCGGCTAAATTATAAATTTCATTTACGTCCCCGTGTGCTTTAAGTATATTAATGATTGAGTGTACATCAGTTATATCGCCCTGAAGCAAACTGAATCGTTCATGATTAAGAATATGTTTAATTCTAAGTGTGTTGTCTGTGCTGCTTCTTCTTGAAACACCTATAACATTATAACCTTTTTCTAGCAATAGGTCCGCTAGATGGCTGCCGTCTTGACCTGTTACTCCGAAAATTATAGCTTTCATATTCTTCCTTTGACCTTAATGTTAATTGTCCGAAATGTTATCTTTGACTATTTATGATATTTTCATGTGGACATAGCTTTGATGGATACCAAGTACTATGTCTCACGTCATTTCCTGTACATATGGTAGAGTTAACTGTTTTTGAGGCACCGTACCACTCTGGCAGGAACCTGATTACATTTTTTCTCTCCATAAATATGTTGATATTTTCTGGATACTCAAAATTTTTTAAAACCCTGTCCAGCCACCAAGGTCCATATACATTCCCTTGTGAAACGCTGTGTCTTGGTATCTCGTCGTACAACCTTTTTGATATAGGGCTATTCTTACCAGAAGCCATTAAACCATTCTGTGTTGTTCCGCAGTAATCTATCGTAAAAAAATCAATGTTTTTAAAATCATAACCCCATGTGTCAATTGGTTTCATGCAATCAAAATCTACATCAAAATAAAATCCGCCAAATAAACTCAATAATTTATATCTAAATACATCACACAGGAAGGCAGGGTGTACATTTAGTGATAAATAATCATCTGAATCTATACGCTTTATCCTTGAGTTGTCCCATAGTATATACTGGTACTCTGGATTTTTTCTTTGCCACGATTTTGTGTGCGGCCTCCAGATCTCAGGAATTTGCGTATTGCCTATCCATATTTGGTGTATCAATTTTGGTATCATTAATCTTTTACCGTGTCTGGGGTGAGGAATGGCTGATCCACCATCTCATCTGTGTATTTATGGAATTTAGATAGTCGCTCCTTCTCTTTTTCCATTGACATCCTCATTTTCTCCATCATCGCCCCATACTCTCTTGTTATCTGAGGGTTTGTAGCCAAGTGGGAGAGCCAGCTAGTGAAATTATGCTTGCTATCTTCAAGTCGCTTTACTCTTTGCTCTCTGGTGGCTTTCATTTCTTTTAACATTGAGTTTTTCTTTGTTTGTAACTCTCTGTAGTCCTTGTTTAAAGACTCCTGAGAAGCCTTGTAAGAAGCTACTTGGCGCTCCATGTTGAATATCAAGTCACCGTCTTGAGCCTCTCTGGTGAGCATCCTCTCGGCCTCTAGCATGGTTTCTAGCCTTGAGATCTCATGAATGTTATTCTTGTTGCCCTCAAGAGACCTGTTCATGAGCATTTCTAGCTTGATAAGGTCAACTATCTGCATTTCCTCGGTAGGAGTAACATCGTCTTTGAATTGAGAAACCACTCTAGACCAGTGGTATTTAAATAATTGTAGTTCTTCATCTGTGAATTGCTTTCTAAGCTCATTCCAGTATGGACGTATTGTTAGTTCATATTCGGCTTGTCTTTGTGGGTTATGATCGCCAAGCCAAGATGGAGACTTAAAATCGCCCTTAGCAATCTTGCGCTGTATAAATTCAAGCACGCTATTAGGGTCTCTGTTAAGCTCCTGAGCTATTTTTTCATAGCCAGCTTCTAGATTGTCCTTTATGTAAGATTCCTCTTCTTTGGAAATCCTACCTTTCTTCAAAGTATCCATGATTTTCCAGTATCTCCTGAATATTCGCTATTAGTTCCTCGCGACGAGACTTTGGTATGTATACGTCGTTCTGCATCTTTAAATAATCCAAGCGCATAGATGCCGGTAATTTCTTGTCGATAACCTTTATGGCATCTGTTCTATCTATATCGTCTAACCAATTTAACTTTATATCAATCCAATTTTGGATATTGTTTGCGTTTTGAAGTTGAGCTGGCTGATAAACCTTTAGTCTATTAGGGTCGTTGGCAGCAGTATAGTGATTATCCCTAACAAAGTTACACAATCTATTGTTTAAGTTAACCGCTAGGAAATTCTCAAGAGGGCGCATTTCATCATACCTCTCTAGAGCCTCTATACATATAATAAAAGCCTCCTGTATCATATCTGCCCTCTCGTACCCGTAAAAGGTATATTTGGGAGCAGATCGCTCGCAAACTCTGTTAATTGTATTTACTACCTCGTCGTATTCCATGTTGGAAGGTATTTTCATTTTTCACCCCACATTAATGCTCGCCACTTCTTTCCGTCATACCCCTCGAAGCATTTATCCTTCTTATTGTACCTAATCATTCCCTGAATAGGTTTCCGGGTATTTTCTAAGATAATAGACCATAGCTCTTGTTGGTCTATTGATTGAATTGTATCATTTAGACGGCCCAGTAGCGTGTTATTCTGTAACTCGACGGGCGAGGGGCAGCCACCAACTTCTGTGGCTATGATTGTGTTTTTGAGTGCAAATAGTTCTCTATAGTCTTCAGGTATATATGTTGATATGAATAATTTTTTATCATCATCAAATTCTATTTTAGAGTTTGTAAGTCCAGTATGGCAGGATAGTGGTAGGGTTCTATCTAGAGTAAATACCCTGCCCTGTTTGGAAATACTACCTATACCCCTTTCTACGAGGTCGGTATTCGTGGGTGAGCGCTTGGCCGTCTTGTATTGGGTTACTTCGTAAAAGAATTGCTCACCCGGCTGAAAATTGTCCAGTATACATCTGCCTTCGATCCTAGAGGCTATGTATTGTAACGGACACGGCACATCGTCTAGATCTGCCATGTGTGAGAGAGTAATCTCGTTGTCCTTTGTGATTCCGCAGCAATAATAATTATTCACTGCTTTCGGGTTCTTTTTCATCCAATAATTCCTGAAGTGGCTTGTCTTCCTTCTTTAATTCCTCGGCTGTCTCTTTTTTGAGGGCCGCCGTTGCCTTGCAGCAAAGCTGGGCTTCACAGGTTTTAATCTTCTTGCTCATTTCAATTCCTATGTGACTATAGTTCGTTTACTATATTATATACACAAAACAGATATTTATCATAAAATTCTTGAAATTTCAGCACTATTGGGGTATTAATGGTATCAGAATATCTTTACACGGATATCAAGAATTTAAATCTATATACAAAGCTGGACAATAAATCTCGGCCCTTAGTGTTCCCGCAGGGCATCTGGTATAAAAAATTTAAAGGATGGTTAGGAGTTGGACTCAGGTGTTACCCGCGCCTGATACATTTGGCAGACGGTCGGTTTTAGTAATAAAAAATTAAGTAAGAATTTGCTTAGTTGTGAGTTGTTAGCTCTCACCCACAGGATCAAATCCAAGCAAGCGTCTGGTTGGTGGCTCACTAATTGATATCTCATGTCCCATCAGGTACTTGCTTGGTAGGATAAAAGCTAGGGGTTTATACAGAGGGCAAAATTATAAGGATGTATATATGATTAAATCACCATGTACTGGGCATTGTAGGGTCAAGGAGGGGCATTGTACGGGCTGTTTTAGGACGGTCGAGGAAATATCTAATTGGAGGAGTATGAGTGAGCAAGAAAAAAGAGAAGCTTGTTTCAAGATATGTAATAGACGATCAAGTGTGCAAACATTGCGGGACGAAGGTGTTTCTGATGATGAGCAAAACTAAATTCAAATGCGTCCTTTGCCGCGCTGTAAAAACGGATAGAAAGGGCTGATGCTGGAGGTTTGGGTAATACATATACATATATTTGGATGATTGTGTCTAAACCACCCCTGCCAAAATGGCAGTCGGACGACAAAGTGGCAGTCAAGATAAAACCCCACCCTACTCCGGCACTCTTGTCAATACCAAAAATTAACATTTCTGCAAAAAATATATTTCCAAAATAATCCTAGAATATGTCAACTGACCTATTGACTTTTGCCGATAAGTATGTATAATGGGAGACATACAAGAGACAACAACAACTAAGGTAAACATCATGAGAGTAATCCCACACCCAACACAGAACGGCTACTGGACAATCGCGGTCGATGGTAGCATTTATGGCTGTTATGATCGCAGAGAATTAGCGATTGCCGTACTACTAACAATGTAAAAATAATTCTAAAATAACTCAAGATACCTCTTGACAAATCCGATAACTATAGTATAATTAAGACATACAACAAACAACACTTACTAAGGTAAACAACATGACTAAGAAATTCCTAACCGCCAAAGAAACCGAAGGCATGACTCTTGAGCAGTTCCAAGCTGCGATGCGAGAAGGTAAGATTGAGATTCGCAAGAGCGAACCCACTTGGGAAACCGTTACAATGAACGGAAAATATTCTTGCGATTGATCGCGAGAAGTGACCTAACGTGTCACACCTATAGACGATAATAATAGTATAACAAACACAACACTTTTAAGGTTTTAAGAATGAATAACAATAACAACAACAACGAATACAACGTAGACGCACAAGCAATCCGCGAAATGATGGAACAATGCGACAAGCAACAAATCATTGATATTCTGGTTGCTACACTAGAGAATGAAGCACGATTGAGAAGTGAGCTAGATAGTCTCACCGGTACTCTTCGGTAGTCTTACCCTATCCAATCCCCTATAGCACACACACACACACACACACACACACGCAGGCAACACAATGAACAACGAAACAACATTAGAAGAATGGACAATCAATCACGGCGAATGGGAAGAACCAACCCTAGAGTATACGCAAGCATGGACGGAATGGATAGAACTACGTGATCCCGCTTGGCTGGAAAAAATCGTAGATGATCGCGGCGAAGAATTCTAATCTCACCAACACACACAAAAGGTTTTAATATGTTTATTTGTTCAGTATGTGAACACAGATATGATGATCGTAACAACAACATCATCGTACCAACATGCGATCTATGCGCGGAAGTAATGCTCGAAGATCAATACGATGACCATGACCACGTAAGCGAAGAAGCAATGGCAGACGCGCTACACTGGGAGCGCGCGGAGGTACGCGATTGGACACACAACCACGGCGAAT
>Ga0233450_10000981_pt1 | contig 31257 bp, 26 predicted proteins | sample 011ome_30_FD_189956 | JGI IMG/M metagenome (GOLD analysis project Ga0233450, IMG submission 189956) | Coastal salt marsh microbial communities from the Groves Creek Marsh, Skidaway Island, Georgia - 011501CT (spades assembly) | ecosystem: Environmental > Aquatic > Marine > Intertidal zone >... | reverse complement strand
GACTTCATCGGTGGCCTCTTGATTCATCCAGTAACCCACCATGTTGGCTGGGCTTTTGATAACAATCTCTCCGACGGCTTTTGGCTCTTCGACAAAATTCCAATTCTCATCAATGATGGCTACATCGGTTACTGGAGGAATAGCTCTGCCGCAGCTACCTGGATGCGACAAATAATCTTTGCCCAAGTTTAGAGTCCCTGCCGCATTAGTTTCAGTCAGCCCATATCCTATTGAAGGCTCTGCATCATTAAACCCATCTTGTAATTTTTTGACATGCTCTGGAGGCCTTGGGGCACCGCCACCACTTAATTCCTTAAATGAGGATAAATCGTACTTATCTCTTTCAGGATGAGTTAAAAGATCCCAAGTTTGAGTTGGGACGCCTGTTATCGCCCCTATCTTTTCATCTTGAATTAATTGAAGTGCTGCACCTGGATCCCACTTAGACATCATGACCATCTTTCTGCCTGCAATGATGCTCATCAGAAAACCTGAGTGACTTCCGGTGACGTGGAATAATGGCACGCAATGTAAAATTGCTGCCTGTTGTTTAGGAGTCTCATCTGCAGACTGAGATTCTGAATTATTATCTGTATCTTCGACCTCTCTTTTTAGAGTTGTGACCAAAGCCCAGCTAAACAATGTTGAAAGTATGTTTCTGTGAGTTGATAGCACTCCTTTAGGAAAGCCGGTTGAACCAGATGTATAAAAGATGGTCGCATTGTCATGGGTATCTAAACTGGGTTCACTGAAGTTTTCTGATTGGCTGCCTATAAAATTATTAAAATCCTCATAGTCATTTGAGTCATTGACTGGCCTGACAACAATCTTCTTGAGTTCTGTAAATTTTTCCATACCCTTTAATCTTTTCTCATCACCAATTAATACAGTGGCTCCAGAGTTTTCTAGCCCATAAGTAATCTCATCAGGAACCCACCATGAATTCAGCAAAACACAAACGGCACCCATCGAGGTCACCGCCATAAATGAAATAATGTACTCAGGATTATTAGCCATACAAATGGCCACTCTGTCCCCCTTTTTAACGCCAGCATTTTTTAAAGCGTTGGCTGTTTGAGCAGCTTTCTTATAGATATCTTGATAGCTATATCTCTCATCATTGAAAACAATGAATTCCCATTCTGGAAACAAAAGACCAAACTCAAAAAAGCTTGCTAATGTTTTAGGGGTATTTTTAAATTCACGGTAAGTGATTCCTGAGGAATGCGTAACTTCTTCGAAGGCATAAATTTGATCTTCTGCTGTTAGATTCGCTAAAACTTCGTTATATTTATCAGACATATTTTTAATTTAAATTCAGTCTAAGAATCCTAAACCATTATGAAACAAAACAGAACTCTTGTACTAACTTTATTGATGCTTGTCTCATGCGGTGGTGGTGGTGGAGGCTCAGACATATCTCCAGTTATCGCCCAAACACCTACCCCACCTACTCCGCCTCCAAGTCTTTCTTTTGATGAATTAAAGGCTAAATATGAGGCTCATTATGAGTATCAAAATCAATGGGGTTTATCATCTATCAACGCATCTCATGCATATGCAAGAGGGGCCACCGGTGAAGGAATTACCATTGGAATTACTGACTCAGGCCTAGATATCACCCATGAAGAAATCAATTCAGCCAAGATTGCATCAGACAGCGCCCTTTCTTATTCGAATTATTCTCCAAATACAAGACAAAAAAGACATGGAACCATGGTTACGGCAGTTGCAGCTGGTAAATTAGACGAAACGAATGCATCGCCAATGCACGGCGTTGCCTTTGACGCAGAAGTATTATTTGTTGCAATTCAGCTTGCTGAACCTGATCCTGATTATGATCCGGTAGATATAGGAGATGATGATGGATCTGGCAACGTAACGGGAGCTCCAGATTTCACTGGCATTGATAATTTCTTTAGTGAATTGTTTGAAATCTATAATGATTATGATGTTGATATTGTAAATAATAGTTATGGGTATTCCGGCAATATTAACGATTACACAGAAGCTCAGGTGCGTTATGCATTTCCTAAAACAATAGAAGAAATGTCCCAAATAGGCACTCCTGATACTGAAAAAACTATTTATGTCTGGGCCGCAGGTAATGCAGGAGGTTATGCTGATCAAGGAGTAGACTATTCCAGTCCAGAACTATTACCAGGTATGGCTCATTACATACCAGAAATTCAAGGTCACTCAATTGCGGTTGTATCAATAGATGAAGATGGTTCCATAAGTGATTTTTCTAGCAGATGCGGAATTGCTCAAGACTATTGTATTGCTGCACCTGGGGGAAGAATTACTGCTGCATATCCTACCTCTAGCTCAGATTCAGGAATATACATTACTGATACATCTAGTGAAGACTACAATAGCTGTATTGTTGATAATTCATGTTATGCAATTACAAATGGAACATCATTTGCCGCTCCATTTGTAGCTGGTGGACTTGCTGTTATTGCTGATCATTTTGAAGGTCAATTAGGTAGTCAAGAAATTGTTCAAAGATTATTTAGCACTGCAAATAAAGCCGAAATTTATGCTGATAAAGATATATATGGTCAAGGGCTAATGGATCTCAAGGCAGCTACAGAGGCAGTTGGACAGGTGAGTGCAATGATGTCTCTTAACTTATCTGGACCTATGACTCCAGCTGCATTTTCTAACATACAACTAACAAGTCCCTCGTTTGGTGACGCGATTGCTAATGGGATTGGTGATCATTCGGTAATTTTCTTTGACGAACTAGATGCGCCTTTTAGACGATCATTAAGTGGTCAAATATCTGATTATAGAAACCAAATAATTAACATGGATGGATTTGCAAGCATCCAAAGTCCAGTTTCACATACTATGCTTAATGGAAGCTCAGAATTAGAAATTGGAACTCTAAACACTCAAAACTTTTCGCAAGAGCTACTTGCCCCTCATCATCTTTTAAATGCACGAGCTGATAAAAATCAATTTTTTTCTTATTACAATCACTCTAATAATTCATTTTTAAGTCATGGTCTAAATGGTAGTTGGGCGATGGGGGTCTTTAAAGACTCTGAATTGAGAGCTAAAAAAAGTCTAAGATCTCAGTTTAGCAATCCATGGTTAAACTTTAGTGCTGCTGGCACAACCTTAGGCTCAATATATGAGGGTGATAATAAATTTGATGTGGCATTGATGATCTCATCGGGTCGAAACAAATTTAATGCAAACGAAATTTTTGGTGCTAGAGACTCAAGTACTGTTGGTCTTGTAGAGATTCAACCAAAATCTAACATGCCTTCATTACAACTAGGGTTAATGAAAGAAAATGATGCTAGCCTTGGACTCAGTGGATCAGGAGCATTCAATGGTAGTAAAAATCAGTTTACTTCTTTTATAGGCCTATCAAATTCATTGGATTTTGCTGGAGGCAAACTTTTTGGTTCGCTTTACTGGGGTAAGTCTAATAGTGTTTTTAACGAAACAGGTATGATCAAATCTGTGTCAAATCTTCATTCCTCTGCTTTTGGAGTTGGTTTCTTAAGATCGTCAATTTTGATAAGCGATGACTCTTTAATGGTTACGATAGATCAGCCAATACGAATAGAATCTGGGATGATGCAGCTCAATGTTCCGATTTATAGAACCAAGCAAAAGGAAGTTCTTTTTAATGCAGTGAATTTGAATCTAAATCCCAGTGGGAGAGAGATTCATTCAAAAGCTCAATATTTTTCATCCTATAAAAATATCGGCTTTGGCTTCACTGTGGGTTACAAAGCTGATCCTTATCACATAAAATTTATGGATGACTATTGGTATATGTCATTTGATCTGAATGTAGATTTATAAATTTTTTCATTGGGGGAATATGAAAAATACACTTGAAAATGAGGTCATATACATAACAGGTGCGAGTGCTGGCATAGGCTATGCAACTGCTGAGTTATGCCTCGCATATGGCGCAACAGTTGTGATTACTGGACGAAACAAAGAAAATCTGGATAAAGCTGAACGAGAGCTTTTAAAAATTAGCTCAAAAGTTGTTGCTCATAATGTTGACGTCAGCATTGAATCAAATATTAATAATTCTCTAGAAGAAATCTACAAATCTTTTGGAAAAATTGATGGGTTAATCAATAATGCTCCATCAATCCATACTGGCAGAATTATCGATCTGGATCTTGCATCGTGGAGAACAAATTTTAAAGCAAACCTAGATGCAGTCTTTTTGACTACTAAAAAAGTTTTGCCATGGATGGAAAAAGCAAAGAAAGGTGCGATTGTAAATGTTGCATCAGTTGTTGGCTTAAAAGGCGTAGCATATATGTCAGCTTATGGGGCTGCAAAAGCTGGCTTGATAAATTTTACAAGAGCAACAGCAATTGAGGCAGCGCCCTTCGTAAGAGTTAACTGTGTTATTCCAGGAGCAGTCATGACTCCTGCAACTGAAAGAGCAATACCTGGAGAAGATCTGATGGAGGCGACAAAGAAAACTATTCCTTTAAAAAGAATTGCTGAGCCAGTCGAGCTTGCTAAACCTATAGCTTTCTTGCTGAGCTCAGATGCATCATTTATAACTGGAGCCAGTTTAGTGGTAGACGGAGGCAAAACTGCAGATTTAAATGCTGGTAACTGAAATAAATCCAAATGATGAACTTTGGCTCTCTGAGGTAGAAGCGCCACAAATCATTACTGATCCAAACTTATTTGCATGGGACGACGAGGCCGATCTTGTTGTTGCAGGTTTGGGAGGTGCTGGAATTGCCGCTGCAAATGAAGCCCTCGATCAAAACCTATCAGTTATTGGGATTGATAAAACAAGCGGTGGCGGTGCTACTGCTAAAAGTGGTGGTGTGTTTTATGCTGGTGGCGGAACACCGATTCAGCTTGCTGCTGGTGTCAAAGACTCTCCAGAAAATATGTTTAATTACCTTATTCAAGAAACTGGAGATATCGTTAAAGAATCCACTTTAAGAAAATTTTGTGATACGTCAGCTGAAAATACACAATGGCTTATGGATAATGGGGTTCAATTTGATCCCTCTTATTACAAGATTAAAACAAGCTATCCTGGAGCTGGATATTTTCTATATCATTCAGATAACTCTATGGTTCCAAGCTACATGGAAAATGCTGAGCCAGCTCCAAGAGGCCATAGAGGTTTTGAAGAAGGTCCATTTAGACCAATTGGTGTGGGAGGAACAATTTATTTTCCTTTAAAGAAATCTGCAATTAAAAAAGGATTAAAAGTTTTCCCTCAAACTGAAGCGCGATCACTTGTGATCACTTCAGAGGGAAGAGTTGTTGGAGTAAAAATACTCATGCTGCCATCCGGGAAATTAGCCCAAAAACACAAATCATTAACTTCGCGTGGAGAAATGCTTCAGATGCTTCTTCCGCCGTCTTACCCTGGTTCAAATTTATTGCAAATAATTGGTGGTCTATTCATTAAAAGAGCTCAAAAAATTGAACAAAACTACAGACAGGTTAAATATATCAAAGCTAAAAAAGGAGTTTGTCTCTCCACAGGTGGGTTCATCTTTAATCGTTCTATGGTTAAAGAGTATGCACCAAAATATTTTGATGGAATGCCTCTAGGTACTCCCAATGATCAAGGTTCCGGAATTCGACTTGGGCAAAGCGTTGGTGGGAAGACCGATCATATGGATCGAGTAACAGCATGGAGATTCTTAAATCCTCCATTGGCATTTGCTCAGGGAATAGTTGTTAATAAGAATGGTCAGAGGTTTTGTAATGAGATGGTTTATGGGGCAACCCTTGGTGATGCTATGTGTGAGCATAATGACGGTAAAGCTTATTTGATAGTAGACGAAAGCTTAATGGATGATGCAAAAAAACAATCCAAGGAGGCTCTGCCCTTTCAAAGAGATATGGCAAGAATGCTTATGTATTTCAATGCTAAAAAGAAAAGTAATTTAATAGATTTAGCAAAAGTTTATAACCTACCAGTAGATAAACTTACTGAAGAGGTCAAGAAGTACAATCAGGCAGCTCGATCAGAATCATCTTGTGAATTTGGCAAAGCTCCAAGTGATGTAAAGGAGCTTAATGGTCCCTTTCATATTATGGATATCTCAATTGACTCAAAACTTGCTCCTCTAACAACTCTTACCCTTGGCGGGCTTACTGTAAACGAAGAAACTGGAGAGGTCTTAAATCAAAATAATCAAGAAATTAAAGGGCTATATGCAGCAGGGAGAACCGCTGTTGGAATTTGTTCAAATATATATGTATCTGGACTCTCTATAGCTGATTGTATTTTTTCCGGAAGAAGGATAGGACAAAACTTAAAAAAAGGAGATAAATAATGAATTTAGATTTTGCTTCAGTATGGGAAACGGTTGCAGATTTAGTGCCTGAGAACGATGCGCTAATATGTGGAGAAGACATTGTTTCTTGGAAAGATTATGATCTGCGGTCAAGCAAGGTTGCCGCTGCGCTATCAAGTAAAGGTTTAGGCCCAAACTCAAAAGCAGGACTGTATTTAAATAACAGCAATGAATACCTAATAGGTCAAAATGCAATTTTTAAAATTGGCGGAGTTCCAATTAACGTAAATTATCGATATGTAGAAGAGGAGCTTATTTATTTATTGGACAATTCTGATGCTGAAGCTGTTTTCTACCATGCATGCTACAGCTCAAGAATTAATGAAATTGCAAAATCTCTGCCAAATGTAAAAGTTTGGATTGAAGTTCCAGATGGAAGCAAGTCTAACTTTGATCAAGGTATGAATTATGAAGAAATTTTACAAGATTACTCTCCAATGGATAGGATCATAAGAGATCCAGAAACTGTTTATATGCTTTACACCGGTGGAACAACCGGCATGCCAAAAGGAGTAATGTACAAACAAGGAGAATTTCTAGCTTTTTTATTCAGAACCCTAAAAGCTATGGGATACGATGTCCCAGAAGATCTTAATAATTTAGAAGAATCCATCATGGCATCAAAAGCGGATGATCAATTTATTAAAAGCTTGGTTGGCTGTCCTTTGATGCATGGAACTGGAATGTGGTTAGGTGCGTTTCTGCCTTTGCTTTTAGGAGGGACAGTGATTACTACATCTAATCTTGGTTTTGACCCTGATCAACTCTGGAGGCAAGTACAAGACAAGAGTGTTACAAATATTGTGATTGTAGGCGATGCTTTTGCAAGACCGATGCTTGATGCTTTGGAGAGAGCAGAAAGTGCTAATAAAGCATATGATATCAGCACTGTTCAAGCAATTATTTCAAGTGGTGTTATGTGGAGTACTGAGGTAAAAAATGGTTTGCTAAAACATCATGATATGAAATTAATGGATACCATGGGCTCTACCGAGGGTGGGATCGGCAGTTCTGTTACAACAAGAGATAACCCTTCAGAAACAGCAAAATTTTCAATAAATCCTGGAGTGATAGTTCTTGCTGACGATGGAGAAATTTTAGAACCAGGATCAGAGAAAATTGGCCTACTCGGAACTTCAGGGCTGGTCCCGGTTGGTTATTATAAGGATGAGAAAAAATCTGCCGAAACTTTTAAGGAGGTTAATGGGGTTAGGTATAGTTTTCCTGGAGACTATGCGAAGCTTGAAAGTGATGGAAGCATTACCCTTCTCGGCCGCGGAAGTAATTGCATCAACTCAGCAGGAGAAAAAATTTACCCTGAAGAAGTAGAAGAAGCATTGAAGAAAAATGTTGATGTTTTTGATTGCCTTGTGGTTGGAATGCCTGATGAAAGATTTGGGCAAAAAATTGTTGCAGTTGTATCGACAGTTGATAATAAAGTTATTAAAGAAGAAAAATTGATCGAAGAAACGCGTAGCATCATTGCTGCATACAAGTTACCTAAGACAGTAATTTTTACTGATGAGGTGCAAAGAGCCCCAAATGGAAAGGCAAACTATAAATGGGCTAAATCTTTTGCTGAAGAGCAATTATCATAAAGAAAGTCTAAATAATGGAAAGATTTAAAAATAAAATCGTTGTTATAACGGGTGCAGGATCAGGCATTGGAAGATCAACTGCTTTAAGATTAGACGCTGAAGGTGCCGATCTTCTAATAGTAGACAAAAATAAGGAAGATCTCACTGTAACAAAAGAGATGCTAAAAAATAAAAATTCATCCGCACATGTTTTAGATATTTCATCAATATCTAGCACTAAAAAATTTTTTAAAGATATAGAAAAGAATCATCAAAAACTTGATGCGCTGATAAATATTGCAGGCATTCTGCGCTTTGACAATTCTCATGAAGTTGAACTAGAAAATTGGAATCAGATTCTAGATATAAATTTAACAGGTACTTTTTTTATGTGCAGGCATGCTTTGCCGATGTTACTAGAATCCAAGGGAGCAATTGTAAATGTGTCCTCTACAGCTGCACTGGGAGCTCATGCATGGACCGCAGCATATAGCGCCTCCAAAGGAGGAATAAGTGCATTCTCAAAAACACTTGCTGTCGAATACGGAATGAAGGGATTGAATATTAATTGTGTCTGCCCCGCTTCAATTGAAACCCCAATGTCATCGAATCCGGTTATGCCAAAAGATATTGATACTCGCTTGTTAAAGAAAATTATGCCTCTTGATGGTGTGAATCGATCACCAGACGATATAGCAAGCACAATCGCTTTTTTAGCATCAGATGATGCAATACATATAAATGGAATTGATTTGCGAGTTGATGGAGGCCTGCTGACATAAAGTTAATTTTAATCCCTTGACTACAAAAATTAACTATAACCTTTAGTTACACATTGATAATATTTAATAACTTAGAAAAAATTGAATCTATGTTAGATTAGCTCCATGAAAATAAGAAAGATATTTTTAAGCTTGCTGCTAGTTCCCTTATTTATTGAGTCATCAATATTTAATCCCCAATCAATAGTTCATCCTCAGGTTAATGAAAATGGCATGGTTGTATCTCAACATTACCTTGCAACAAACGTAGGAGCTCAAATTCTTCATGAGGGAGGTAATGCTTATGATGCTTCGATTGCGGTTGCTTTTGCTTTGGCGGTGGTGTTGCCAAGAGCTGGAAACATTGGCGGTGGAGGCTTCATGGTGATGTATGACAAAGAAACTGATGAAAGTTTTAGCATAGACTATAGAGAGATAGCGCCAGCTTTAGCTACAAAGGATATGTATCTTAATGAAGATGGGTCGGTGAATAAAAAAAGAGCGAGGGAAGGTATTTTATCAATAGGAGTGCCTGGAACTGTTTATGGAATGTGGGAAGTGCACAAAAAATTTGGCAGCCTTGAATGGAAAAAATTACTTCAGCCTGCAATTAATTTAGCCGAAGAGGGTTTTATCATGACTCCATTTATGGTGGATGCTCTCAATAGTAGATATGAAAAATTAAGTAATTATAAAAATTTTAAAAAAATATTTTATAAAAAATATCCTGTTCAAATAAATAAAAGATTAGTGCAGTCAGAGCTTGCCAAAACGCTCAAAATTATTGCTAAGAATGGTGTGAAAGGTTTCTATGAAGGCCAAGTCGCTAATAAGATTGCTCAAGATATGAGAGATAGAGGTGGCTTGATTAGCACTCAAGATCTTCAAAATTATCGCCCAGTATGGAGAAAGCCCATCAAAGGAAATTTTGAAGAATATGAAATTGTAACTATGGGGCCCCCATCTTCTGGAGGAATTCATATTATTCAAATGTTGAACATTTTAGAAAACTTTAACCTTCAGGAGCTTGGTCATAATTCTGCATCCTATGCTTCCCTTCTCGCCGAGGTTATGAAATTTGCTTATGCGGATAGATCAAAATATTTAGCTGATCCTGATTTCTTCGATGTTCCGGTATCTCAACTGATCAGTAAAAATTATGGAAAAGCAATTTCAAAAAAAATAAATCTTAATAGTGTTACGCCCTCCTCTGAAATTCTTCCGGGAAATGAAATACCATTCGAAAGCGAAGACACGACTCATTTTTCAGTGGCAGATAGCTTCGGAAATGTTGTTTCTAATACCTATACATTAAATTCAGGCTATGGATCTGGAGTGGTGATAAAGGGTACTGGAATTATTATGAACAATGAAATGGATGATTTTGTATCGGCGCCTGGCTCTCCTAATCAATTTGGATTATTGGGAGGTGAAGCAAACAAAATTGAACCTTTTAAAAGACCTTTAAGCTCTATGACACCTACTCTAGTCTTTAAAGATTCAATACCTATTATTGCGACTGGATCACCAGGAGGATCAGTTATTATTACTGCGGTCCTTCAGTTCATATTAAATGTTCTTGTTTTTGATATGGAGATATCAGATGCAACAGTAGTCCCTAGAATTCATCATCAGTGGGACCCTGATATATTGTTTCTTGAAAAAGGATTTGATATCAACCATGCAAAAAAAATAGAAGATTTTGGTCAAAGAACTCTGATTACTGGGCCTAGAACAGCATTAGAAAGCCTAGAGATAAAAGATAGTTTATTCTATGGTTATGGAGATACAAGACGCCCAGATTCAAGCGCCAAAGGACCTTAATTAATGCTTGATAAACTTTTAATAATTACTCTTTATGCTATACCAACGGTCGGTCTATTGATCGTATGCTTCTTAATTTCTCGCAAAAAATAATTAATCGATAATGGAATTAGTTTTAACTAATTTATTGTTGATTCTATTGGGTGGCTGCCTTGGCAGTTTTGCTTCAATGTTGATTTACAGGCTCCCATTAGAGGATGCCGAAATTACAATTTTTAAACCTAGATCATTTTGCCCTCTATGTAAAAATAAACTCACTGTTCTTCAGCTTATACCATTCGTGGGATATATTTATAGCCAAGGTATTTGTAAGGCATGTAATACAAAAATTCACTCTAGCTACTTGATCAATGAAATATTGATTACTGCATTTGTTTTATTAATATTTAATAAAATGGAAATAATCAACCCTTCTGCATGGGTAATTGTCTTAATTGTGGTGTGCTTATACATTCAATCATTGATAGACATGCAAACCATGCATTTATTTCAGCCCCTCAGTGTCATTTTGGTTCTATCCGGATTAACACTGAACATTTCAACTAGTTTTTTTACAATTCCACTAGACTCTTTGCTGGGATTAGTTTTTGGCTATGGAATATTATTTTGCATCAACGAGGTCTACAAAATGATTAGATCAAGAAATGGAATTGGGTCTGGTGATTTTTTATTGCTAGGTGGTGTGGGATCTATTTTTGGTGCTTCAGCAATTGGACCGATTCTCTTAATTGGATCAAGCATTACCTTGTGCCTTTACGCTACTAATAAAAATAAAGATGGAGAGCTTCCATTGGGTTTTGGTATCGGTATTGGGGCTATATTTTATTGCTTATTATTTTTATTTCTCTCTATAAAATAAAACAGGAGTTACGGGTGCCCTTTAAATTAAAAAAATGATGAACTTTTTCCTAATAAGGTTGTCATATAGATAAGTTGGTTAAAAATTTTCCTCTAAAATTTTTCCCTAAGACCAATTAGAGCGGGTTAGCCATGCCCGCTTGCTCTTTTTAAGCAGTAACCTATTGAAGGTTTGGATTAGCGCTAATATTTTGTATCTCTTTTATGACGTCTTCCCAGATAAGCCACTCTTCGGTGTTTAAATTGGCTGCATATTCGGCTGCTCTCAACATAGCTATGGATTCAGCATCGTCACCATATTGAGAAATAAGATCAATAGCGATTTGATGATTAGGGTTTTGACTGCTCATTTTTAGAATATTTTATAGATGTATTTCCTTCACAAGACTTCATAGACAAGGTATTTTAAACATATCAATTTATAAGTAAAAATTAAATGAATATTTACTGGTTTCAAGATTCAAAAACTGGGCATCTAAAACAAGTACAAGCTCTTCTAGATCAGCTAAAAAAAGAGACAGAGCTCTCTATAACCGCCATCAATCACTCTAATCAAGAAAGTTTTTCAGAAATATTCTCTGACAAGGATCAAATTAATGACCCAACAATACTTATAGGCGCAGGACATGATGTATATTCAAAAATACTTCAGGCAAAAAAATACTTACAGAAATTTATTAGCAAGGATATATTTTCAATAGCTGTTCTGCGTCCGAGCTATAAACTAAACTCCTTCGATTTAATTATTGCTCCAGAACATGATTTTAAAAAAAGACGTCTACCTAAAAATATTATCCTATTTCAGGGCGCTCTAGCAGCAATATCTCAAAAATCTATAGATGAGAGTAAGGCGATAATAGCTATTGGTGGACCAAGCAAGCATTATAAATTTGATCAAGAAATATTAATGAAGCAGCTTCAATATATAATAAGTGTGCATCCAAAGCATGAGTTTAAAATTTATAATTCTCGCAGAACACCAGATTCCCTTAATATAAAATTAAAAGACGAGCTAAATAATTTTTCAAATGCAAAGTTCATTGCTTTAAACTCAACCGAGTCAGACACATTTCAGGACAGCCTAAACATATCCTCATTAAAGTTCGTTACTCCAGATAGTTCAAATCTAGTGTTCGAAGCGCTATCTGCGATGGGTCAAACTTATTTAATACAAATAGAGAGACCAACATACAGACGAGTTTTTGGTGCTAAGAAAATAAGAGAGTCGATGAATCAGTTGGTTAACTCAAAGCGAGTCGGTGTTGTAAGTATATTAAATAAAAAAGCAGGAATAGATATTTCTAAAATTGAACCTCCTTCTCAGCATGTTGAACCTATGGCGGAGATTGAAAAGGTATCATTTTCCATCATGAAATTTATTAATCAACAAAAATGAAAATTGCCCATTTGGTATCAAGTCAAATTTTTGCGGGAATTGAACAGCATGTATACGAACTGTCTTCATTCCTGTCTAATGAATTTGATCAAGTGATTATCTGTGATGAATCTATACGACATCATATGGGTAGACTGAAAACACAATCATTAAGCATTGGCTCAAGATATTCTCCGCTTAACACATACAAATTAATTAGGTTTCTTAATAAAAATAATATCTCTATTTTGCATTGTCATGGCGCCAAAGCCAGTACCATTGGTAAGGGAGTAAAAATATTTAGCAATATTAAAGTAGTATCGACAATCCACGGTCACAAAAAAAATAATAATGCATTTACAAACATGGATGCTGTTATAGGTGTTAATAAGTTGCTTATTGAAAATATCCCTCAAAGTATCTATATTCCAAATTGGTTCAATCCCTCTCATATTGGAGAACGATCATCACGAACTGGTCCAATTATTGCCATTGGAAGATTAGAACAAGTTAAAGGTTTTGATCAGCTCATAAAAAGCTGGATTAATATCAAAGAAAATCTTGAAATTATCGGCTCTGGCCCTGAAGAGCAAGTGCTTAATGAGCTAATTCATGAATTGAATCTGTCGGATCGGATTAAAATTTCAACAAATTATGATTACAACTCCATAGAGGATAAATATAAAACTGCCAGTGGGCTAATTATATCCAGCCATAGGGAGGGAGGCCCTAGGGTTTTGTTGGAGGCTATAAATCATGAAATACCAGTTCTAGGATCTAGGGTAGGAATGATTCCTGATTTAATTGCTAGCGAATGCTTGTGTGAGCCTGGCAATCAAGAAAGTTTACAAGCTCTGCTAGAAGAAATGGTTCCTCTATTGAGTCAATTAAATATGGAGGGAGTAAAAGCGGCTTTATTAGAAAATTATTCAGTTAAAAGCGCTGCCAAGAAAACAATCAAAATTTATGAGGCTTTGTTTAAAGCTAGCTCGTAAATATTCACCGTTTCATTAACCAAAAACTCTTTTGTAAATTGTTTTGGTATAGATTTTGGTGGTGAGGCCTTCAAAACATGATCTATTTGTTTTGCAAGCATATCAACCTTTCCATGCTCTACTAGGCCAATAGGGTTGATGGCGTTAATAGATTCCTTGACACCTCCTCTATCCCAACCCATAACATGACTCCCACAAGCAGCAGCCTCAATAATTGTTCTGCCAAATGGCTCAGGTTTAGATGACAAATTCATAACAATATCTGAGATTTTATAAACATTGGCAATGTCTGATCGAGCGCCGCAAAAAGTAAAATGATCAGAAAGATTTGCATCACTGATTAATTTATTTAAAGAGTTGAAGTATCTTTTTTTATTTTCAGCAACCGGGCCTGGAATAATGCCATGGAACCTTGATGTATCAATATAAGAAAAAAGATCAATAAAACTTTCAATGCCTTTCCAGCTCGTAATTCTGCCAGGTAAATTAAGGATAATTTTATCTTTAGTTTCTGGGAACTCCTTAAACCAGTCATCTTTCCATTCCTGCCTTAATGGGATGGTGTTAAATTCTTGTAGATCACATCCCCGATAAATTAAATGTAGTTTAGATTCATTTACAGAATAATTTTTCTTAATATAGTCTTGAACAGTTTGAGAGATGGCGATAATTTCATCTGCATAAGACATTGATTTACTGTAAAAAGGTTTACTGTATAAACCATGAAATGTAGAGATAACCAAAGGTTTTTTGCCCTGAAAATTTTTTAGCGCAAAGTAATTTACCCATGCTGGAAATCTTGACCGAACGTGAATAATATCAGGCTGAAACTCAGAGTAAATTTTTTTTAAATTACTTATCTGTGATAAAGCTTTTATATTTTTCTTTGCTATAGGAAGCTCAAAATGCCTAGCACCATGTTCGCTCAAGATATCTACTAATGGTCCTCCCTCAGAGATAACAGCAGAATCATGACCTAGTTTTACAAGATGATCAGAAAGATCTACTGTGCCACGCTCAACACCGCCGACTTTGAGTTCGGGTAAGAGCTGAATGATTCTCATAGATTATTCGTATCGTAAGGCTACAGCTGGTTCTAATTGTGCTGCTTTCCTAGCAGGCCAAATACCAAAAAATAACCCAACACATGCTGAAAACATGACAGAGCCTAATATAGCTGAGAAAGGTATGGTGAAGACCCAATCTTGAAAGACCGTTACTAGGAAATATAAGCTAGAGCCAAAAATGACACCTATAATGCCTCCAATAATGCAGAGGGTTACAGCCTCGATGATAAATTGAAGGAGTATTGCCTGTTGAGTCGCCCCTAGGGCTTTTCTCAAGCCTATTTCTCTTGTTCTTTCAGTTACAGAAACTAGCATAATATTCATTACGCCAATGCCGCCCACCATCAGACTGATGCCAGCAATACCAATCAATAAAGCTGAAAAAATGGCAGTGGCTTGTTTTTGTAAATCGGTGTACTGTGACCAATCATTAATTCTAAAATTGTTTTCTTCGCCTGGACCTATATCGTGCTCTCTTCTCAGAACTCTTTCAATAGAAATCATCGCTTCTTCAGGCGTGTAAGTATTCGGCACCTCAACACGAATTGAGTCTACTCTGTCTCTGCCAAAAACCCTATCAGATGCTGTTAACAATGGTATATAGATTTGTTCATCAGGATTAGACCAGCCTGAGGACCCCTCAGATTTAGTGACTCCTATTATTTTAAAAGTCACGCCACCTAGATCAATATCCTGTCCAACCAATGCTTTTGAGGATGTTTTTAATTCAGTTCCTACGCTTGATCCAATGATTGCAACTCTTTTCCTAGCCAGATCATCTCTTTGTGTAAAAAACGCTCCTTGATCAATTTCATATCCTTGAATGCTTAGATAGGACTCCCTTGCACCAATCACCGAGATGCTAATACTTTCATTTTTATATTTAAGAGATTTACTGCCTCGAATCTCAGGAGATACCCTCCAATTTATTTCTTTATCTTTAAGCAATGCGTCAGCATCAGAGATTGATAATGGTGCTGCACTTATTTTTTGATTGCTTCTGCCGCGAGATGGGTATACAGATAACGTACGTGCAGATAAATTGCTAATTGAATCATCAATTGCCCTTTGAGCACTTGACCCAATTCCTACCATGGCTATTACTGATGCTGTACCTATTACAATGGCGATGGTAGTCAGCAAAGATCTTAATAAATTAGCTCTAATGGAATCCACTGCTGTAGAAATTGATTCTTGTAAAACCATAAGTTAACCGAACCTGCCCTTCACTCTTTCAGAGAATTTTTGTTGGTATTTAATAAGGCCTTCACTTGGAAGCACATATACAACCTCATTATTCTCAATGCCTTCTTTAACCTCAACATAATTAAGATCTGTTTTTCCAACTTTGACCCAAGTGGGCATTGCTCCTTTTTTTGTTTTTTTAAGAACTATATAGGCATCAAAATTTTCACCTTCAACTTTTTTAGTTAAAAAGTTATTTAGTTCATCTTCTTTAATTCCAAGCAATGATGCAACTGACCGAATATCTTTTCGCGTTCTTAAAGAACCAGCTGGTAATGCTAAAGCCACCTCTTCATTTAAGATTTCAATCTCAACGTCAGTGTTCATTCCTATAAGCAGTAAATTATCTTTGTTCTCAATATCGATTAGCACTGGGAATGTTGTAACATTTTGATCTATTTTTGACATAGGTTCGATTTTTGAGACAACTCCTACAAATTTTTTATCTCTATATGCTGAAACCTTCAATGTGACTTCTTGACCTATACTGATCTTACCAATATCTATCTCATCGATTAATGCTCTTACTCGAACTTTATTAAGATCTGCCATCTCCATTAGCAATGTCCCACCACCCACAGCGGATGTTGGCGAAGTGATAACTTGTCCCACTTCTGCTGGTCTGCTGATAACTGTTCCAGCAATTGGCGATCTGACGCTTGTATCATCTAAAGCAATTCGAGCATTTTCAAGAAATACTTCTGCCCTAACAAGCTGCGCTCTTGCAGAGGAGAATGATTCCTGAGCATCCTCAAATGATTTATCGGAAATATTGCCCTCATCATGCAATCTTTTGGAGCGTTCAAATTGATTCTGCGCATTACTTAAACGGACTTTAGCAACCTCAAGATCTGCATTGGCTTGAGCAAGGGTGTTTGTTGGAGTTCTTTGATCTATTCTTGCAAGAACTATACCCTCATCAACATAATCTCCAATTTCGGCGCCTAAAAAAAGAATTTGCCCTGATGCTTTTGATTTAATTTCAATAGAGGAGATAGCCTCAACGGTTCCAGAGGCCTCAACGGTAAGTTCTAGCTGCTGGGATTCTGCTTCTTTTAGAGCATAGAACTTAAATTCCTCTTCCTCCTTGCCTCCACCACAACTAACTATTAATACCAATGATGAAATAGTAAAAAATGATTTAATAATTAAGTTCTTCATAATTTTTCCTTTCTTGTATCTGATTCTATCAAACCATCTTTAATAAATATTGTTCGTTGGGCCTCTGCAGCCACTTCATTTTCGTGAGTAATTAAAATAATTGTTTGGCCCTGTTGATGCAAGTTATGAAAAAGCTGCATTACATCGTGCCCAGTTTGACTGTCTAAATTTCCAGTTGGCTCATCGGCAAATAAAATAGATGGGTTATTCACCAAGGCTCTAGCTATTGCAACTCTTTGCTGTTGTCCTCCTGATAGCTCAGATGGCTGATGATCCATTCTTGACTCAAGTCCAACTTGAGATAAGGCATCCTTGCCTCTTTTAATTTGATCAACCTTATCAACTCCAGCATATTTTAAAGGCAACATGACATTATCCAGCGCACTATTACGTGCCAATAAATGAAAGTTTTGAAATACAAAACCAATCTCTTTGTTTCTTATGCCTGCAAGTTCATCACCCTCCAGAGTACTCACCTCTTGGTTATTAAGATGATATGTTCCATCTGTGGGGCTATCGAGACACCCAATAATATTCATTAATGTGGATTTTCCGGATCCTGATGGACCCATAATTGCTATAAATTCACCTTGCTCTATACCAAAACTAATACCTCTTAGTGCCTCAACAGTTTGCGTGCCGAGTGAATAATGTTTTGTAATATTTTTAACGTCTATAATATTCATGCTGGTTTACACAAAAATACAGGTATCTCTCTAGAAGTATTGCTCTGATAGGTTTCATAGTTTGGATAAAATGAGCAAATTAATGGCCATAACTCATCCTTTTTCTCTTTAGACACCTCTTCAGCTAAATAGTTCCCATGCCCATGAATAGTTGAGATTTTGACTGTTGGATGTGCTTTAACGTTGTAATACCAATTAGGATTTTTTGGCATTCCTCCTAAAGAGGCAACCAATATCGGCATGCCATCCTGATGGACGTATATTAGAGGTATATTTCTTTTTTTATTAGACCTAGCACCCTTCGTTTCAACAACCATAATCGGGAAACCTCCTGGCCATTTATTCCAAATCTTTCCTCGACTCATAAGAAAAATACTAGCCTGAAATTTAGCAAAGTACTTGATAATTCGTTTAGCTGTTTTAGCTTGTTTTAGTGAATATTTTTCAGAGCGCATGGAAATTTAATGTTATGTTTAGATAAATTATATGTCAAGTTTACTTGACATTAAGTATTACTCGAAAGCTGCTATGTTGGTCTGAAGATTGCCAAGAATTAAAGCATGTATGTCATGGGTGCCTTCGTAAGTATTTACTGCTTCTAAATTCATTGAGTGTCTTACGACATGATATTCATCAATAACTCCATTTCCACCGTGCATGTCTCGAGCCATTCTAGCTACCTCTAGTGCCTTACCGCAATTATTACGCTTTATAAGTGAAATCATTTCTGGGATCATCTGCTCTTCATCAATCAACCTTCCGACTTGCAGGGCTGCTTGCAAGCCTAGTGTTATTTCTGTTTGCATGTCAGCTAATTTTTTTTGAACCAATTGTTTTGCAGCAAGAGGTGTGCCGAACTGAGTTCTGTCCAATGTATATTGACGGGCAGCATGCCAACAAAATTCAGCCGCGCCCATAGCACCCCATGCGATACCATATCTTGCCATGTTTAAACAAGAAAATGGTCCTCTAAAGCTTTGAGCCAGAGGAAGAACATGATCATCAGGAATAAAGACATCAGACATAAAAATTTGACCGGTAGTCGATGCCCTGAGTGCAAACTTACCTTCCAAGACCTTGGTATCTAGGCCTTTGAAGTCTTTCCTAGCAATAAAGCCTCTTAATACACCTTGCTCATCTTTTGCCCATATAACAAAAACATCAGCCACGGGTGCATTTGTTATCCATGTCTTAGACCCATTTAATTTATAGCCTCCTTCAACTTTTTTTGCATTTGAAGCCATGCTTCCAGGATCAGAGCCAGCATCAGGCTCGGTTAAACCAAAGCATCCAATTAAATTCCCAGCTGCCATTTCTGGCAAAAGATCTTCTTTCTGCTCCTCCGATCCAAACTGGTATATGGCATACATTGCCAATGAAGATTGAACGCTGAATGCAGATCGATAGCTAGAATCTATTCTTTCAATTTCACGAGTAATCAACCCATAAGAAACATAACCAACTCCAGCACAGCCATAGCCTTTAATAGTTGCACCCAAAATGCCAAGCTCACCCATTTCTTTATATATCTCAGGGTGAAAAATCTCATTTCTATTGGCCTCTAAAATACGAGGCATTAGGGATTTATTACAATACTCGCGAACATTGTCACGAATCATTCTTTCTTCTTCAGTTAATTGGCTATCAAGCCTTAGTATGTCTTCCCAGTTATTGTCCATAATTTTTACAAAAAAAAGCCTCGGGAAATACCGAGGCTTTAATTATATTCTATTATTAGAATTTGTAGTGTATATCCAATCCAACAGTTCTTGGAGCGTTAAAGTAACTCAAGGTCAATTGACCAAAAGCTGGCCCAAATGGTATTGCGCTCATTCTGTGATAATCATTATTAAGATTCTTAATCCAAAAGTTCAGCTGCATATTTTCCATAGGCTCGGTTAGTAGCCTAAAATCAGTTGTGCCTCTTGAAGCAAGATTAGTGAGCGCAGCTCTTGGATCTTTTGAGTTATAAGGGAAAGTTGGGTGCTCTCCGATTCTGCTATGATCTAAGCGCATACGATAGTTGCCATAATCTTTTTCTAATGAAACATATAAAGTTGTTTCGGGAGAATAAGGAACCTGCTCAAGAAGAAAACCATCACTTGCAACTTTATTTCCAGTGAATTCAGAGTCAAGGGTGCTTAAATTCACCATAAGTCTGGTTGTGTCATTGATAAGAGTTGTTGTTTCAATCTCAAGACCAGATATATCTGCAGAATTATTGATAACTTCTGAAGCCGCAGCAGCATCAGCAGTAAAGTATGAAATTTGCATATCTTCATGCTCGTTATCAAAATAAGCAACGTTCATCATCATTCTGTTATCAAAATACTTACCCTTCAAACCAAACTCAGTTGATGTAATAGTCTCGGGTGCATATGGAGTAGCAGCAGCAAATGGATTTGAGCTTTCAGCATTGAAACCACCAGCCTTAAACCCATCAGCTACTTTGAAATACAAATTAGTATTTTCGCTGTAATCATGCGAGATAATAAAAGTGCCGGTGGTGTCATCAAAACTTCCGCTGCCGTTAGCAGAAATTATGCCGACATACTCCTTAAAGCCAACCTTGTCCTCTTCGGTTGTTCTAGCACCAACAGTCAAATCCCATTTGTCTGCTATAGCCCAAGTGATCTGACCAAAAAATGCTTCTGAATCTCCGCTACCTGAGTAATTCTGAGCAAAAACTTGGCCGCCACCAAAGAAGGATTGTGGGTTAGCTGTAAAAGCATCATCCTTAAGGCTGTAATATCCAAAAACATACTCCATGTTATCAGTAGAGCCACTTAACTGAACCTCTAGAGACTCAGCATCGTAACGAGTATGTCTTTCAGTATCAGCAATAGGGAATGGTCCACCATCAAGATCCAGTCGATCATCCCAATGAGTTTTTCGCTTAGCCCAGATTACTTTTAACTGTCCAAGACTCATGTCATGTGAAATTGTAAAACTAGTCCCTTCAACTACTGAAAGTTCGTATGTAGGAGTGTTTATGTGCGCAACGCCCTGACGAGAATCATTCTGAAAGAGCTCGATTGGCCAGAGCTTTAAGCCTCCTGTTAAAGCTGATGCGCCAACACCAAATGCACTACTCCAATTTGGAATTGTGTTTGTTAACTGGGCAAAAGGAGGAATATTGTCTTGGTCAGTCTGATCTAAGGTTAGGTTAAAACTTGTCTTATCGCCTTCATATGCAACAGTAAATTTATAACCCTTCGAATCAATAGTATCTAATTCAAGATGATCAGCAACAGTGTTAGGAACTACACCCTGTGCCGCTTGATAAGGGGAAGCATCATTCGTTACGTACCCACCTCTTTTTTTGTTATTCAATATAACTTTAGTAAATATATTTTCTCCTATTTCATAATCTGCAATAAGCTGACTTTGTCTTAAGCCATAATTTCCTAGGGTAACTTTTGCAGACATTCCTTCTCCTGAAGGCTTCTTGCTAATCAAATTAATTGCGCCGCCAAGGGTGTTCCTGCCGTAAAGCGTTCCTTGCGGACCTCTTAGAATTTCGACTCTTTCTAAATCCACTACGTCAAAAATTGAGCCTTGCCCTTTACCTAAATACACCCCATCCAAATACATTCCAACAGTAGGCTCCCATGTGATTGCAGGGTTAATAGTCGTACCCCCACGCATAGCAATGGTAGCGGCTGTATTATTTGAAGGAGTATTAATTATGTGAACGTTAGGCGCCATTCCAGCCAAATCAACCACATTTGCAAGATCTAAATCATCAATTGTCGACTCAGTAATTGCAGTTATAGCAATTGGTGTGTCCTGAAGATTCTCTTCTTTCTTTTGAGCTGTTACAACAACTTCTTCGAGCACTCCGGCAGACTGTGAATGAATATTTAACGAAAATGCTAAAGGCAGCACCATAAAAATATATCTAAAGTTACTCATAAGTTTTCCCCATTTAAATAAGTAATTAAATCTAATTATTGCAAAAAAGGCTCAGATTTGCATCTTTGATAAATTTTTTGCAAATAAAAACTTGCAAAAACCATCAAGTTCAGTCAATACCCTCTACTCTAATGATCCCAAATCTTGGCGATGAGTATGAAATATTTTCAGCATTAAGGGTTTTGGAAACCAAATCAATCATTTTATTGCTATTTCCACAAATGATTATCAACGGGAGAAGGTCTTGATACTGATAAATAAAATTAATAACAGATTGCTCCACTTCAATATGCTTTAATCCATGTAAATCAAGGTGTGTAATTCCTCTTTCTTCAAAAGTATTCATTAATGGATCAAATTTAAATCCAGGGAGCTGCTCGATTGATCAATCTAAGTTGGTGTTAACAGTCATAACATCCATTCGTCTGGCGTTATGGTGATTGTAATCATAAACAATTTCACTTCCGAGAGTGAGGTTGGGGAATCGGTTAAATAGCTCTTTTAACATCACCTCGGTTTGAGAGCGAACCAATGTAACTCCAATACAATAGTGCGGTCCCTGACCAAAAGATATGCTTTTATCATGATCTCTTTGGATATCAAATTTGCGGGGATCATTATAGATTGATGAATCCATTCCAGCTGTACTTGTTATCAGTTGAACCATTTGTCCTTTTTTTACATGGTTGCCGTTTATTTCTAAATCTTCCGAGGCATATCTTGCCAAACCAGTTTTACCTGAGGACTCATATCGCAAAGTTTCAGATATGGCTCCCTGAACAAGGCCTGGATCAGTCTTAAGTAACTCAAACTGATCTGGATGCTGTAGTAAGTTTTTAATCAAGTAGCTATGGAGATCAACTGCCGTATCTGAGCCAGCTCCTAGAACTGCTCCAACCAATGCGCACATTTCTAAATTAGAGAGTTTTGAGCCTTGATCTTCAGCAAGAATCAAAGTGGATAAGAAATCATCGCCAGGATTAGCCCTTCTCTCATCAATCAGTTCATTGAGCAGCACCAGACCCTCTGGCACGCCCTTAATAGCTTCTTTTCTTTCTTCTGGAGTAAGCATAGGATTGATTCCTCTAACAACCCCATATGCCAAAGAATCAAAAATAGGAAATTTATCTCTTGGAATGCCAACCAAACTTGCTATAGCTTGTGTAGGAACAATTTCTGCAATTTCTGCAGCAAAGTTAAATGAATCGGGTGAACCTATCTCATCAAATCTTTCTTTAACCAAAACTGAAAATCTCTCTTTCATTTGCTCCATGATTCTTGGAGAGAATGCAGGAAGAGCCAATTTTCTTAACCTAAGATGATTTTTCCTATCAAGAAAAAATAAATTATTATTCATAAGTTTTTCAAAAGCATCCATCTCTTCAAGGGGTTTTTTTGGAGGCGCATATTCCCAAAGATTAAAATCCGTAGAGAGCCTGGTATCTAACAAACATTTAATAATGTTTGCATGGCCTGTAATTAACCAAGCTTGCCATGCATCAAACCTTGAAACTGGGTACTCTGCACAAAGCTTCTCTAGGGTTGGTACCGGATCATGAATAAATTCTTTTGAAGACGGATTGAAAAAATGATCTACAGTTTGAATGCTCATTTAAAATTTAATTAAAAAATATTAGGATTTGGTAAATCACTGCGCGATATAATAGATTCAACTCGATCCTTGAAAGCTTGCTCGCTTTTTTCATTTATAGGATTAATCCAGTATTTACCCTCTTGAATTTGAGAGAGGCAAAATGATGCGACTTCCTCAGGTTCAGTTGTTTCCATTTCTATGCCCATGGAACTCATCATCTCAAGCATATCTTCAACAGAAGAGATTGGGTGCTCTGGTGCATTTGGATCTCTAGCCAATTCTTCAGGACGGTTTCTTTCGGCTGAAAAAAGCTTAGTTCTAACGGTATGTGGCCCTGGAAACAGAATAGAAACTTTAACATTTGCATCAGCTTGCTCAAGCTGAAGCTTCAATACCTCTGTAATGCTGGAAACTGAAGCCTTAGAGGATGTATATATCGGGGTAGATGGTAAATTGATAAATGCGCCATTACCAGAACATGTATTAATAACTCTAGAGTCTTCTCCATGGGCTAGCATCCCTGGAACAAATGCTTGAATGCCATGCAGCACTCCCATCACATTCACACCATATGCCCATTGCCAATCATTTGGCTTGGTGTCCCAAATTGGCAATAATTCTGCAGGCGCAACTCCAGCATTGTTAAAAAGCAAATGAACCGGACCAAATTCGGTATCGCACCAGCTAGCAAGTTCTTGCATTGACTCTATATTAGAAACATCAGCAACCTTGCAAAAAACATTAAGAGATTGATTTGCAAGCAATGCTGCTGAGTTCTCAAGGCTCTCCTGCTCTATGTCTGTTAGGACAACTTTTGCGCCCTGCTTTGCTAAAGCTTCGCCGATAGCAAAGCCAACTCCAGAGGCGCCACCAGTTACGACTGCTAACTTGCCATTAAAATCTTTCACAATTAATCCTTAAGCAGAATCGTATCTAGAATGCATGAATGGGACATACGACATAGCATCCACTTCTTCCATTACAGATGCATTTGAAGAGGAGGTTCCTTCCTCCCAAACCAAAGAAACCATCTCTTTTACTGGGAGATCAACCACTGGATCAACTGGTGATTCTCTGAGTATGATTTCTCCATCAAGTTTTGTATGTACAGATTGTGTTCTGTGCATATTAATTTTTACCAGCAGAGGATTTTGGTCGACTGCCTTATGTTGCTCGCAGGAAGGAAAAACTTTGAAGCAATATACATCATCAGTAAACGAAGATGTGTCAAGCGACTCAGTTGCTTTACCTTTTAGCTCTAAGTAAGTAATTCCATGTCTTGTAACGGTTGCAACACAGTCATCGCCATCTTTTGATGCAGTAACATCTGCTATTTTCTTTGGCTCACCATATGTCTCTCTACCGCCAACAACAACTCCTTCTGTCTCCATTGGCATTGTAATTTCGTAAATACCCTCTTTGCCTTTGTACATGCAATTTACACCAAAAGTAGCTGCACCAAAATCCATGCCTCCATTTAAATCAACGAAGACACGAGAAATAACTATTCTTACCATGGGATCAGCATGTGGCTCTAATGGAGCTGGAATTAATTGCTCAATAAGCCCTGGCTCAGTTTTATACCAAGCTTTAATTGCGTGCATGTTTGCATCAAAAAATTCTAAGTTATTTTCAGCAGCTTCAACTAACTGCTCCTGCGTTTTAACGAATCTAAGTTGTGTCATAATGTTTCTCTCCCATTGATTGGTTAATCATACATTTTCTAAAATATATTTAACAATAATATAACTCGTAATTTAATATGATGCATTTATGTAAAAATGTGTTGATTCAAATAATTAATAATGAAATCATGATAAAAATGTATTTTTATAAATGAGTTTGTGCCAATATAATTTGCACTAATCATTAAATAAAGCAGGGAAGTAAATATGCCAAAACAAGAATTTCCATTTCCAATGCCAAACGGATGGTTTTGTATTACCAGAAGTCACGAACTTAAAGCTGGAGAGGTTCAGTCTTTAAAATTCTGTGAGAAAGAGGTAGTTGCGTTTAGAACTGAAAACGGCACACCAACTGTTTTGGATGCTTTTTGTCCTCACTTAGGAGCGCATTTGGGTGAAGGTGGCTGCGTGCATGGCGAAACCATAGAATGTCCCTTTCATGCGTGGAGATGGAATGTTGATGGTACATGTGCAGAAATCCCATATGCTAAAAATTTTCCTCCAAAAGCAAAGGACACAAAAATTTTTAACTATCCAGTGGTTGAAGTAAATGGATTTATCTGGGCATGGCATCACTTACACAAAGAAGAACCAACATGGGAGGTTCCAGTAATAGAAGGCTTTAATGGTGATGATGATAAGTGGGGAAAAGTTTATCACTATGATTACAACATCAATACTGTGTTACAGGAAATTGCTGAAAATGACGTTGATCAGGCACATTTTCCAAAGGTGCATGGATCACCTAGCCTGCCTGAGACTGAGGCAATCACTGAAGGAATATATAAAAAAACTATTGCAGAAACATTAATGGATCCCAGCAATGATAGTGTTTCAGAAGAACATAAAGTGAAGGATCATGGCATGTTTACAACCACATTCACCAGAGAATCATGGGGTTTAGGAACGGTAGGATTAAAAATGATTAATCTTCCTCCTAGTGGTGGAGAATTTATTATGGTCAATGCATCATGCCCAGTTGATAACAATCATTCAATCTTAAGATGGTCAATGAGGGTTTCAAAAGATATTGAAGATGAGTTAGGAATGGCCATCATCGATGGAATTGCAAACGGTGTTTTGGATGACATGCCTATTTGGGATAACAAAAGTTATGTTGCAGATCCAATATTGTGTGATGGCGATGGGCCAATCAATAAATTTCGAAAATGGGTCAGTCAATTTTATTCTGAACCTCTTCAAAACTGATCTTTGGCAAAAGTACACTTCTTCTATTCGACAATGAATGCGGGCAAGTCAACTGCCCTGCTTCAATCAAACTATAACTATCATGAGAGAGGTATGGAAACATTATTGTTTCTTCCCAAAATTGATGCGGATAATAATGATGGAAAGATTCATTCTAGAATTGGGTTAACGGCTGATGCTCACTCCGTTGATCTCAATTTCGACTTCTTTAGTTTTGTTTCTCAAGAACAAATGAAAAGAGCTATAAGCTGCATCCTGATTGACGAAGTTCAATTTCTTTCAAAAGAGCAGGTCAGGCAAGTCTGCAAGATAAGTGATGAGTTAAACATTCCATCAATGTGTTACGGAATAAGGACTGACTTCCAGGGTAAGCTATTTGAAGGTAGTTCTGAGCTACTTGCTCTTGCAGATAATTTAATTGAATTAAAAACTGTGTGCGACTGTGGTAGAAAAGCCATCATGGTTGTGCGTCTTGATGAAGATGGTAATGTGGTAAAGGATGGAGATCAAATTAAAATTGGTGGCAATGATACTTACAAGGTATTTTGTAGGAAACATTTTAGAGAATTAACCCAACTTATTTAATTATCTTTTGCCTCGTTCTAGGCTTTTTAAGTATTTATAAGATGGATCCTTATCATTTGGTGTTCCAATATTTGCTCCTTCAATCATTGAATGATTTAAATTCACTTGTGAGGGATCATTGACGTAAGCCCAATCCGCATCAACTGCTCTGCTGGAGAATTTCCAGAGCCCATTTCTCTTTTCGTACTCATCAAAGTACCGCCCTCCAATTAGTACATCAAAATTCCCTGTGTCTCCAAGCACTTGATGAAAAGCAATAATGTAAGTTTCTCCTTCTGCTTTTTCACCCATTAATTTTATATTATGAGTTGTGACATTGTGATGCAAAATTCCCATGGATTTCTGTATCTCCGGAAGCATGTCAATAAATTCCATTGCCTTGCCTTTAAAAAAAGAACCGTGGTCATCATATGCATCCTCATGATAAAGCTGGCGCATTAATTCATGATCATGCCTATCAGCAGCCCTGCAATACAAATGAACAAGATCCCTAATAGATTCCTTATCAAGTATTTCTTGAATTTTGCTATCTACATCGCTCATACTAATTACCTTTATGAAAGCCTTTGATTTAATATAAATCAAAAAAAAAATTTATGAAATTAACTTAATGGATCAGCAGATTAAATACCCGCTTCTAGCATCACCAGCTTCTATTGGAAATTTAAAGCTGAGAAATAGAATGATCATGGCAGCCATGGGCTCAAATTTTGCGTCAGAGGATGGTCATACCACTGAACAATTAACTGCATATTATGAAAAAAGAGCTCAAGGTGGTATCGGGTTAATCATCTTGGAAACCTCTGCTATAACATGGCCAGCAGGAGCATCCATGCCAAATATGATTGGTTTTTCTAAAGACGAATTTATACCGAGTCTGAAATCTCTAACCCAACGAATCCATCAGCATGGTTCAAAAATAGCCGCTCAACTCAATCATAGTGGAAAAATAGCCCAAGAAGATGTTATCGCTGGAAGACCTATTCCTGTTCCTTCAATTCCTAAATCTGAGCCAAGTGATATGTTTGGTCTTCTTACTCAAGATGAAATCATGAACTTTATTAAAGCTGGCGGTCCAGATGGAAAGGGTCCGCGATATCATGAACTTTCGGCAGATGAAATTCAGCAAGAAGTTCAACATTTTGTCGATGCGGCAAAACGAGCTAAAGCTGCAAACTTTGATGCAATAGAAATTCATGCTGGTCATGGCTATCTTATTTCAAGTTTTCTGTCTCCAGCTGTAAATAAGAGAACTGATGAATACGGAGGAACTCCAGAAAAAAGAGCAAAGTTGCTTGTAGATATTATTTCTCAAATAAAAATTCAATTAAAAGACTTTCCAGTTTTAGTTAGGTTGGATGCCAATGAGTACCGGATAGAGAATGGCATCACTCCTGATGATTTTTTAATCGCTGCATCAATGGCTCAAGATGCCGGAGCTGACGCAATTGATGTGAGTGCCTATGGAAATACCAGTAAAGGCATAGCATTTACTGAAGCCCCACTAGTTCATGAGCCCGGAGGATTTTTAAATTTTGTCAAGATGGCAAAAAAAGAATTGACTATACCCATTATCGCAGTAGGAAGAATTGAGCTTGATGTTGCAGAAAAGGGATTAAGAAATAATGAATTTGATTTTTTAGCCATGGGCAGAAAAATATTAGCGGACCCTGATTTACCAATCAAAATTATCTCGGGTCAGGAGCAGCTCATTCGACCCTGCATCTATTGTTACGTTTGTGTAAGTCAAATTTTTATCAATAAGCCAATGATGTGCGCAGTTAACTCCCAACTTGGTAATGAACATCGAAATGAAAACATCATTCATTCAACGGCTGATCAAAAAAGAATCTTGGTAATTGGTGCTGGCCCCAGTGGGATGGAATCTGCAAGGCTGCTTGCCATGCAAGGGCATGATGTTGAGATATGGGAAAAAGATAAGGATATTGGAGGAACTGTTAGGGTTGCTGCCTTAGCCTATGAGCCAAATGGACGTTTAATAAATTACCTTAAGAATTCTCTAGATGAGCTTAATGTAAGAATAAAATTAAGAACCCTTGCAACAAGTCAGTCTGTTCAAGATTTTAATCCTGATCATGTAATAGTGGCAGTGGGTGCTAATAGAAATGCACCTTCAATTAAAGGAAAAAACAATCGCAATGTTTTTGATGGGGAGGAGTTAAGAGGCTTATTATTTGGCTCAGATGCTCAAGCGATAAAGAAACTCTCTCTCATTCAACAATTAATTCTAAAAGTTGGAAGAGCAACTCAGTTGTTAAGAAATATCTCCGCCCTAAGGTTTTTAAGTAAAATCTGGATGCCTATTGCAAAAAATATTGTTGTAATTGGAGGGGATTTGGTTGGCTTGGAATTGGCTGAATTTCTTGTTGAAAGAGGGAGAACTGTAAAGGTTTTGGAGCCAAGTGGTTCGCTAGGCCCTAACTTGAGTATTGTTAGACGATCTAGAGTAGTTCACATGTTAAAAGAGCATAACGTAGATCTTTTGACTAATGTAACCATTAAAGAAATTGATGGTCAAGAAGTAGTTTTTGATCATGAAGAATCGCAAAAATCATTGCAAGCTGATCAAGTTATTATCGCTTTAGGAGCTGATACTAATTCAGGACTTTCTGATGAGTTAACTAATTTAAATATACCGCTCACCTCAATCGGTGACTGCACATCAGTAGGTTATATTCATGGAGCCATAGCTGACGCAAGAAAGGCTGTAATTGACCTAAGAATCTAGCTTGCTAAAGCCTCTTTTATTGCGGAATGGATTATTTCTCCATTCTGAATATTAAGACCATTCATGAGGTGGTTATTTTCACTTAATGCTTGCTTGATGCCTTTGTTGGCAAGCTCTTTTATAAATGGCAGAGTAGCTTTATTTAGAGCGGTGGTTGCTGATAGAGGAACTGCTCCTGGCATATTGGTTACACAATAATGCAAAACACCGTTTTCGATGAATGTTGGGTTGTCATGATTGGTGGGTTTGCTACTCTCAAAACACCCCCCCTGATCAATCGAAATATCAACTAAAACGCTTCCCTCTGTCATCTCTTTAAGCATTTCTCTTGTAACAACCTTTGGAGCCTCTTTGCCAACTACGTAGACCGATCCAATAACTATATCTGATTCAGATATGGCTACTTTGATAGCATCAGGGGTAGAGATAATATATTCCATCCCCTCTTCCCCAAACTCTGATTTTAGGTCTTCTAATTTTGATTTGTTGAGATCAATTATCTTAACGTGTGCGTGATTGGCTTTAGCTTTTGCAATTGCCTCTTTTCCAGCAACGCCAGCACCAATGACAGTGACTATTCTGGGATCTAAGTTGCTCAATAGGGTTCCTCGACCATCATTTGGTTTTAGAAGATGATATGAGCCAACAACGACTCCAAGTTGACCTGCTATAGCACTCATAGGAGCAAGCAAAGGCAAGGAGCCATCATCAGCAGTAACGGTTTCATAGGCAATACCAGTCACCCCGGTTTCCAATAGTTTTTTTGCTTTTTTGGGATCGCCAGCTAAATGAAGATAGGTAAACAAAGCAAGGTCTTTTCGAAGAAACTGAAGCTCACTCTCTACTGGCTCTTTCACCTTGACAATTAGATCGGATTGTTTGAATACATCTGCTGCAGAGTCAATAATTTGCGCTCCAGAAGATTCATACAATTGATTTGTGAATCCAATAGCATGTCCAGCGTTAGACTGAACAAATAAATGATGGCCTAAATCACTAAGAGTTTTTACTGATTCTGGAGTAAGGCCAACTCTGTGCTCGTTGTTTTTTACCTCTGCGGGAACTCCAATTTTCATGGTGCTAATCTACCACAAATATTAAAAATTTTTGGTAATTAAATACTATAAGCTCATAACGAAAAGTTATACACCCTATGGAATACTGAATTGGTGGAGCTAGGCGGGATCGAACCGCCGACCTCTTGCGTGCCACGCAAGCGCTCTCCCAGCTGAGCTATAGCCCCAAAAGATATGAATTATATATCACCAATATCTGCTTAGTGAATTATTTGATATATTAAATGAGCGGCATTTAACCCCTTGGAATCAATCCAAAAATTAGAGACCTAAATGAAATCAAGTTACCATGACTGCGAGAAATCTACTTTAGCAATAAATGAAAAATAGACCCGTCCTTGTAGGTATTGGCGCCTTGCAGCAAAAAGGCTCATTTGCTGAGCTTGATGAAGCTCTTATTTTGATGGAAAAAGTTACTTTGGAAGCCATTGAAGATACTCAAGCTCCAGTAATTAAAAATTATATTGATGAGATTCAAATACCTAAAGGCTATTGGGCTTATAGGGACCCTGGTAAATGGATTGCAGAGAAACATGGGTTTTCCAAAGCTAAAACTAGTGTTACTA
>Ga0233450_10000972_pt1 | contig 31485 bp, 17 predicted proteins | sample 011ome_30_FD_189956 | JGI IMG/M metagenome (GOLD analysis project Ga0233450, IMG submission 189956) | Coastal salt marsh microbial communities from the Groves Creek Marsh, Skidaway Island, Georgia - 011501CT (spades assembly) | ecosystem: Environmental > Aquatic > Marine > Intertidal zone >... | reverse complement strand
CTTATCCGCGTTTTATTGTCCGCTAGGTTCATGAGTGTATAATCACGTCTAAACTAAACTAATCTAGCGGTTGACAAAATCCTGGTCATCTTCGCGTTATCACTATCCCCTCTTCAACGTAAGCTTCATCATCCGTCGTGTCTTCTTCTTCGTTCTCCTCTCCACTACTATTTCTCTTCATCCGATCCTCCAACTCTTGCTCTTTCTGACTCTTTGAGCACTGCGGACATCTCCCCGTCTCCTGCGCACACGGAGGACACAACTTCCGATACCGCAATTTCACCGTCGCTTTAACACAGTTTTGACATTTCTGTACACTCGCGCTTTTTTTGTGCTTGTATTTCCCGTACTTGAATTTCCCTGCGCGGTGGTGAGAGGTCAGTCTTTCTCGTCGTCGTCGTCTTTCTCGTCGTAGAGGGAAACAGAGCGTCGCGAAAGAGAGAGAAGGGAAACTTTTTTCTTGCATAAAACGAAACGAAACGAAAAAACACTTACATTCAATCTTCTCTCGACATCGTTTACAGATGTGCTGCAGCGCTTGATTCTTCAACTGCTGAAGCAATTTTTGCGAACTTTCCGAGGTTTTGAGGTGCAAATCAGCTTTATACGCGACGACGTTTTGGTACTTTGCGCCTTCGCCGGGGATAATTCGGCGGGGAGGCATATGGTTTTGGGGAGGTTTTGTGGTTGGTAGGAGAATTTATTTTTTTCATTTTCGTTTCAAATCCTACGATGAGAAAAGGACGGAGTCAAACCTTCTTTGTCTTCTTCGTCTTTGTCTTCTTTGTCTTCTTTGTCTTCTTCTTCTTCTTCTTCGAACGAAAACGGGGCAAACTGCGCTCTTTTCAGGTTTCTTTTCAACTGACGCAAAAGGAAGTTGGAGTTGTCGAGACCAATTCTTTCGAGCCTTCGCGAAGGTATAGTTTTCGACGCGTTCCATCGAACGTAGCCTTGTTGCAAAACGCGATACTGCGAAGGCGCAGAAATGTGAGCATTCGAGGTTTTGAGTGGCGAAGCGACGCGCACGACTCGCTCGTACGCGCGATTCGAATTCGAATTTTTATCGCCTCGTTTATACACGACCACGCCTCGCGCACATATTTCGTCCATTCCTTCTCTCTGGGCGAGTTTGAAATCAGTCAGCGACTTGGAGGCGGCTTTTAATTTTTCCTTCATTTCGAGCGCGTGTAAACGCGAGCGCTGCGAGCGGCGCTTTTCGTTTTCGAGAAGTTTATTTTTTTCAACGAGTTTCGTCGTGAAGTCGTCTCGCAGAGCGCGAAATTGTAAAGCGCGCTGCGCGTCTTTGCGTTGTTCGATGGAGAGTCGGCGCGCGAAGTCCTTCTCATCCTCGACGCGCGTGATCTTAATTATACCCGATGGTTTAATCGCCTCGTGATAAAGGCGCAACGTTTTTACGTTTACTTCCGCTTCTTTACGTGTTCGTTCGTTTTTCTCGAGGAGAGTTTGGAGTCGGGCTTGATGATTCGCTTCCGATTTCAAACGCTCTGCTGCGCACCGAGCGACTACTTTCTCGCTCTTCGTTCTCTCTCGTTCGAGATTTCGTCTCGTTTCGGTGTGCAGGATCACCTCGCGCTCGTGATTTGATTCGGCGATTCTCTTTGCGCGAGTTTCTCGGTCGAGTATCGTTTGTGCTTTCTGGGACTCCACGTCAAACTGTCGACACTTCTCGCGATACTTCGCCAGTAAAACATTCTTCTCTTTTTGCAAACTTTCCACGAGCTCACCTTTTTCTCTGTTTTCTCGTTGCATCGCTTTTAAAGAGTGCGAGACTTCTGAGCACTTCTCGTTCAGTTTCGCTTTCATCGATTCGAGTTCCTCGCCTTTTCGCTCGTCGTTTTCTTTCGCTCTCTGCTTCGCTACGGCGCGTTCTATTTTGAGAGACTCGAGCTCGTCGCGCAAACTTTGTATCTCTCTCCGCAATTTTCCTTCACGAACATTTGTCGTAAACGGACGACGATGACGATGATGTTCTTCTTGAAGAGTGCAGCGTTGTCGTTGGTCTTCTTTTCGTTCGTTTAGTTCCCTTTGATCGAAACTGCCTTCCTTGCGGTCGAAATTTTTGTCGTCGTCGTCGTCGTTGTCGTCGTCGAACGAATCGTCTTCTTCTCTGTCGCTATTCAACGTGCCGTTAGTGATACTACTGCTAGTACTGCTCCGGCTTGCGTTCGATTCCCGAGGCGTAGTAGAAAGTACAGTCGTCGTCGACGACAACTCCGCGGAATCAATTTCTATGATTTCCTTAGTATGCCCAGGGCACCGCGCAAGAGTTTCCACGCGCATAGCGCGTGTGGCAAAATCAAGCGCAGCGGCAGTCTCGGACGCATGCTCAATTTCCGAAGAGCAGCACACTAGCAGCCACGTCCGGCTTCGTCCATTCAAACTAGAACACAAAATCTTCGTTAAATTGGAATCGCGTACGGGTACGTGAGCGGCGTTACTCGCCAACGCGCGCACGCAATTTCCCAACGCGAGCAGACTTTGATTTATGCGAGTAGCCTCTTTGAATCGAAGTTCTTCGAGAAGAACGCGGTCTTTCTTGTTGACGAGTGGGTATCTTTTGACTTCTTGATGCCGATAGTAATCTTTGTGTTGTCGCTCGGACCCGGCCAAATCGACGACGGTCAAAACACCTTCGCTTTGCTCGACGATTAAAACTGCATCTTTACCGCGACCTCTTTTCTTCCTCTTGATTTTCTTGACTCTTACGTTCAGAACGCAGTGACTTCGGCTCGAGTGTTTATTCATGCGAGTTTCTGCGTATCTCAGGCGTTTTCTGCCTTCGGCGAATTTCTGCAAGAGCATCGAGGCGTTTTCGCATCGCATCCACGTCAAATCTTCAACTTCCCACTCTTCGCCGTGATTGTTATTGATACTGTTATTGTTGTTGTTGTTATTATTATTATTATTATTATTATTATTGTTGTTGTTGCAGACATCGTTCATACGAACGACGTTTTTCGTTCGACTCGTCTTTCCGTTCTTCTCGTTAAAACTCACAGACGCGCTCCTCTTGCTCTTTTCGCTCATTTTCTTCTTGGTCGCGCTATTACCGCCATCTTCCAAATCTTCCAACAAATCGTCCACGATTTCGTTATAAATCTGCATCATCGATATTTCTACGACAAACGTTGTCTTTGTCCGTCGATTCTTTTTCGTCTCCTTCATCACCTTCTTCTTCTTCCCCTCGTTATCAATTCGCAAGAAAAGTTCCACCGCCAGCCGCGGAACGAGTCCGGCGGAGTTGCGCCGTTCTTCTTCTTCTTCTTCTTCTTCTTCTTCTTCTTCATCATCATCATCATCATCCTCTTCTCCCTCTTCTTCTTCCTCTCTTCTCCTGGACGTAAAATCCTTCTCCAAGCCGCCGCCCATCGACGATGTCATTCCCGGAGTATTCAACAAAGCGTACGTCTTCCCGGCTCCGGTTTGCCCGTACGCGATGACGCACGCCTCCTCGCCTCGCATCACGTCCGTCAACGCCGGTTCCCCTATCGCGTCCCACACGTCCCTTTGCGTGGCGTCTTCCCCGAACGCGTGGTCGACGCGAAAGTGACCTCTCGCGGTTTCCACTATGCCAGGGTCGGTTAAAGATGCGCGCGTTTTCTTCTTCGTCTTCTTGTTCTTCTTCGAGTCCTCTTCTTCGTGTTCTTCTTCTTCTTCGCGGTCGCCGTCTTCTCCGCGTATTTTTTTCTCCTTCTGAGGAGACGTGGGAAAAGAGTTTGAAGAAGGTCGAACGCGCGCGTAGGCTAACACGCGCTGCTTTTTCATCATCGTATCGTCGTCTTTTTCTTCTTGTTCTTCTTCTGCGCGTGCGTGTGTATTTATAATAGTGTATAATATAATAGCTTTGAAGACGGGAAAGAGAAAAGCTTTCTCGTCGCAAAAGTGGCTCCTCTTCGTTCGAGAAAGGTGGTAAATGAACACGCGAGGATATGCTGAGAATAAAGAAAGAAAAAGACAAAAATAGATACAAATCGAGGTCAACTCCCCCAGAGGAATTATATTCACTCGTTACGGTGCTCAGAATTAAAATTCTTCAGCACACGTTTTGGTTTTTCTGAATGAAGCGTTTTGAGCCACGAGATGTAGATACAAACGAGTGGACTCTCTTTTGTCAACAACAAAGTATTCCGGATTTTCCGCACAAAAACACAAACGCGAATACAAAAAACAGTTCACGTTTAAAGTCACCCGCGCGCAGATATGTTTGCGATGCACTGCTCCTCGAGCGGTTTAGGTGCGTCGCGTTTTTTCCTAGGGGCGCCGTTTTCGAGCATCGCGCGCGTTTTTTTTTTGTGCGCGCGATTTTTGTTCGCGAACAAAACGAGTAATCTTTTAACCGAAATGTTTCGTTCCTCGTCGTAAACGCGACGGCGCGCGCGTGAAGCGAACGCAAACGCGAGACGAATTTTCGTTCCTTTTATGATTTGGATATTTGTGCTGACAGAATTGTTTTCTCTCGTAACAGCGAAAGGGTCGATGAGTGGCCAGCGCGTCGCGCAATCGAAGAAGCGTTCGGTGAGTGATTTTTGTTCTTCTTTTGGATTAGATATCTCGCTCGTTTCTCTCGGAGAGCGCAAACATATACGTTTTCTTTTCTTTTCTTTTCCGAACGCGGCAGCGTTTGACGCGTTTGACGAGAAGATGAGAGACCCCATCGTCGCTTTTGTCGATGATTCGTTTTGGGTCGGATCGCTAACATTGATTCCTATTATTCTATTATTCACTTTTATGATAACCTCAGTCTGCGCAAAAGAAATGCACCATCATCCGCAACAAGGCTGTCGCGGAACCGCCGACGACGACGGCGGCGACGGGTGCGCGCGTCGTTTCGGACAACATGGAAAACGTCCTCTCTATCATCTTAGGTGGCGGCGCGGGTTCTCGTTTGTACCCGTTGACGAAGAAAAGAGCGAAGCCGGCCGTTCCGTTGGGTGCGAACTACCGTTTGATTGATATCCCGGTGTCCAACTGCATCAACAGCGACATCAACAAGATTTACTGCTTGACGCAATTTAACTCGGCATCTTTGAACAGACACTTGGCGCAAGCTTACAACGCAAACATTGGCTCGTACACGAAGACGGGCTTCGTCGAAGTTTTGGCCGCTCAACAGTCGCCGACGAACAAGACTTGGTTTCAAGGTACCGCGGACGCCGTCAGACAGTACACGTGGCTCTTCAACTCCTCCAAGTGCGACGAATATCTCATTTTGTCCGGCGATCACTTGTATAGAATGGACTATAAGCCGTTTATTATGAAGCACAGAGAAGTTGGCGCAGATATCACGGTATCGGCGGTGCCGATGGATGAAGAAAGAGCGGAAGCGTTTGGTTTGATGAAAATCGACGGTACTGGTAGAATTATTGACTTTGCGGAGAAGCCGAAGGGCGACGCGTTGAAGGCGATGGCTGTAGACACGACCGTCTTAGGTTTGGACGCGGAAAAAGCGAAAGAAATGCCGTACATCGCCTCCATGGGTATCTACGTCTTCTCCGCCAAGGCTATGGAAGATTTGTTGATGAAACACTGCAAAGAACAAAACGACTTTGGCGGTGAAATCATCCCGCACGCGAAGGACATGGGCATGCACGTCCAAGCCTTTTTGTACGATGGGTACTGGGAAGACATTGGAACCATCAAAGCCTTCTACAACGCCAACTTGCAATGCAACAAGGAAAATCCGCAGTTTTCTTTCTACGAAGCTAAGGCGCCGATTTACACTTCGTCTCGATTTTTGCCCCCGACAAAAATTTTGGACAGCGCCGTCACCCAATCGACCATCGGTGATGGTTGCTTCATCGAAAAGTCTACGATTAAGAACGCTATGGTTGGATTACGATCGCACATCTCCGAAGGTTGCGTTATCGAGGACACGTTGTTGATGGGTGCTGACTTTTATGAGAACAAAGCGGTTTGCGCTTCCAAGGACGACTGCTTCATGCCGTTGGGCGTCGGACCGGGTTCTACGATTAAGAACGCCATCGTCGACAAAAACGCGAGAATCGGTGCCAACTGCTCCATCACGAACAAGAATAACGTTGAGACAGACGTAGAGACGGGTAAGGATGCGGGCTGGGTCATCAAGGATTACATCATTGTTATCGAAAAGGATGCGACGATTCCTGACGGCACCGTCATCTAATTCCCAACTACCACCACCACCTCCACCAAACAACCCATTATTAATAAAGCAATAATACGAATCACTACACTTAGCAGCAAAAAGAAATATAAGAGAGGAGAAATGGAAGAAGAAGCACTTGGTTTTTTAAGGAGAAAAGAGAAGAATGTAATAATAAACAAAATGCGAAAATAATCAGGCAAACTTCCCATTTTTCCAATTGTCTCGCACTTCTTATTTATTGAACGCGCTTTCTATGTCGATCAGAATTACCGTCGCATCATCCTTCCCGCCTTTCTTTTTAACGTGCGATATGACTTCAGCGCACGCCCGTCTCGCGCGCTGTCCCCACGAGGACGACGATGCACTCGGAGAGTGTTGCTGATACGATTCAATCAGAAGGGCGTTCGCCACCACCTCCGCCGCGTCTCGATCTTTCACTCTGCCGCATCCGAACGTACCGTCTGTGCTCAAGAGCAAGAATGATTCTTTGCCCTTACTATTATTATTGTTACTACTATTTTTACTCGGAAAGATCTGATCGTCTCGTTTCTCTCTTCTCTTGAATCGAGTCTTTCGAACATCGGGTTCGCAAGAAACGTGCGGCTTACAACTGCGATCCCCAATGGATCTCGTTATTGCGAGCTCGCCGTTGACTCGTGCGATCGAATCGCAGCCACCCCTCGAGCACACAAATTTTTTATCGTTCTCTGTGTTTGTACAACCAGAAATATTCGAAGCACGAGTAGCGGCGGCATTCTTTCCTCTCCCAAGCACTCCGCCGCACGAGGAGAGAAAATAGGTGTTGAATAAATTGCAGGCGCTCTCTCTCCCTTTCGTGTCATAATCATTCGCAGCATTCGCAGCAGCCCTTATAAATCCGCCTCGCGTAATCACCGCATTAGCTTCGCTTGTATTCGATGCGATATGATCTGTAGTTAATGTCTCGGTCAGTAGTTCCAAAGGTTTCGATGCGCAGAAATCCGCCGCGATGATCTTACAATCTCCGAGGTGCGCGATCCACACGGCGTCATCCCAAATTAACGCCATGGCCACGCACGCGCCAGAAGAGTCGCGCTTATTTCGGCTCAAAAAATCTTCATCGCATCGTTTGAACCCGGCTACAATGGCTTCTTTCACCAATTCGTCGAACCCGCTCTCTCCTTCTCCATCCTCTTCTCTTGTTTTGACGTTGACCTCTTCTCCCTCATCCGCGCTCATCTTACAACTCAAACTGCTCATATCCTCAGAAGATGACGACCGACTCGTGTTTACTTTAACGCGCTTCATCTTCATCAACTTATCTCTGGCCTTTTCCGTCGCTTCTGCCATTTGCTCGCACCTATCGGAAAGCTGTTCGAATATCATCTCGTGTAACGACGCCGCGCAATGCGCGGCTGCTCCGGCGCCACCGTGACCGTCAATCACAGAGAACATCCCAATCCGCCGCTTCTCGACGACTTTTACATCCCCCAACGAACGAAACGTTTCGTTCCCGACTCTAACGTTATTATTTTCATTCCTGTTATGATTCTTGCTACCTACTATCGCGCCTACTGTTCCTCCTACATCACCAAAACGCCTTCCTAACATGCCGTTCAACTTCCCGGCGTCAAAAATAGACACCGAGAACGTGTCCTCTCTTTCTTTCCTTCCGAGGCCTTTCTGCGACGCAGCCGCGAACGTCGTCCCTCGACTCGACGCGTCTTCGCTAAATCGAACGCGCGTCGTTTCGCCGCTCCTCGTTGACCGGTCGGTGAGAAACTTATCGGTTAAATGAACCGTATTCTCGAGATCAGTCGGCGAGCCGTACGCCTCGTCCTCGTCCTCGTTGTTCGAGCTACTGCTTCGGTGACTATCGTTCCCGTCTTTAGTATTCGAAGCGTTTTTCTTATCGTTCTTCCCGTCTCCGATCGAGCCGTCGCGCGGCTCCACTCGAATCGTTAAATTCTTCTTCTTGGACAAGTTCATTTTCTTTTGCATCTGTTCAAACTCCAAAAGCATGTCCTCTTCCGTGATTAGTGATAACGTCCGACCCCCCATCATCATCATCGCGGTTTCTTTCTCCTTCTCCTTCTCGTCGTTGTTGTTATTATTATCGTCCTCATCGGGTGTCACCATCTCTTCGGTGTATGATGAAGGAGTTCGTTACCCAAAGACGACTGAATTTGAGGTTGCCTTCCGAACTTTGCGCGGCTTTAAAGGTATATCTCTCTCTCTTCTTTTTATTCTCCTTTTTTCTCCCGAGTGAAATAAATCAGCCTCCTTTAGCTCTTCGAAGAGTGACGATCTCGTTGCGGTTCTTTTCGAGAGAGAGAGAGTTCGAGAGAGAGAAAACGCGCCTGCGTATTCTATATACTTATATTGATTTTCCAATAAGTGTGCCTTTGAAAAGAAAAATTTTCAAACGATGAATTAAAAGCAAAAAATACGACACCGCAGCGGCAGCATCCGCCCCCGGAAACAAAGAGAGGGCAAAAAATACTACTTACCACTCGTAAAAGAAGAACGAAGACGCTCTCGTCGTCTCTGGTTCTCAGCTTCATATCTCTCTCTGTTAAAATTTCGCTCTCTTTTTCTTCTGTGAGCTTCTTCGTTCGTTCGTTATTCGAAGAGTTTTGAGAAAAGAGAGACTCCCTTTTGTGCTTCTTTTTTCCAAGAAGAGGAGCAAAAAATACGACAGAAGAGATACAAAAAACAAACGTTTGAAAAGAAGAATGAAGCCGCCGCAAAAGCAGCAACAACGAGAACGACTGAACACAAAGTCGGACAACAAAAAGAAGCATAAAAAAGGAGGAGGCATAAGCGATCGATCGTTCGCGGAGAAGAACGTGACGATAATTGAAGGGAAAGAAGAGAAGAAGAAGAGAGAAGGAGAAGTGGAAGAGGAAGAGGAGGAAGCGAAAGACTCGATCAAAGCGTGGGAGGAGAAAAACTCGAATCCGGGATGGAACGTGGTGGAATCGAGTTGTCCTCTGAGCGAAGAGCAGGTGCGCGAGGTGGAGGCGTACTTTTTGGCCGGGAAGAAGCGAGGAAGGTTGGTGCCGAAATACGCGCTGTATCTTTTGGACGAGGACGAAGAGGAAGAAGAAGGAGGTGGAGGAAGAGTCGCCCGAGAAAAACACCATTTCGGTTCGAAGAATAAACTCGGCGTGGCGATTCCAGGCGTCGGCGCCAACGTCGTCGATGCGAAGAGACTTATTTTGTCGACAAATGTGTCGCGATCTGTCTTTATGAAACTTTTCGACGAGAAGATTGACGAGAAGATTAAAGTGAGCGACGCGCAGTGCCTGAAGAAAGAAACGAAAGCGCTCGCAAAGTTTCTCGCGAAATCGATCGCAACGGTGGCGATATTGCCACTGGGAAAAAGAATTACCAGAGAAGCGTATCAGAAAATTCAAAAAGAAAACTTTTGCATCGTTAGAGGTTACTCGCAAAAGAACATGAAACACGCGTCGGAACATCACATCGGGCCGAGCGCGCGACGTTCCGAACAGACGCATCCAGTTTGAAGAAGAAGAGAAAAAAGAGAGAGACTTTTATTCTGTTTGTTTACTACTACCAGTAAGTACCACGTAAAAAACTATCACATAGTACATTATTATTATTATTATAAAGCTATACCACGCATCGCTGCGACTTGTTTGACGATGCGGTGATCGATGAACGCCTCCGGCGAGGAGTCCGCATTCTCCGTGGATTGTTGCTGCTGTTGTTGCTCTACGGTTTCTCTGGCAAATCGAGCGTAGTCGTCCGCGTCGACGCTGGCGCATTGCATATACGCGAGCAAACCTCTTTGAGGACGAGAGGTCAACGCCGTGACGACGTTTGAAAAGTATTCGAGGTCGGCGGCTAATTGCGCGGCGCCAGGTTCGGATAAGCGGCGAATACTTTTCACGCGCTCGAGAAAGATGGTTGCCGAAGCTTCCGCTACGCGCTCCATCCAAATCGAAGCTAAATCCTCGTCTTCGTCATCGTTACCGAAAATGCCGGCAGATGCTGACGCGGCGGAGCCAACGTCATCGCCAACGACGTTCACGAGCGCTTCAAGACGCGTCGGCAACGACAAGAGGTACTCGCCAGAATTTGTCGCCTTCTCTTGCGGGTACGCTGAAAACGTTGGTAAATCGTGCGCGGTTTGCGCCGCCATTTTCGTCCAAATTTGTTCGTTTTCGATGTTCTCGAGTTCACGGCGCACGCGATGTAACAAGCAATCGCGAACGAGACGTTCGCACGCGTCTCTAAACTGCACAGCCGCGTCCGCGGTTCTCGGGAACACCGAATGCGCCGAGGCGAGGATGCCAGACTTGTCGTTATTTTTGCTGTTATTCCTGGAAAACGAAGACGCGGACGTAGATTCCGCGTACGGTTCCAAATAAATCGCAAGCGTTCGTGAACGCCCGGCATCGAGTCGCGATTGCGTCGAGAAAACAATGTCCACGTGCTTCTTACCACCAATCGCACGAAGTAAGTCCACGTCGGATGTCGCGCCGCCACTATTCGCGAAACTGCTTTCGTTCGCGATTTGCTTCAAAGTGGCAGACGCGCGCGCGTCGAGATCAGCAAACGTTTGCGGTACCGATTTCGTCGCTCGCAACAAACTCAAACTCGCGTCGATGAAATCTTCCGGGTTTTTATTGCTGCTACTACTCGCGCCGCCGATGTTCTTATCTAAACCGATGGCGATGCGCACCGCTTTCAATCTCCCCTCCAACGCTTTCACGAATCGAGTCAACGAATCATCGATGGATTTCACCGCAGCGACAGTTTCTAAACCGCTCGAATATTCTTTGCAACTGACAAAACTTTTCATCGCACTTTTAGAGGCGCTTTTACACGTCTTCTCGATGGCGGCGGAAAAGGCTAAAAAGTCGCCGTCGAAATCATCCGCGTCCACCGTCGAAGTCGCCAACGAAACAATCTCCTCTCGCAACTTGATCGATTCGAGTTTAGGAAAGACTTTTTCAGACTTTACGAACGGAATGAAAACGGTCGATAAAGCTTCGGTAAACTTTTGAACCGCCGCGGCGACTTTCTCGCGCTTCTTTGACTTTTTGTTGTTGGCGAAGTTACTACCGTCGCCTTTCGCGCTGGTACCATCTGTATTCGCATCGTTCGCGGCATCCACATCGCTCGTAAACCGATTTCTGAAATCATCGTCCTCATCGTCAGAAGAAGACATCAAGTAGGATTCGTCCAGCGCGTTTGTAGTGCCGTCGTCTTCTCCGCTCGCAGTTTCTTTCATCGCAGCAGTCACCATTTTACGCACGCACGGCTCTAAAGCCCCGCACAAACGCGTGGCATATCGCGTCGTCGCTATTCTACATCGCATCATGTTCTCTAAATCCGCGCCTATATCCGCGTTATTCTCGCCGTCGTTGTTGTTATTCGTACTATTACTACTAAAGTTCGTATTACTATTCGCTCCGTCTCCGTAATAGCTTCCATAACACAACGTATCCAATCGCTTTTGCATTTTCTTCGCAATCGCGCGGTGTAAACTCGCCACACCTGCCGAAACTAACGTCGCCACATCCTCCGGGAACGTACTTTTTGTCCAATTCACCTCTTTTTCGATTAAGCTGATGACAAAATCGTAAAATTGTGGCAGAAAATTTGCGAAAGCCTCGTTCGCGGCGTCTTCGTCCGTTTTCTTGTCGTTATTACTATTAGTATCGTTCGGCGGACTGTTTTCATTCATCATCAACCCATCGTTATAGGTCTTCTCTTCGAACGCGACCCAAAACTCCATGGCTGGCGAGACCACTCTCGCCTCGGCGTACGCGCCTTCGATACTCTCGTTCTTCCCGATGCTCCTCAACGCGTCCCGGGCGTCTCGAGCAAACTTGATCGAATCTCGACTCCCGCTGCTGCTCACCATAGTAGTACTACTGCTCATATTCACCCCTTTATCCATCTCCAAAGCTCGCAACAAAGCCGGCCTCGCCGCGCTCTCTAACCGACTCTCCAAAACAGCGATCCTATCTCTCCCGTCTGCGAATTCCGGCACGTCGCCGACGATCGCCAACCCTCGCTTCATCCTCACCAACGCATCCGCCATGTTGCTCACGTTCTCCCCATTAAACACCGAATCCACCGAATGCATCAACTCTGCCAACCCTGCTGCCTCGCTCAGCGTATCTCTCGCTCTTTCCATCCTCGATTTCACCTCGTCGATTTTCCTCAACCGCTCGATGCTTTGTTTCGACGGAAACTCCGTCTCGTCCAACGATCGCGAAATATTCTTCACCGTATTCGTCAAACTCTCCACGTTCTCCTCTAAAACTTCAATCTCACCAATCGCGGTTGGAATTCGTTTCACCCCGAGTTGCGATTCGCGTTCCAGTTGTAACGAAATGTCCTCCCCGAGAAGTTGCAAGCGCATTTCCAGCTCCGATAAGAGTCGTTCCAATTCCACGTTTTCGTCGGTGATGTCGTTCGCGTGATGTTGAAGGTGCTTCTTCTTCTCATCGTTGTTAAAACACTGTCGCGCCGCGACGTTCACGTAATGAATCGGATCGAAGCGCGGGTCGTTGAACTCCTCCATTTGTCTTCTTCTTCTTCTTCTTCTTCTTCTGTGATGAGAGAAAACAAACAAACGCAAAGTGTATACTATATAGTAAACAAAACTTCTGCGCAAAACTTCTCTCAAATTCCTTTGTTGTGTGATTCGTTTTTTCTCCCTCGAGTGAAAATGAAAAAATCTTTTCTCTTTTTTTTTTTTTTTTTTTTTTGGTGTTTTCTTTTTTTTTTTTTTTTTAAAAAAAAAAAAAAAAAAAAAAAATTTTTTTTTTTTTTTTTTTTTTTTTTTGTCTGGGTTTCTCATTTTTTTTGCACAAACAACACAACAAACAACACAAAGAGGAGAGCAAAGTCTCATATAAATTCATCAGAATCTCATCGCTCTCTCTCTCTCTGTGCTCTCTTGGAAAATGGCCTCACTCAAAGCGAACTCTTTGGACGACGACGTAAACGACGACGACGAAGTTTTGGGTGTGTGTGAAAAGAAGAGTTTTAGTGCGCGAGGACGAAGGATGGTTTTATCCACCATACAACAACGAGAACAATTACACCACCGAGGAGGACATTTTAAAAATTTTGCGGACGCAGCTTTTAAAAGCCAAAGAAGCAGTGGCGAGACGAAGAAGAAGAACGACAACAACAAAGATTTAAAATACGCGTGCTTTTATTGCTTTAAAAAGTTCCACTCTCTGGATCTTTTGCATAAACACGCGGCGAAAGAATTGCACGATGAAAAACACGACGTGTGCTGCACGAATTGTCGAAAGGTGTGCAAGACGTACTTTCGTTTGAGAGAACATTTAGTGGGCGCGACGGCGAGCGAGGCGTGTAAGGAAGCGTTTGAAGAGAAAGGCGGGTGTAGGAAGTGCTTGAGGATACCGGAGGATGACGGAGGAGTGCACGTGTGCGCGTTCGGGAGTAGTACTGGTAGTAGTAGGAGTGTTAGGGAAAAGGAAGAAGTATGCGACGAGTGTGCACCGCACGTGGCGATCGATTGCGAGATGATTGCGACGACAAAAAGTGATGAAACTTTAGCGAAAGTTTGCGTCGTAAACGGTTTGGACGAAAGCGTATTAATGGAGACGCTTGTGACGTTCTGTAGCAAAAACGGTAGCAAAAACGGAGAAGAAGAAGGAAAAGAGGAGGAGAAAGTGAAAGTGCTCGACTATCGCACCGAAATCACGGGGCTCACCGCGAGCGATTTTGAGACGAAACTATTGCCAACGCTTTCAGAAGCGAGAGAAGAAGTCCTCGCGTGTCTGGCCGGAGCGCACAAAAACACGCCGGAGTTGTGGAAGAATAAGCCTCACAAACTCGTCGTGCACGACGCTCGTCACGATCTACGAGCGCTCCAAATCACCGATGAAGATATCCCAAACCTTTTCGATCGCATCCGCGACACGTCCACGTACGTTCCTTTGCAGAAAGAAAAAGGCAAGCGCGTCAAGCTGAAAAAATTAGTCGAACAGTTTTTAGAGGCGGACGACGATACGCTGCGAAACTTTCAAAGTCCAAACGCGCCGCACTCGCCGCACCTCGACGCGTTAGCCGCTCTGCGCTTATACCGAGGGTGCAGAGATAACTGCTTTCATTTTCAAGCCGTTCAAAAAGGTCCCACGATGCGACGTAAAGCATCATCAACAGCAGCAACAGGAGGAGGAGGAGAGGATGAAATCGAATATTTCAAAACACCAAAAGTTCTTCTTGAAAACGAAGAAGAAAAGAACGACGAGAAAGACACGTGGCTTTGTTGTTGGTGCGAAGATTTTGCATCTGCAAACACACAGTAAAAGGACAAATACTATTGTTACCAGAGAGATGAATAACGAAAAACGATTGATGATAAAACGTTGCGTGCGAAACGTTGTAGCGCGAGTGAGAATTGTCTTCGTCTTCGTCGCGTCTTCTTAAAAAACATCGTCGGGACTTCGGGTTTATTAGAGGTTAAAAGAAAAAAAAGTTTGTAGTGTACGAGTGTACTTCTGGAAAAACTGTTATTATTTTACCCCTCCTTTAGTTAAAAATGGATATTTCTCTCGCGCAAAAAACGAATACGCCGACGACGCCGACGGTTATCGCCAACGCCGACGAGGATGACAACACCAACAACAACACCACCAACAACAACAGCGACGACGACGCCGCGTTACCAGTGACGGAGAATAAAACTCTCGTCGCCACGAACAACAACGACAAAAACAAAGTTGTCGAAGATGATGATGATGATGATGATGATGATGATGATGATGATGATGATGATGATGACGAAGAGAGTTTGGAACAACCTGTTGCTGTTGTTCCCGCGACGACGAAGACGACGATGACGAAGAAAAAGAAGCCGAACAAAAAGAAGGAAAATCCCAACAACTTGATGACGACGAAAGAGCGCAAACTGCACGAACGCGGGCCGTACGATGGAATCACTCTTTTCACACTCATCCAGCTGAAACTTTTGAAAGTTGGAGCGAACAACCTCTTAGCTTCGTACGAATACGGGGGCGAGAAAGTACAAGTCGTCGGTTCGTTGACGGAAAACGGGCACATCTACGTGCAGAAGGAGGACGAGATGTTTCGAAATCCGAGGAGTATGAGCATCGATGTGAAGAGACGGTTGAATCCAGAGATTAAGTTTACCGAAGGGTGGGGGCACGTGAGATATGTGAACACCGGTTCTTGGCACTTGGACGGGAAAAACGACGAGAAGAACGGCCAGACGTTGAAAGAGATTCGCGAGAGGATTCCGATTAAAGACGTGCCGAGTTTAGTGCCGAGGTGGAAAAGCTACGCGCCAAAACAAAAAGTGAATTTTGTTCCGAAGAAGAATAAGAATCCGTTTCCGGACCGAGCGTGGAACGCGCCGAATACGGAATCGGTGAAGTTTCCTCCCGGGACGATCGTGTTTGTCGAAACGGTGAAGAAACCGAAAAAAAACGATGTGAATGCGAGTAATAAAGAAGATCTCACCGAGTTAGGGGGTACACCATCGGCGTCCTTTAGTAAAAAGAAAGGGAAACCGACGAGTCAAATATGGACCGGGCGAGTATGGAAACTTCGGCATTGCCTCCAAAAGCACCAACTGTGGGACGAACATCCCCATCAAGGCGAGAAACCGTGCGCTTTGATTTACTTATACGGCAAATCACGAAAATTTATGTGGGCCGACGATTGTGAGATGACTCGCTTCGACGACGCGTCGCAATACGCGGAGAAGATACAAAACATGTTGGGTAACCGGCACGCGGTTAAGTTAGCTTCAATAGCTTTAGAACGAGCAGAAAAAGAAATCGCAGAAGAATTTTATGAGCCTTGGACGACATCTGACGACGAACATTATTACGAGAGACCGTTAACTGCGAATGAAAATGATAACGATGCCCCCGGCGAGAATAACACCGTTAATATTACCAACGAAGAAGAAGAAAACGATGCAGAGACGGTCAAGAATCGAAAAATCGATCAACTTGATACAAAGCTGCGAGAAGGTTTGACTCCTGATTGGATCATCGAAGGATGTTACAAAGTATTTGGGCTGGAAAAGCCGACTGTTGAAGTGCCTTTTGTGAAAGATTTGCTCGATCCGTGCACGAACTCCCTATCAAATCCGAACATTCCGGCCGAAGTTTTATACGACAAGTCGATCAACGGTCTACTTTCAAAGAACTCGTGGGCCAGCAAGTTTGCGCTTTTGAATCCTCCGTACGAGACCCAAACGCAATGGAGATTCATACACCGCGCAATCAACGAAGTAGAATGGGGCTTTTCGAAGGGTATTTTGTTGGTCTGTCGGAACAGCACGGATACGAACTACTTTCAAAAGTTACTGCCGTTCCCGCGAGTGATGTTGAGGCGAAACGCCGTGCAGTTTAAAGATTATACCTCATCACCCATTGGTTTTGGCATCGCTGTGTTCTGTATGGTTGCACCTGGAAATCCAGAGGTGCAACGAGAAACGTACGCGAGATTTTACGACGAGTTTGCGAGTGCTGGTGAATTTAACGTTCCATGCGATCGCGCGTTTGCGTCTTCAAAGGCATTCACGGAACTCGTTGAGCGTTTGCATCGTCAAGCAGCTGAATCGCAACGCGATAGTTTTGTCGCGTGCGACAACTGCGATCGTTGGCGGGAGCTTTCGTTTGAGCAAATGCAAGAAGCAATGAAGAAGAAAAAATGGACGTGCGATTTAGTCTTTGAAGAAGGCTGCGAGACGCCTCTATCGAGACGAGAAAAGAGAGCGTTTATCGTTAGCGCCAAAGACGGCGATAGAATATTCATCGCCGGTAAAGACGAAGGCTTGAACGTTCCAGGATTTATACAAGCGCGCGAAGAAGATATCGACGACGACGACGACGACGACGACGACAAAGATAATGATGGTGATGGTAACAATGAGCGCGACGGAGGAGGAGAAGGAGATGGAAGAGGAAGCGCAAAACAGAAGCCTATATCGCACACTATTCTTACGACGCAGCACGAACCGAATTGTCGTTGTAACTGGCCACCATGCGTTGCGCGGCGAGTTCATCGCGAAGACGGGAGCGACGATTCGATATCATCCGATGGAAGCGACGAAGAGAACGACGACGAGGGCGAAGAAGGCAAAGAGTCGACGGTTGAAAAGAAAAAGAAAAAGAAAAAGAATCAGAGAATGTTCATCCCAGACGAATTTGTGGAGGAAGATGTCAACGTTTTATCCGCGCATTTGACGAAGGCGGAGCGCCAACGTCTCCAAGCGATTGAAAAAAACCGCGCTAAATTTGAAAAGATCTTGGGCGAAACAGAAAATGAAATCGTCAAAAGACAGAGATTGCTCCGTGAATCCGAGAAAGTAGCCTTAGAGGCGAAGAAAATGGCAGAAACGTTTGAAAAAACGCTCGCTTGGCACAAGGTACAAGTCGACCGATTTGCCGTGCGCTCGGATTCGTTGTCAAAGGCTCTTTCTAGCTGCGAGAAGGAACTCAAAGCTGCGCTAGAAAAAGAAAGCGAGTGCGCGAAACATACCGAGGCTTGGAGAGTGAAGCGTCAAGAAACCGAAAAAGGCGCACATCTACTCCGGGAAAAGTACCAGTTGGCAACTGCTGAGCTCGCAGAGAAAACGACGTCGAGGCGAATTGACGCAATGACTGCTAAGCGCGAAGCCGAGAAGACGTGGACGAGAGTGTCCGAGAGAGTAAAGAAGGCAAAAACCGCCGCGATGATTGCTGGTGAAGATACTACTAATATCAACGCCGAAGGCAAAGAAATGCCCGCTGCTCAGACACCTCCTCTCGTGGAACTTCAACTTCGCCAACAACAATTTTTCAAACGGCAGAATAAGAATAGCGATATAAGATGCGGTAAAGGAAAAAAGCTGTGCTTTTCTTGCTCTGCGGTAGTCGGCTCGCCGACTCGCGTCTGTCCAAATTGCAGAACGACTTTGCGAGGAGAGGTTTCAATTCCGTTAGCGTTGCTCACCCCGCCCCCGCCTCCACCGCAGAAAGAATCACTCGAAGAACCTTCTCCTCCTCTCCAATGCCCCCCTCCTCCTTCTCCACCATCACCAACGTCACCGCAACTTCCTCCGCCGCCCGAGCTTCCATCGCTGCAGTGTGTGAATCCTCCTCCTCTCCCTCCTTCTCCTCCACGAGTCGAAAGCCTCCTCCCCACTGAAAATCCGGAAAAGCAAACGCTCGCGCCGAAGGAAGTAAACGCCACGAAGAAGAATACGAACAAGAACCCCCCTTCTCGGGTGGACAAACTTTCTTCAGCCATGAAGCCGCCGCCGCCGCCGAAAACGAAGAAAGTCAAGAAGGAAGAGAAAAAGACGCCGACGACGAAAGCGAAACCGCTCAAACCAAAGAAAAAAACGAAGACGACGACAAACGGTAAAACGAAGAAGAAAAAGTTCTCCTCTGCTCTCGGGTGCGGACGATGCAGATACAGTAAGAACGGGTGCGACCGGTGTCGCAATCGAAAGAAAAGAAAATAATGTTATAACGCACATACTCACGTACTCGATGCATTTTTTTAACGAGCACCTTCGAAGACGAACACACTCAATTGAATTCTTTCCTCATAAAAAATCCCAGACAGACAGCGCGCGGTTAAAAATGATTGGTTCTTTCCCTCTCTCCTCCGCGATATTCTGGTACGTCCTCGCAGGCGGTTTTCACGAGCTCGCCCACGTGGGTTCGATGATGATGTTGATGATGATGAACAAAGATGGCGCTTTTTTCTCTCCAAATTCAGTTAAAGCGCTGAAATCATTTTCATCGTTCGCGTTGAAGAGTGCACTCGGGAGAAGCGCGGACCTGCGCCAGCTCTTTCCGAACGATGAGAAAGACGACGGCGGCTTCCTTCTCTTCTTCGAGCGTTCGGTGGCGATTTCTCGCGCAGTCGCGGTGTTTGCGAGCGCGATTTTGTTCCTGTGGTCTCTCGTTGAATCGAGGGAAAAACAGAACACCAACGAGAACAGGAGGGCGAAAACGTTCGCGTTCGCGGCGACGCTGTTCGACGCGATTTGTTCAGACGTTTTGTTTTCTCACGTGGGCAGTTTTAGAGAGATTAGAAAAATGTCCTCCTCTTATTCTTCTTCGGTCGTGTACTGCGGGAACTTTGGGATTGTTCTGTTAAACGCGGCGTGGTGCTCGCAAAACGGCGAGCGAGCGTACGATTTGCTCGAGAAGATGATCAACGTGACGATGATGAGAGGCGCGCAATCGGGAGGGATCGTGACGTTTGAAGAAGAGAAAGGAGAAGGGAACATGCGAGGGGTGAGAAGTCGAGTGGTGAACATGAAGAGAACAGATTTGAGCAAGCTTTTGCGTTCGAAGACGGAACGGGAGAGTAAAGGGAAGATGAAGCTGGCGGAGAAGAAAGCGCAGACGCGTATTTTTTGCGGGCACACGCGGTTCGCGACGACGAGTAAAGCGACGTTTGATGGAACGCATCCGCATCAGTGGAGTCCAAAACAAGATTTGTTAGTGTACGGTTTGAAACAGACGAAGTCGGGATCGACGCGCGTATCGGTTGAGAATTTCATCACGCATAACGGAGACTTCGATGCGTTTCAAGTGAACCGCAAGTGGAACGATCAAGGAAGCATGAATTTGTGGTTAGAATCGGTTTTGAAATTTAAACCGCCGTCGGTTGTTGACTCTGCTTCAATCGCTGGTGTGGTCGATTTAATCAGAGCGCAAGGATGTTTCGCGTTAGCGGCGAGATTTAGCGCTTGTTTTATGCTGAAAACCAGCGATGTCTTCCCTGACGCGCCGATGCCGACGTTGGCGCAGTTTGAAGACATCGGTAAGCATTTTGAGAAAGTTTTAGACGAAACACTCATAGCAAGTAACGGTCAAAGCACCGTCCAAGAGATTGGATTTAGTCTAGCGATGCGCGAAAAGCTCACGAAGGAAATCATCGATGAGTTTGAAAAAGGCATGAACAAAGACGCGCTGAAATGTTTGGATAATTATCTCGACGAAGAAATGGGTGCACCGAGTCGAGAGTTTGTGCGATTTACCGTGAACGCGTTCTTCGATAATGATTCTTTGTTCACGATGAAATACTTTTTGACGCACGCAAAAGGGAGTTTTGGATTAATGGTCACGTGTTCGTTGGACGCGCACAGGCAGTTGTGCGTCGCGGCGAGAGGGCAAACAATAAGCGTCGCCTTTTATCCAAAGAAAGGTTTAATTTGTTACGGAAGTGAACAAGCTGCGGTGAAAGCTGGGTTGTCCGTGGAAACGCCCAACGGAGATATTTTAGCCAGCGTACACGGCGGAGAATACGGCGACGATAACGCCGCCATTCGTCTCGATTTGGACGATTTGAACGGAGAAATTTGTTTACTCGATTGGGGAGCAGATCGCATTCCAGCCGTGTCCTATCCCAACTCTCACTTGGAGCAGTATCCTTTGATGGGTGGCTCAGTCAACGCAATATTAGCCAAGGAAGGCGAGATGAGAGTTGAAGAGCCCATGACCGCGTTGAGGAAACAAAAGAGCACGGAAAATATCGCGCCGTCGTCGCCGAGGCGCGGTAAGGGAGTATCGGTCGATAAAAAGCTCTTCCATCGCATGACGCGTTTAGAAGGCAACGAACTCATTAAAATGTTACCGAAAGAAAGTGACGATCCTGTTTTGACGGATATTGCAGACATCCCGAGGATTTTGAAAAACATTCAAGACGATTGGAGGAACAAACCTCAAGGATCGATGTCGCTCAATCGATTGACGGCTTGGAATTTAGCGAGGTGTTTGAAAAAACGTCTCGCGAGACGCGTGAACAGAACGATCAAGTCAGAAGGCTCTATCGACGTCGTGGTAACGGGTTGTGAGGTCTCTCTCTGGTTGGCCGAGCAGTTTGCGTCTGATTTACAAACCGCGTTTCCGCGTTTGCGCGTCAAAGCTATTTCTTCGAACAAAATTCTTGGTTTATGGGGTCAGGATTTACCGGTCCCGTCGGTTGGTTTTACAAACTCCAAGAAAACGGACGATTTTACGGACGCCATCGTCATCATCGTCTCACACTCGGGAGGCACGTTTGCGCCGCTGGCGACTTCAAATCTTTTAGTGAGTTCCACAAACTCTATTTTCGTCGTCGCCAGCGAATGGGACACGCAAATTGGGAAACAACTTCGAGCGATGAAATCCGAAGGGGAGTTTGACAGCAGGATATTCACCACGGACGTCGGCGTTCGTCCGGCGGAGCCGTGCTCCATTTCAGTAGCCGCGACGCAACAGCTACTGACGCAAATTTTCTTGCACATGTCCTTAGTCATCCTTGATAACGCAGATTTTCGTAAATATACCAACGCGTTTGTGACCAAACACGATTTATCAGAACTCGAGAAGTGTAACCAGATGAACATCGCCGCGTTGGAGGAGATTGTTGGCTATTCCGCGTCGCCGAAGAAGGAAAAACTGAAATCGGCAAAGGAAGACGAGTTGAGAAAACAAGGCGACGATTGGGCCGACCACGTGTTGGAAGGCGTGAAAGGTTGGATAATGAGTTTTGTCTACATCGTAGGGACGGTGACGGCGGGATATCCGCTCATCACCGGCGTCGCCGTTTTGTGCGGGCTCGCGACGACGTGGGCGTTCTACATCACTCGGTTCTTCGACGCGCTGATTTATGCGTTCTTGCCGCAAATATCCATAACCATCATACGATTGATACAGGGGAGAAATCTCTTGCATCGAATGACGGCGCGAACGATCGTCATCGGCGACATCCCCTGGGTGAGTCAGTGCGCGGATGCGTTCTTATCGAAAATTTTCGCGTGCTCCTACTCTGCTGCAGGCATTACGGTTTTAAGCGGGAACACAAACGACCATCTCGTCCACAGACACACGCACAGAGTCGTGCGCGGTGCTTTATTAATCGTCGGTCGACCGGACGGTCGACTCTCCGGGCTCACGAGCGCCGAAGCGACGACGTCCTTATCGCTATCGCAAGCGTCGAGCATTCAAAGCATCGGCGGTACGTGCGAATCAATCACCATCGGCCATTCTCCGTACAAGCTCCCGCTATCGAAAAACGCCATCTTCTTGAGTAGACACCGCCCAAAATATTTGTGCGAGAAATACTACGAAGAGCGAACGGAGAACAATCTGGACGGCAAGAGCGCCGGTGCTTTGCTAGGAATTTACTCGTCCTACCACGAAGAGCACACGGAATTGAGCGTGCACAAACTCAACAACAGAAACGCCGTTGCGCTCCTCACGAACGCGTGCAAATACGCGGAGGAACAACGCGCGCACATTTTGACAGTCTTCAAAGAACTCGACACTAACCAAGATGGACGACTTAGCTTGAGCGAATTCACTTCGGCGTACAAAAAGTTGGACACACTCGCCGCCGCCGCTGGCGAAGAGCACATCGCGTTGACCGACGCTCAAATCGCGAAACTGTTCCGATCGGGCGACAGGGATACGAACGGCACGTTGGACTTTGATGAATTCTCGGAAATCATAAACTTACCAGAAATCTTGATGCTGAAAATCCTCGAAGCGGACCCTCGCAACGCCGAAGGTTTGCTCATGGTTGAGCCTTCGCACGAAGAATATTTCGGGCAAGTGTTGCGAAAATCCGCACCTCCGCAAATCAAACCTTACACGCTCATGGAATCGCAAGAATTTAGCATGAAGCTCTACGAAGCGAGAATCGCATCTCTGCAACGTTTCGTCGCCATGACGGTTTTATTCCACCAGACCGGCACGAGAGTCCAAAGGTTTTGGAGAAAAGTTTCCTTCGGCTACCTCGGCTACCGCACAGACCGAACGCACTCGATCATGCGCATCGCCACCACCGCCTCTCCAGTATCCGGCGCAGAGGTTCGAGACCGACGACACTTCATCGCGCTCGTCACCGCGTTCAACTCCGCGGTGTCTACCATCCGCAGAGTGCACTACGAGTTCGTCGAAGGCGTCAATTTGAATCGCAAGCGCGTGTTAAGAAGAAATAACGATTTTAGCAACAGTACTCACAACAGCGCAGGCGAAAGTGAAGGCGAGGACCTGAGTTACAGAGGCCGCGGCGGTAAGTCCGCCTTCCAAGAGCTCTTGTTGAGACGCGCCGGTAGCGTTTAATCCGATTGTACATCTTCTAACGAACTCTCTCACTATCTTTATTTTTGGCACACTTTTAAAACTTTCACCCATGACCTCTGTCGCGTTTCCTCCGTCCCGCCTTCTTTTCCGCGATGACGTGAACGACTTTTTAAGCGATCATGAACTTTCAGAGGATTCTCCCTCCCCGCTCTGGCGGATTCTCGATTCTGTCGACGTTTTCGAATCGCACATTTTGCCAAAGTTAGACGTCAACGCCTTGAAATTCTTCACCGCGTCGAACCGCGCGTGTAAAAAGCTCGTCCTCGAACGATGTTATGCAAACAACCAATCGAAACGAAAACAGTTAAAACGTAAACTTCGAAAGCCGTTTTGTATCCACGAAATGACCTCAGAGTCGACTTTAGAATACGCGTTCGAGAGAAGACCAAACGAGATGAAGATCGAAGAGTTCGTCTCGCGAATCGGAACCGTCGAGTTGCTCGAATTCGCGAAAGAAACGAAAGGCTGGCGTATGGATTCGCAAACGCCGCGCCTGGCGGCGTGCGCGGGAAACTTACGGGTTTTAAAATACATCGCCGAAAAACAGAGTCACTTACTCGATGAAGGCGCGTTAGTCGCGTGTTCGTTTTACGAGCGGAAGGAGTGTTTACGATTCTTGATGGAGAAGAACGTTCCGGCGGATCGTTTCGCTTTCGGTATCGGCGCGTTTTCGAGACGCTGGAAAGCGATGTTTGACGCCTACGAGAGGATCGTTCAAAATACGACTCTCGATGACGACGATGATTTTTGCGAAAAGAAAAGCGAAAACGAGTCGATTCTCACGACAGAGACGCAGGTAATGGTCGTTCCAGATGGTTCCTTCTGACGTTGTAAATTATATTCGCTGTGTTGTACTCCTACGTGTTGTAACTCTAACTCTTCTAAATCGCTTCTCTTTAACTCTTTTTAAATCAACTCCTCTCCCCTCCGGGCACGATCATGCATATGTTATTCCCGTTCAGCAAAATGCTCTCCAAATTCTTCGTCGTTTCTTTCCCGCTCTCTTGGTTTCGATCGTACTCGATCGCGTCTTCCAGAACGCAATTCACGTACACGTCGAATCCTTTCAAAGTCCCGGTGAATTCTTTGTGTCCGTTTTTCATGATTATCCAGACTTTCTCGTTGACGCATTTGTCCACGAGTTCAGACGGGAGGAGGAGGGAAGGGTTGTTCGGTGCCGCGGATTGTTTCGTCGGTAACGCCATGCTACACTACTACCGAGAGGGAGGTTCACCTATGTGTTCTGCGCGCGTCAAAAGTGTGTCGTCGCATTTAGGGAAATTCGACACAACAAAGCTGCGCGCTCTCCCGCCGGTTTGTTCGAGAATTTACGCACGCGAGACGCACGAAAAGCGATCATGAGGTCGAGTCGAATGCGGCGTTCCGACGAGGACTCCCGCAGCCGCAGCCGGTCGAGAGAGAGAGAGAGAAAGCGACACCATTCAAATCCGCAGAGTCCTTCTCATCGCCAAAATCGTCGGGGAAATCATCGTTCGTCTCGGAGCCGAAGTCGAGAGAGGAAGACGACGACGACGAAGAACAACAACAACAACAGCGGTGGTGGTGGTGTCAGCGAAAACGACGAGGACGAGGACGACGAAAGACGAGGACGAGGACGAGAGAAGGACGAGGACGAGGACAACAAAAACAGGAAGAAGAAGAAGGAAAGGAAAAGGAGAGCGTTTTCGTCAAAGTCACCGACGAGGAACGAGAACGAGAACGAGAAGGAGAAGAGAGAAGACGAGGATGAAAAGGATTCGACGAAGAAAACAACGGACGGCGTTGGTATTCAGTACGGGTATCAACCGCGCGCACCGAACCCGAACGGGAAGCAAAGCGTTCCGAAACATCCGCAGTCCATGGTCGCGGCGAAGCACGTTTCGATCGACGGGAACAACGGCGGGAGCGGTACTGGTGGTGGTGGTGGTGGTGGTACTAGTATTACGACGACAAAAGCGACACAAAATAGTGGCACTACTAACGGAGTACCAACAACAACGACAAGGATAGAAGAAATTGCAGCCTACCAAAAGAAGAAGCAACGCGATGCGAGAAGATGGTTGCTCTCGCAGCAGATTTCCGCGTACGAAAACCTATCGGTGCCGAATTCAGATACCGCGAAGAAGCAACGGCAGGTGTACGTTGGGAACATTCCACCAGAAGTGGACGCGGAGACGTTGAACGTGTTCTTATCGTCCACGTTGTCGGCGGCATATCCCGAGGCGTTGGCATCGGGTAAGTATCCGAACGATTCGTTAATCGAGGAGATCAAGATGAGTGTCGATCGCAAGTATTGTTTCGCGACGGTGGTGGATCCAGATATGGCAACGGCGTTGTTTGCCATCAACGGCGTCGATTTGTGCGGGTATACGTTGATGATTGCTCGACCGAGCGGGTGGGTAGATCCGGAAACGATGAAGGAAAAAGCAGACATTGCGTACGAACAGATGAAAATTATACAGGCGGAAGAGAGAGCAGAATTGGGGGAGAATTTGCCGGCGCATTTGGCCGCCGCCAATAACGTCGCCGCCGCATCCGCGCGGAAAGTAGAAGGAGGGGTAGTAGCAGTAGCAGGGAAAGGAGTAGAAGAATCAGTAACAACGGTATACGTCCAATTAAAACATATCGCCACCGAGGAAGACGTAAACGATGACGAGGAATACGAAGATTTAAAGTTGGACGTCGCCGCCGAGTGCGAAAAGTTTTGCTCGCATTCTTCGAGTAGTAGTAGTTCGTTAGCGCTTCCTAGGCGAGGCCCGTTCGTCGGCTCGGCGTTTGCTAAGTTTAGCGATAAAGAGTCCGCTTTGAATGCGAAGGAAGGAATGCACGGTCGAGCGTTTGACGGTAGAATTATAGAAGGTTCGTTCGCGAGCGAAAGCGAGTACGAACAAGCACTCAAGGACGAATGATGATATCGATGTGCTATGTAATCTCTACTAAACGCTACAGATATTATAAATACATAATGACACTATTGGTAATACATTCACACTCTTTGCTTCTTCGTCTTTTCGTCTTCTTCTCGGCGATACCATCGTAAAGTGACGCCTTCTAGGTGTCCTCTTTCCAACTTCTCTCGCAAAGCGTGCTGAATCTCGTTCACTTCTTTCCCGTTGAGCGGGTGACGTTCGCAATGATATCGTAATCGGACGTTTCGAGCGACCGCGTTTGACTCGTCTTTCGGGTCGTACCTATCGATGATGAACGCGTCCGTGAATCCAATTTTTTTATGCACCTTCCACGTCTTGGCCGTTTCCTCCGCGCTCTCCATCGCTACGGCTCTAATTTTTTCCAACAACTCCTTTTCCTCCGGCGTGGTGTCCTTAATCCCATTCGTTTGCTTTTGCAACTGCAAAACTTTCGAAATCTTGACGTAACACTTACCGCAACACCACTTGCCTCGGTACTTCGGGTCGAAATACCTCGACGGAACTTTCCGGTTCAATCGAGTGTACTCCAACGGTTTCCTCTCTTTATCGCATCGATTTGCAAACGCGCACGTGCCATCGTTTGCAAACGCGCACTGCTCTCCATCTGGCGCGAAAAAAGTCACGATACCATTTTCCTCGTCGTCTTTATTCTTATCTTCGCTTTCCTCCGCGCTCGCGCCGACCAATTTTTTCTCGATCGCTAAACTCACGTCCCTGGTAAACCTCTCCTCCTTCCGTTGAAACCTCGAACAACTCCCATCTGACTCTGAAACCTCTTCTTCTCTTTTAAATCTGTGCACGACAGCGTTGCTCACCCGAAACGACCTCGAGTCGTCCATCCCTCTCCAATGTCCGGTCGGCTTATACGACCTTTCTCTCCACTTCTCTTCGTCGAACCGTTCGCACTCGATCAACGCCATCCCAACGTCCGCACCCATATCGTACGCTTTCCACGTATCACCGTACATCGTCCTCGATTCGTCTCCGTCGACAAACGTCCCTCCTTGACCAGGCGCCAGCGCCACCTCGCACACCCCGTTCGGTCGCATCACCCTCTCGTCTTTCGCGGCGAGTAAAAAATTCCTCAACAGTTCTCTATTTTTGCTAATCTTCCCTTTCCCGGGTAAGTGTGGAAACGCGAATATGATTGCATCCGCTGCAGCATCCGCTCTTTTTGCTCGTTGATGTTGTTGATCTTCATTCGGGGATAACGATCTCATCATGTCTTCTGTGTTTGTCGCGTCGATCCCGTGCGCCACGCGCTCTACGTTTGGCAAATTTTCCAACTCTCGAACATTTTCGTATCCTTTCCAATTTTGCTCGATTTCACTCTTGGTGGATAAACTGGTCGCGACGACGACGCAGGAAGTCGCTTTCGTTTTTGCAAACGCTTTTGAGAGTGAAAAGTCGCCGTCGCCGACGAATAAAACGCGCGTTCTGTTTGTGTCTGGATGTCGCTCCGAGGAAGCCCCGGCAACATCATCAACATCGAGGTTGTTCTTGTTAGGGGAGTCAACATCCGTTTCCGGATTCCCAAGCAAAGTCACGCCTTTCATGATGCTCAAAAACCTCTCGGAGCTCGATGATGATTGAACTCGTCGTCGGTTTCGTGGATTTGTCGCTTTGTGTGGATGATAGAATCGCGCGAATACTAATCTCTTTATCACCAAAGCCGCCGGGCGCATAGTATTTGCGCGCTCTCTCTCTCTCTCTTTTGGCGGCGGGTTTCGGGGCGTCACAAAAATAAGCGAATATAAAATGACGACGACGGAAACGGAAACGACGGAAATAGAAACGATGATGCGCGAACACCGAATAGTACTCGGCGCTCTCCATCATCACAAGCTTGAAAAAGGGAAATCGTTGCTCTTGGACAAACCATCGGGTCGGGAAATCTGTCGTCGATTTCTCCAAAATCTGCCGTGTCATACACCGGAAGGGAGGAAGAACGCGACGAGCGACTTTGAGTGTCAGTACGTCCATCCGGATCCGAAACCGCTCTGCGAACGGTGGCAGTTATACGGGACGTGTGCGAGAGATAACGGGAAGAAGTGCTGGTACGCGCACGAGAGTTTACGAACGAGTCGAAGGTTTACGATTGCGTTTCACACGAGCACTGTGTTTGGGCTCAGGTTGTTAGGTATGTTTTACATGTAGCGGATTTGTGATGATCGCTCGCTCGCGCGATAGTATCGCTTGAACTCAAATGAACTGACACGAACGCTTCTCTTTCCCTCTTTTTACCTTTTAATCTCAGAACGGTGCGCTGAAATATACGGCGCGGAAAATGTCACCTCCGCGGCGCGAGAGCGGCAAGAAAGCGTGAGCGGATGTGTCGTGTGCGTGAGCTGCGGGGACGACGATTCTTCGGAGAAGGAAGAAGCAAACAACGAAGCTAAGGTGATTAAACTAATTGAGAAGATGAAAAGAAACGAGCCGCACGGGCTTTCGATGTGCTCGAGGATATACGCGAGAGATGAACGGACGAACGAGGATCAAGTGGTTGATTTTCACGGCGACGGCGTCGAGTGGAGAAGGATTTTGGAAAGGGTGAAAGAGCGGTGGTATTCGAATCGAGAGGAGGAGAAGGAAGAGAATCAGGAAGGGAAAAACAACGGCAAGAGGATGAAGAAAAAGATACGAACGGTCCGAATTCGGTGCTTTCCAAAAGAGATGGAAATTGAAGCGTATAAAGCTTTAGACAGGCTCATCGAAGAAGCAATAGGCGATGATGACGTGTACGGACTCACCGGGCCGGGTAAAGGCATCTCGGCTCGCGAGTGCGACGTGGCGTTAGACGCCATGCTCATCCGGGGACGGTTACACGTCTCCTCGTGGAGAATCACCAAAGAGCTCGATCAGTCGATAAACCAAGCGCTGATTGATGCAGAGAATAGGCGAAAAGATATTCGACCGCTGTGCAGAGCGTTCTTCAAGATGGAAGAAGCGATTTTGCGGTTTCGATTGTCTGAGTTTATCACGAGCGCGTCGATGGTGGTGGATGTCGGGTGCGCCCCAGGCGGATGGATTCAAGCCCTCGGAGACAAAATGAAGAGAAATAGTGAAACTGGTGATGATTCAGGTATCATTTTCGCGGTCGATCCGGCGCGCCTCGGGTTTAAGCCTCCGAAAACGGTCGAACCGCCAGTAAATCTCGTCCATTTACAAAAGAAAATCGAAGAGTCCATCGACGATATTCACGATAAACTGAATGGGGAGAAACTAAGTTTAGTTGCGTGCGACGGAAACTCGTCGCCGATGGCGGTGTATCGATGGGTAGCGCCGTTGCTCTCGATGGTGGACGAAACCAAAGGCGCTTTAGTTTTAACGATGAAGAATTTCGTCGCCGGGAAACGAGTCTTTTACGAAGCGAGCGAAGAACTCGCTCAGAAGTTAAAGTCTGAGCATCAGTTCGAAGAAACGCATTTGGTGCCGCTCTTTTCGAACTCGACGGAGGAGATGACCTTAGTGGCGTTTCGGAAGAAACGAACGACAACGCGATGAGATTTAGATGAAAATGTAAAAAAAGCTTCATAATCTAACAGCATACATACACATACACGTTCATCATTCAATCGACGAATATACTTTTACGCCTGGCACCTACCTTCAAGTTTCGTTCTCTTTCTCTTTCTCTTTCTATTCTGTCGTAACGTACTCATCGAAAAAAATCTCCCCTCCTTCATCGTCTTCGTCCTCTTCCGCTTCGTTCTCCTCTTCCTTCCAATTCCCGCTACCTTCCTCGGGATAATCCAACTTTGCTTTTCTATTCAACTCCTTCGGAACTCTCAAAATTTTCTCTAATTCCCACTCTCCTTCCATCAACGCTTCTTCCCACGTCATCTCCCCGGCTTTACACGACAACAACGCGCAATTCGATGTTTTCATTCTCACTTTTTTACTACTTTTCGTCATCAGTTTCACCACGTTCTCCCACCCGGCGTTGTGTCCGACCACGCACACCGTCTCCGCCCCTCTCATCTGCGCCTCCCTCCTAATCTTCTCCGCGATCGCCTTACGTATTCGCTTCGCTTTCACATCGCTCCCGTGCGCCACCTCGTAAAACTCCGGCGCCAAAATGACCGTAGTTTTACCAAACGCATCCGGTTCAGCGACAGAAAAACACTCGACGGTGTCTAAACACCGCGTGGCGTCCGAGGTGATAATAATCGACGGGACGTACTCCGAGAACTCCGAAACCAACATCTTCGCCACCGCTTGCGCGCCAATTTTCCCTCTCGGCGCGATCGATCGATACTTATCCGGTAAATCAAAGTTATCTTCCTCGTCTTCTCCCTCTTTCTCAATCTCGTCTCCGCTGCTGTACGCCCATCGCGAGTAACTACTTTTCGCGTGTCTCAAGAAGCACAAGCGATACGTCTTTTCGTACGGCACGATTGTCGCGCTCATCAAATCGAACACGTCCGGCTCTTCTCCTTCTGTCGTCCCCCCCAAAGCGATGTCGTCGTCGACGTCGTAGTTTATCTTCCGCGTGGACTCTTCGTTCGAGGCACTCCTCGTGAGAGCGCGAGAAAAACGAGTCCGACCGATAATATTCCTTTTCCCATCTCGTCTGTTTCCCCGTCGTCGTCCCCCAAACGTCGCGTCGATGACGATGGATTTCGATGATTCAGAAGAAGAAGAAGAAGAAGAAGAAGAAGAAGCAGAGAGAGAAGAACGAGTGTTTCTTCGATGACGACGCGTCAAAAGAAAGGAGCGCGACGACGAGGACGCCGCAAACGAACTGGAGGACATCTTCGTTTATTGATGAGATGATGCGCAAAGATTTGTGTGATGATACAAAGTTCAGCGCGTCTCTCTTAAGCGTTTTTTTTTAACTGTGGAGTTCCTCTCGAACTGTTTTTGGCAATTTTTCCTCTTTCGCGCGCGAAAGCTTTTCTCTCCTCTGAAACAAATTGCTCTCAAAATTTCGTTTCGTTCGTTTCTCGCGAGCGGCAGTTTCGCCTTCTTTCTTTCGAAGATCATCAATTCGGGTGTAATTTCAAACAAAAATTAAAACGAATGCCCTTTCCTCCTCTTTCTTTGCACGAACAACGACTCGCTCCGATGAATGCGCACAAAGGAAAGCGGTAGCATACCATCGTCTCATCGATTTCGCGCTATTTGTGTGCGTGTGCGTGCGAGAGAGAGTGAGAGAGCAGCGTGTGCACGACCTGATACAACTTTTTTGAAATGGAAGAAAATGTACGGGAAAGAGATCGGCTCAGAGAGAGCAACCAAGAGACGGAAAAAATACGTCTCCTTTTCTCTCTCGCGGAACGAGGAAGAGAAGGACGATGAT
>Ga0233450_10000965_pt1 | contig 31627 bp, 27 predicted proteins | sample 011ome_30_FD_189956 | JGI IMG/M metagenome (GOLD analysis project Ga0233450, IMG submission 189956) | Coastal salt marsh microbial communities from the Groves Creek Marsh, Skidaway Island, Georgia - 011501CT (spades assembly) | ecosystem: Environmental > Aquatic > Marine > Intertidal zone >... | reverse complement strand
TCAGAGTACATTTTATCTACTACAATAATTTTTTCCCCTTAAGATTCTAAGCTTGGTTGAATTTTGATTTAAAATATAAATCAAATGAATTCGATTAAAATTTTCTGTTTTGGCTTAAGTATTATGACTATAACAACTACTCTGATAAAGACAACACAATTTCAAATGAATTTTCTTTTATAAATAGTTCTTTATCTTATCAAAAACCAGAAAGTAATTGGGGATATAGTTTACATGTTACAAATCTTTTGGATAACAGTGGAATTAACCAAGACGCCTTTAATGAAATATTCTTTACCACATCTTTTTATAAAGTGCAACCGAGATATGTCTATTTAAAGATGACCTATAATTTATAACATTCCACTTCAGTTATAAAAAAAATATATTCAATAGATAAATTGTCAGCTTCAAGAATATTATAGAAATCAGTTACCATCTTCTTAAGACTTTTACATTCTAAACTTAAGAATATGAATCGAAGAGTTTTAAGAGTTATTTCTATAATGTTTTTAGTATGTATTACTACAAAGAGTTTTGCAACTTACTACGAGAGCAATTTAGAATTACACCTTTATGATGGCAAATTTGAACAGGACCGAACTACTATTAGCGGTATTGTAAAGGATAAGGAAAGTGGTGAGACACTGCCTTTTGCAAATGTTTTTGTTAAAGACACAAATATTGGTACGACAACCAATGCTGATGGATTCTTTACACTGTTTGATATTCCGTCAGAAACTTCAACTATACAAGTACAATATTTAGGTTATAAAGTCGAGACCTTGGTACTCACACCAGAAATGGTAAAAGATAAAATAACAATACTTCTTATGCCTGACAACAATCAGTTAGATGAGGTAGTCGTTAGTAACGATTCAGGACAACAAATTGTTAAAATGAATAAAAGTGTAAGTCAGATATCATTATCACCCAAAAAGTTAGCATCCATACCAAACTTGGGAGAAAAAGATATTTTCAGAGCTATTCAATTACTTCCTGGTGTGAGTGGAACAAATGAATCATCTTCTGGTCTTTATGTTCGTGGAGGAACACCAGATCAAAACTTAGTTCTTTTAGATGGGTTTACGGTGTATCATGTTGACCATTTCTATGGTTTTTTCAGTGCTTTTAATAGTGGTGCTTTAAAGGATATACAATTATTTAAAGGAGGGTTTCCTGCTGAGTATGGTGGAAGGATTTCAAGTGTAATGGATTTAACTGGTAAAACAGGGAATAGTAATAAACTAAGTTTATCCGCAGGTTTAAGTTTAGTAAGTGCGAATGCGACTGTTGAGATCCCAATAGGGGAAAAGGCAAACCTATTGATAGCAGGAAGAAGGTCTTACACTGATATCCTTAAAAGCGGACTATATAATAGTATTTTTGATTTGTATAATGATAGTAATCAGACTAATGGTAATAATCTACCTAACTTCAATGGTTTCCAACAAAATCAAACACAACCTTCATTCTACTTTTATGATTTAAATACAAAATTCAGTTACAAACCTTCGGATAAAGATATTATTTCAGTTTCAGTTTATAATGGTGAAGATAATCTAGATAGCTCTAGGGAAAACCAAAACACTTTTGGATCAGGTACAGAAGAAAGAACTATAAATTCAGATATTGAAGATTTGTTGAATTGGGGAAACTGGGGCTCCAGTGTTAGGTGGGCAAGACAATGGAGTGATAAACTTTACACAAATGTTGTAGGAGCTTATTCCAATTATTTTAGCCAAAGAAAAAGAATAAACGATATAAGTATACAATTAGCTGACTCAACGAATACCAATAAAAGTGGTTTAGTTGAAGACAATAATCTAAAAGATTTTACACTTAGAATACACAACGAGTATAAGGTCAACTCAAAACATAGTTTGGAATTTGGTGGTCAACTAACAATGAATGAGGTTGAATATAACTACATTCTCAATGATTCAATAACCGTAATAGACCAAAAAGATAAAGGATTATTAAAAACAGCTTATTTACAGGACAAATGGAGCCCAACCGAAAAATTAAATATAGTTGGAGGTATTCGCGCTACTCATTTTGATGTAACAGATCAGATCTATTATGAACCTCGTCTTTCGGTATCATACAAGGTAAACGACAAAGTAAAATTCAAAGGAGCTTGGGGAAAATATTATCAATTTGTAAATAGAATTGTTAGAGAAGATGTTACTCAAGGCAGTAGAGATTTTTGGCTTTTAGCTAATAAAGAGAATAGCCCTATAAGTTTCTCACAACATTTTATTTTAGGAACAAGCTATGAAGTAGATGACTGGTTATTTGATGTAGAATTTTTTGAAAAAGAAATGACGGGTCTTACCGAATTTTCACTTCGTTTTCAGTCTGCATTAGGAACAGATCCAAATGATCAACTATTTTTTGAAGGAACAGGTATATCAAGGGGTGTTGATTTCTTGATTCAAAAAAAGGTAGGTAAATACACAGGTTGGTTAGGATATACCTTAAGCGAAGTGGTACATACATTTCCAGATTTAAGTAACAACCCATTTTATTCATTAAATGATCAACGCCACGAATTTAAAATTGTGAATGTACTCAAAGCAGGTCGTTGGGATTTAGGTGCAACTTGGGTTTATGGGAGTGGGAAACCATACACAGGACCTAATGGTCTTTATACTATTACTCTATTAGATGGTACAGAAACGGAATATGTAAGTATTGGAGAAAAGAATGGGCTTAGGATCGATCCATATCACCGACTAGATTTAAGTGCAACTTATAACTTTAATCTCGGTTCTGGAAAAAGTCAAATGGGTTTATCTATATTCAACTTATACAACAAAACCAATACTTGGTATAATGAGTTTGAGGTTGTAGATAACCAAGTAACGGAAACAAATGTCAATTATATAGGCTTCACACCTAGCTTATTTTTTAACGTATCATTTTAAAATAAAAACTATGAAATTATTGAACAAAATTATATGTGCATTATTTATAATAATTAATTCATCATGTGAAGATGTTTCAGATTTTGATCCAGGAGAAAGTAAACCAGTTGTAGAAGCCTTTATCTATGAAGGAGAGATGGTTGATGATATTTTCCTAAAAAAGACAGTTCCTTTTAATACTGAGATTGAATCTGATTCTGAGATTATCAGTGATGCAATTATAACAATTTCTTCAAATGGTCAGGATTTTATTCTAAAACCTGTAACAGACCAACCAGGAAGGTATATTTATGATGGTAACGATTTGTCTGTAAACATTGGGGAGAACTATCAACTAGCCTTTGAATATGAGAACAGAATAATATCTTCAACAACAACAATACCTAGCAAACCAGAGGGCACGGACATATCACCACAATCAATATTTATTAAAGAAATAAACTCTCTAGCAGATTTGAGGTACTTTAGAAGTAACTCTTTTCAAAAAACTATAAATGTCACTTGGAATAATAACGATGCTAGTTACTACTATTTAGTGATTGAAAACATCGAGAATAATCCAGAATCCATAGATCCAACAGATGTTCTTGGTGATTTAGGTATAAATTTTGAATTTACAACTTCACCAACCCAAGAGAATATTTTAGAATTAAGACCATTGATACACTATACGCAGTATGGGACTCATAAGGTTACAATTTATCACGTCAATGAAGAATATGCCTTACTCTATGAAACATCTAGTCAAGATTCAAGAGATTTAAATGAACCTTACACCAACATAAATAATGGGTTAGGGATTTTTTCTGGATTCTCTAGTCACAGCCTATACTTTAATATTGATAAAAAATAATTTTTTGTTGATATCAAGACAATATAGAACAGCAATTTGTTTGTAAAGATTCTAATAGAATGTAAGTGATGATTAACCCGTCTCTCCGCAAAAACCCTTGCTAATAGTATATTAACAAGGGTTTTTTTATATTTAATAAAAAACCAAAAATTCAATTATGAAAAAATCAATATTAATTTTATTTATTTCAATTTTAACATTTTCATGTAACTCAACAGAAAACTCATCTCCAACACAGATTGGATATGAAATCTCTGACAAAGATGGGTCAAAAGCTCCTCTTTATGCAGGTGATATGTCTACTGTTGAAGTTTGGGAAAATTACATAACTGCTCATAATAATGGAGATGTAGAAGCTGTACGTAATTTAAATGCAACTGAAAACTTTAAAGCAATTGGTCCTGACGGTACTGTATTCGATGGAACAGATGCGCATCTAGAATTTTTAACTATGTGGTTTGAAACTAATTCACCAAAATGGGAAACAAACTATTTGATTGCAAATGAGTACACCGACGAGGAAGGGAATTTACGTCAGTGGGTAACATCTGGTCATGACATTACTCTTCAAGTTGAAGGAAACGAAGTTAAGGCCTATCAAATCCATGATGCTTTAATTATTGATGGAAAAGTTCAAATGTTCTATGTTTACGAAAGAGCTGAAAGTCCAAAAACTGAATAATTAATACTAAAAAAAACACCCTCCTAAAGCGAGGGTTTTTGTTATATTTTAAAAACATACCAAAAAGAATGTTTAATAATTTTTTGTTTATATTTATTTACTCAAAAAAACAATTAATTATGAAAAAAATTTTAATAACATTACTAATTACGTTCAGTCTTAATAGCATTAACGCTCAAAAATGGATTGAGGATAGTTCCTGCAATACTAAATCTTCTGCTATCATAAACGAAGCTATAACCTCTCTTGCTAATTTAGAGCACCTTATGGCTGTCGGAATGGCAAAAGCTGCTTTACTTGTTGATGAAGATTGTGAATGTGCAAATCTTGTTATAGCTGCAGCTGCAAGTAATAATCAAGATTGGGGTTCAAGATCACAAAAACTTAAACAAATTGATGTAAAATCTTTAACAGCTATTGAAAAAGCATGGTATACTCTTCTTTCAACTCCAAATGAAAACTTTCAAGATGCCGCTAAAAAAGCCTTAAATAGTTTTCCAGACAGTGCATTAATTAATTGGTTAAATGCTGGTCAAGATATGGATTCGAATAAAGAATTTTCTCAAAAATTTCCTCTTTTAGCTGCTGGAGCATTCAACACTATGGCATATGCTTTTGCCAGAGATGGAGACTATGAATCTGCTTACAAAGCAATCGACTATTCATTAAGGCTTCATGATGGGCCGAATGCTTTAGATTCAAGAGCTGAAATTGCAGCAATGGAAGGTGACTACCAAAAAGCTTTCAATAATCAATTAAAAGCATTTGATGTAGCTCCATTTGCATCTCCTTATCAACCAAAATTGGTTACATATTGGAGAACTATGAATAAAGAAAATCTTGAGAAAAATCTTCAGGAAGCTCAGTCGAATTTTCAAAATGCAATAATCGAGCAAAATTTGGAAGAGTGGAAGAAATATATCACGGAGGATATGATGTTAACATCTGGAGATTCAAGTCTAACTGAATTTTACACTCAAACTGAGGAATTATTTTTGGCAGATAGAAATTTTACTTGGGACAGCTTTGATTTAAAAGATTTTGATATAGACTTTTCACCAGATATGAATACTGCTATTGTTAAATTTTATGCCAATGGTGCATATACATTTAATGATTCAAAAGAAACTGTAGATTACAGCACTAGAGCATCAGCAGTATGGATTTCAACTGGGTCAGGATGGAAAATGGTACACGCTAATTGGGCTCCGTTTGGAGGTTCTGGTATTCCAAAATAATTCTATAATATTTTTTAAAAATCCTTATATAACTTATTTATATAGGGATTTTTTTATTGCTATACTTTAGGTATAATATTTGTTTACCATTTAATATGAATAATTTTTTATATCTCTATTTTTTAATAATACCATTAGCTATTTCATCTCAAAACAAAGATCTTATAAATACAAGTAATAATATTGGTCTTGAAAACTGGCGTATTGTAAACGACGACGTAATGGGTGGAATATCAACTTCTGAATTATACCTTAATAATGATAAAAATTTAATTTTTAATGGAAATTTATCGCTGGAAAATAATGGAGGTTTCGCATCTTCTAGAATGGGGTTTGAAAAAGGCATATTGAATGAGGTAAAATCATTTAAAATTAAAGTCAAAGGAGATGGAAAAACTTATAAATTTAGACTCAGGGAGAATTACAGGTCAACTAATTATTCATCTGATTTTAAAACTTTAAAAAATAAATGGATCGAAATTGAAATAAAAACTAATCAACTAAAACCAATGTTCATGGGATATTATTCTAACAGATCTCCAAAATTAAATACTGAAAAAATATCATCTTTGGGATTTCAAATTTCTGATAAACAAAAAGGGAATTTTAATCTTGAAATAATGTATGTAAAAGCTATTTATTAATTGTAAATTTTGATATCTATCTCTCCACTTGAGTTCACATGAGCTCTATACATTCCAGAAGTATTCATTTCCATAGCGACATTACCTTTATTATCAATTGCGATTACTCCTCCGTTTCCACCCATTGATTCAACTTTATTAATAACAGTTCTTGCAGCCTTTTTAATTGAATAATTTTTATAATCTACAAGTGCTGCAATATCATAGGCAACAACTCCTCGAATAAAGTATTCTCCCCATCCAGTAGATGAAACTGCACAATTATCATTATTGGCATAAGTTCCAGCACCAATAATCGGAGCATCCCCTATCCTATTCCATTTTTTATTGGTCATCCCGCCAGTTGAAGTTCCTGCAGATAAATTTCCGTACTGATCTAATGCGACACATCCTACAGTTCCATATTTTTCAGACAAATAGTTTTGTTCTAAAACAGAAGATGTTTTATTAGATTCAATGGTTTTAACCCTATTTAAAGTTTTGACTCTTCTTTCAGTTTTAAAGTATTCTTGCTCCTCAAGTTCCATCCCAAGTTCTTCAGCAAAACTATCAGCACCATTTCCTGAAAGCATAACGTGTTGTGATGAGTTCATAACTTTTATAGCTGCTGATATAGGGTTTTTAATTCGTTTAGATCCAGAAATAGCCCCTGCATTTAGATTTTTCCCCTCCATAAATGAAGCATCAAGTTCTACCTCTCCATCATAGTTTAATACTGCACCTTTACCAGCATTAAACAATGGAGAATCTTCAAGAAAATTTATAGTCTTTTCTACTGCATCTTGACTGGTTCCTCCATTTTTTAAAATCTCATAGCCAATAATTACAGACTCCTCTAAGGCATTCTTATATGCTTTTTCTAGATCTTCGGACATGTTTTCTTTTGAAATTGTACCTGCTCCTCCATGGATAACTATTCCAAATTCATGTTTATTTGTCTTAGTTGAACAACCTATGAAAAAGAAAAGTAAAATATAAATGTATTTCATTTATTAAAATTTAAGATTTGCATAAACCGGATTATGATCAGATGCCCATCTTTTTAGATTTGTTTTAACATGATGGTGACCTGATTTTATGAGATTAAAGTTTTTTTCGAAAACATAATCAATTCTATTAATTGCAGCTTCATTTAATTTAAATCCATTGTAGGTTCCATAATTGGAATTGGTTTTATTTAAATTATTGTTCGTATCCATTAAAAAATTATTTAGAATTAAAATAGGTTTTGAATTTTCAACTGCATTAAAATCTCCAGTAAGAATTACATAATCGTCTTCTTTAGTTAGTTCTTTTATTTTTTTAACAATTAGTCTTGATGACTCTAGTCTGGCAATAGCTCCAATATGGTCAAAATGTGTATTAAAGACCCAAATTTCTTTATTTGATTTTTTATGTTTAAATAACCCGTAAGTACAAATTCTTTCCATTGAAGCATCCCATCCAACTGAGATTATTTCAGGATTAGTGGATAGCCAAAACGTACTAGAGTCTATTAATTTAAAGTTTGATTTTTTAAAATATATAGGACTAAACTCTCCTTTGTTTTTTCCATCATCACGACCCACTCCAACATAATTATAATCTGGCAAATTTAAATTCAGATAATTAAGCTGAGAAAATGTAACCTCTTGAAAACCAATAAAATCTGGATCTTCATCGATTACATAATTGACTATTGATGATCTTCTATTTTCCCATATATCTTTTCCATCGTTTGGATTATTATATCTTATGTTATAGGAAATAACTTTAATATCATAAGTATTGGCAAACAATAGGATAATTGAAAAAATTAAAAAAAATCTCATATACTATTTACTAAGTATTAATTAATAACTTTAAATTACTAATAGTTATTTATATACTTACATTATGAGAATATTTTTTTCGTTTATTATTTTGGTTTTGTTTGGATGTAAAAACAATGAAACGATAGAGCTAAATTTAAAAGATAAAATTATAATTCCTAAGCATTATGTTGTTAGTAAAACAATTGAGACAATTGAAATTGACGGAATTGAAAATGAAACGTCTTGGAAAAAAGCAAATTATACAGATAATTTTATAGATATTGAAGGAATTAAAGTGCCTAAGCAAAAAACAAATGTTAAAATGCTTTGGGACAATAACTTTCTCTACGTATTTGCTAAACTATATGAAACTCATATTTGGGGAGATATTACTGAAAGGGATAAAGTAATCTATCATAATAATGATTTTGAAGTATTCATTAATCCAAATAATAACGTTTTTAATTATGGAGAGATTGAAATTAATGCTTTGGGAACAGAATGGGATTTATTTTTAAATAAGCCATACAGATTAAAAGGAAAGGCAGACAGTTCTTGGAACATTAAAGGTTTAAAGTCGAGTGTTTATATAGATGGCACCATAAACAACCCTAAAGATGTTGACAATTATTGGACTGTTGAAATGGCTATTCCGTTAAAAGAGATCTTATCATTAAAACAAAATAATAATAGCAATAAAGTTGTTTCTGGTGATATCTGGCGTATTAATTTTTCTAGAGTTAATTGGGACTACGAATTAAATGAGGGAGTTTATTCAAGAAAAAAAGAAAATGGAAAATTGCTTCCCGAATACAATTGGGTGTGGTCTCCTCAAGGAATTATCAACATGCATTTACCTGAAAATTGGGGGTTTTTAGTTTTTTCTGAAAATGGTGGTGTTTTCAATTTAAGTGATGAAATAATAAACGAACAGATACTTTATGCTGTTTTTCGTGAAGTTGCTTTTGGTGAATATAAATATTTGAAAAATTCTGAATTAAATTATCAAGTTAAATTTAAAGAGATTGAATATCAAAATAGAAAAATTTCATGTAATTTTCTAAAAACTAAAAGTGGTTTTAAAGTAGAACTTTATGATAAAAATTCTACTATTTCCATTGATGAAACTGGAAAAATTAAAAATTAAGTTATGATTAAAAAAATATTAATGATTTTTATCACGCTGACTATCTTCAGTTGTGGTAATAACAATAAAGAGAAAGACTTTGTAATTAGTACTTGGACCGGAGCTGGCAATAATTTTGAAGAAGAAAAATGGATTAAAAAAATTAATTTTTATGATTCGCTTGGGATTAGTGAAGTTTTGATTGGAGGTTCTCCTGAGGTTTTAAGAAAAATCATACCAATTGCAAATAAAAAAAATATAAAAGTCCATGGATGGATGTGGACTGTTAATAGACCAGGTGACACTATAGCTAACAAAAATCCAGAATGGTATGCAGTTAACAGAAATGGACAAAATTCTCTTGAATTTAGAGCATATGTTAATTATTATCAATGGTTGAGTCCATTTCATCCAGAGGCTAGAAATCATATCATTAATAATGCAAAAAAATTAATGGAAGTTGATGGGTTGGCTTCGGTTCATTTAGACTATGTTAGATACCCGGATGTAATTTTAGGGGCAGATTTACAACCTAAATACAATATTGTTCAAGACACTGAGTTACCTGAATACGATTACGGGTATCATCCAATTGCTATTAAAAAATTCAAAGAATTATTCAATAAAGATCCATTGACCATGAGAAACCCTCACCTTTCGACTGAATGGAGACAATTTAGACTCAATGCCATTACAAGTTTAGTAAACGAGATTGTAGAAATTGCTCATTCAAAAAACAAAAAGGTTAGTGCAGCAGTTTTTCCATTTCCTGAAATGTCAAGACAAATGGTTAGACAAGCTTGGAACGATTGGAATTTAGATTCAGCTTATCCTATGCTTTACAATAATTTTTACAGAGAAAATATAAATTGGATTGGGTTTGCCACCAAACAAGGAGTTAGCGATGTTGATTTTCCAATTTTTTCTGGACTATATGCAGGAGCTTTAAAAAGTAACGGTGATTTTGAAAAAGCAATAAATATTTCTAAGAAAAATGGTGCTAGTGGTGTGTCAATTTTTACAGCAGACGGATTAAATGACCAACAAAAATCTGTTTTAGTTAATATGAAAATTAATAGAGAAATTAAATGAGAAAGTCATTTCTTATAATTTTGTTAGTTCCTTTTTTTGCTTTATCTCAAAACAAAATTTCTAAAGGTTTCTCTTATTTAGCACTTGGAGATAGTTACACCATTGGTGAAAGTGTAAAAGAATCAAATAGATGGCCTGTTCAATTGTACGAATCTTTAAATGGTAAGCTTAGTTATCCAAAAATCATAGCCAAATCAGGTTGGACTACTGATGAATTATTAGACACTCTTAATAAAACTAAAATTAAAAAATACGATTTTGTATCCCTTTTAATAGGTGTAAATAATCAATACAGAGGAAAAAGTTTAAAAAAATTTAAAAAAGATTTTAATGAGCTTCTAAATAGATCAATTACATATTCTGGCGGAAAAAAAGAAAGAGTTTTTGTAGTTTCAATTCCTGATTGGGGAGTTACTCCTTTTGCAGATAATAAAAATAGAAATATTATAGAAAGAGAAATAAACAAGTTTAATAAAGTAATTTTTAAAGAATGTTTGAAAAATGATATTAAATTTTTTAATGTTACAGAAATATCAAGAAAAGCTCTTTTTGATATTTCATTAATTGCAAAAGACGGACTACACCCAAGTAAAAAAATGTATAAACAGTGGGTTGAAATAATAAAGCCACATTTTAAGAACTTTTAATGAATTTAAAAGAATTTGGAATTGAAAAAGACAAAAATGATATTTTAAAATCATTTAAATCCAGGTTTGTAAACAACCCTAACGAAATCTATCTTGATGGAAATTCTCTTGGGAAATTACCTAAAACATCCTATTCAGAGATATCAGAACTAGTTAAAAATCAATGGGGATCAAAACTAATTTCAAGTTGGAACGATCATTGGCTCAAGCTTTCAGAAGATATTAATTTAAAAATGTCTAATCTAATTAATTCAAAACCAGAAGAGGTTTTGGTTGGTGAATCAACTTCGGTTAATCTATATAAAATTATTTATGGTCTACTTGTATCAAATCTGTTCAAAAAAAATCTGGTTTCTGACTGTTTAAACTTTCCTAGTGATATTTATGTACTTGATGGACTAAAACATCTAACGGATGAGAATAAACTTACAATACTTGATTATCCAGATGAGATCAATTGTAATTATGAAATCTTAAAAAAATCAATTAAAAATAATCCGGGAATTTATTGTTTAAGCTTAGTAAGCTACAAGAGTTCGTTTTTTTATTCAATGAAAGAATTGAATGAAATAGCTGATAAAAATCAAAGTATAATAGTTTGGGATTGTAGCCATGCTATTGGAGTTACAGAAATTGATGTAAAAAAATCAAAAATAAAAATTGCAATAGGCTGCACTTACAAGTTTTTAAATGGTGGCCCAGGTTCACCTTCTTTTTTGTTTGTTTCTGAAAAAATAATAGATAAAATCAGTAATCCAGTACAAGGGTGGTTTGGACATCAAAATCCTTTCAATTTTGATCATAAATACATTCCATCAAAAAATATAACAAAATTTAATGCAGGTACCCCTTCAATATTATCATTGTTTCCTGTAAAACACGGTTTAGACATTACTTTAGAAGCTGGAATTACTAATATTAGAAACAAAAGCATTGAATTGGGTGAATATTTAATAAAACTTATTAAAAAAGAACTAATCGATTTCAAAGTTGAAATAGCATCTCCAGAAAACTCAGATTCGAGGGGATCCCATGTAACTATTCAACATGATGAAGCATGGAGAATTTGTAAAATTTTAATAAAAGGTGATAAAAATAGAAAAAAAATAATACCTGATTTCAGACCAAAAAACAATATTAGATTAGGTTTTTCTCCCTTATACACAAGCTTTACTGATCTTTATGAAACGATTATGATAATAAAATCAATACTAATAAATAAAGAGTTTTTATTGATTGATGAAAGTAAAAATATGGTAACCTAAATTAAAAATCATTTTTAAAGGTTTTTGTATTTAAATATAATCTTAAATAATAAACAATTGGGGTCATAAGTAACCAACTGGACTGAGACTGAAAAGTAACAGGTCTTTCCAAAATTTCAAATAAAACAGGATTATAATATGATCCTAGAGGCATTAAAGGGGACCACGACAAGTCTCCATTTGAACCTAATTGAAGGTGATAAAAGAAAACTTCAACATAGATATTTTGAATTACAAACCAGATTAATAACACAGAAAAAACGGACCAATTCCATTTGTTAAAAGGATTTGAAGATTTCGAAAAAATTTTTTTAACTAAAAATAAGCCAATCCAAACTATAAGAACATCTCCAAGTGAATTAAGTATCCAGTTGAGGTCTTGAGGAACTGCACAATTTAATGCTGCTGATCTTCTTAAATTAACAGGCAAACCATCAATTAACCCATAGGTTAGCCAAATTTCAAATCCAAAAGCACAAATAAAAAAAGTAAGACATAATGTAATGGCAGTTCTGTAGTCAATATTTTTTGTTTTTAATAAGTATAGACCTAAAATAACAGGAGAGATCGCAAAAAAGTATAATCTTACAACAAGCCAAAGTTCTTCGCCATTAAGATTACACATATAGCTTCTTTAAAACATTACTTATAAATATAGCTATTTTAAGATAGATTTAAATCCTCCCATTTTTTCATTAGTGAATCTAATTCGGTCTTTTTGAGATTGTAACTATCAAAAAAATTTGGGGAAGAAATTGTCTTTTCGTAATCATTTAAAAGTTTATCATCAATTGAAGATATTTCTTTTTCAAGGTTTGAAATTTTACTTTCAATATTGTTAATTTTTTTTTGAAGAGATCTATCTTTCGAAAAACCTTTATTTTTTTTCCTGGAAATAATTTTTTCTTTCTTTTCTATTTCTCTAAAATTTTCAACCTTTCGTTGATCTAAATAAAAATCAATATCTCCTAAATATTCTTTAATATTTTGATTTTTAAATTCATATACTTTATTTGTTAAATTTTGAAGAAAATCTCTATCATGTGAAACTAAAATCAAAGTTCCATCAAATTTTATGAGAGCTTGTTTTAAAACATTCTTTGATTTTATATCTAAATGATTTGTTGGCTCATCCATAACCAACAAATTAAATGGTTGTAATAATAATTTTGCTAATGCTAACCTATTTCTTTCTCCTCCAGATAAAACCCTAACATACTTTTCGACATCATCACCTTGAAATAAAAAAGAACCTAAAATGTCTCTAACTTTTGATCTATTAGTTTCGTCTGCAGAATCAATCATTGTTTGTAAAACTGTTTTAGAACCATCTAAGTATTCCGCTTGATTTTGAGCGAAATATCCAATTTGAACATTATGACCAAGTTTAGAAGTTCCAGATGAAGGTTTTAATTCATCAACAATAATCTTTGCCAAAGTCGATTTGCCTTGACCATTTTGACCAACAAAGGCGATTTTACTTTTTCTTTCAATCAATAAATTTACATTTGATAGAACTTTGTTATCACTATAATTTTTTGACAAATTTTCAATTTCTGTAACAACTTTTCCTGGATTAATTGAAATATTAAAACTTAATTTCATTAGACTATTATCGTCCTGATCAACCTCTATTCTATCAATCTTTTCAATTTTTTTAATTAAAGATTGAGCCATGGATGCTTTAGAAGCCTTAGCTCTAAACTTTTCAATTAACTTTTCAGTATGTTGAATGTGTTTATTTTGATTTTTTTGTGCACTTATTTGTTGAGCCTTTATTTCTTCTCTTAATAATAAATACTTTGAATAAGGCTTATTAAAATCATAAATTCTTCCAAGAGAAATATCAATAGTTCTATTAGTTATATTATTGAGAAACATCTTATCGTGTGATACAATTACAACTGCACCGGAAAAAGATTTCAAAAAAGTTTCCAACCAAATAATCGATTCTATATCTAAATGGTTGGTTGGCTCATCTAAAAGAAGTATATCGTTATTTTGAAGAAGTAATTTTGCCAATTCTATTCTCATCCTCCAACCACCGGAAAATGTGTCTGTATTTTTTAAAAAGTCTATTCTTTCAAATCCTAGACCTTGTAAAATTTTTTCTGTTTGCCCTTGATAATTATAACCTCCTATTAATTCATATCTTTCATTAACTTCAGAAAGTTCTTCAATAAGAGACAAATAAGAATTGCTTTCATAATCGGTTCTTTCACTTAATTCAGAATTAATTTGATTCTGTTTTTTTTCCAAAATCTTAATTTCTGAAAATGCTTGATATGCTTCCTCTAAAACTGTTCGACCTTTCTCAAAATCAATGTCCTGCTTAAGAAACCCAATTTTTAAATCTTTTTCATAAGCAATGGATCCTGAATCAAATTCTGCTTCTTTTGATAAAAGCTTTAACAAGGTTGACTTTCCAGCACCATTTTTTCCAATTAAACCGACTCTGTCACCTGAGATTAATTTAAAAGATATTTCTTTAAATAAATACTCTCCAGAAAATGAAACTGAAAGGTTATGTATGTTTAACATTAATTAAATTTCCAGCAAAAGTAAATAATTCAATTATGATAATTTAACTGATTTGAAAAACTATTAGATGAAAACTCCAACTCATTGTAATGCAATACATTTAGTTTGTTTTTTGAGCTAACAACTTGAAAGATCATAGCTTTTGAAATATCATCAGCAGAAATACTTTTATATTTTCTTAAAGGACCAAAAAGAATTTTATCTATTAGAAAAAATATTATTTTTCCTATTTTTTCTCCTGCTCTAGATTCATTTCTTTTACCTAAAATTATTCCTGGTTTTGCTATGGATAAATGTTTAAAGGATAAAGCTGTTAAATCTCTTTCAATCATCCCTTTAACTCTTGGATACAATAATTTAGATTGTGGATTTGATCCCACTGAAGACACCAAAGAAATTCTTTTAACTCCCTTTTTTTTTGCAGCAATAGCCAGATTATAACAATAATGATAGTCTACAAGTTCAAATTTTTCTTTTGAACCTGCTTTTTTAATTGTTGTTCCTAAAGCTATATACAAGTGGTCAATATTTTTTAAAAAAGATTCTTCTTCAATTTTATCAAAATCAACAACTACATTTTCAACATTATCATACTGAAAATCAAATTTTCGTCTTGATATAGAAATAACTTTAGGATATAACTTTGATAAATTTTTTACTAAAAAAGAACCCACTAATCCTGTTGAACCTGCAACACAAGGAATTTCTGATTTATCGATCATATTAAATCAAAAAAACATATAAAAAACCAGCACATGTAGCTCCAAATAGAGGACCAAAAACTGGAATCCAACTATACGACCAATCGGCATTTTTATTTTTTCTTGGAAGTAATGAATACATTAATCGTGGACCAAAATCACGAGCGGGATTAATAGCAAATCCAGTAGTTCCGCCAAGAGTCATCCCAATAACCCAAACTAATATACCAACAGGTAAAGCATCAAGTGCGCCAAGACCAAAATTTACAACTTCACCTTCAATTTCTAGGTTAGGTTCAACAATAAAAAATATGGCAAAAACTAAAATAAAAGTTGCAATAGTTTCACTAAAAAAATTGTTTTTGTAATTCTTTATTGCAGGTCCAGTACAAAAAGATCCTCTTACTTTATCTTCGTCCTTAGTCAAACGATAATGATCTATATATACTATGTAAGCAAGCCAACTTCCAAACATAGCTCCAATTAATTGTGCTATAACATAACCCAATACCAGTGACCATGAAAATTTTCCAGCTACAGCAAGTCCAATTGTAACTGCAGGATTCAAATGAGCACCACTATATTGACCAGTTATAAAAACTGCTACAAAAACGGATAATCCCCAAGCCATACTTGTTAAAATCCAATTAGAGTTTTCTCCACCAATTGTTTTTTTTAAACTTGTGTTTGCATTCACACCAATACCTAAAAGCATTAAAATTGTTGTGCCTATAAATTCAGCTAAAATTGAGTCCATAATTATATTTTAAAAAGTTTAGTTGTTTTGAAAAAAGATTTCAATTGTTTTTCTTCCCACAATTTATCTTTGAATAGTTCTTTTGACATAATTTTCACAATTTTGGGAGCTATTTTAACACTTTCTTCAACATCTAAAAATAAACATCTAGAACGACGTAACATAATATCGTCAAGATTAATTGCCATCTCGTTTCTAATAAAATGAATTATTTGAGGAACTGTAATGTTAATTTTTTCACTTAATGATCCTTTAGATTTAGTATGCTTTAACCCATCTATAATTTTTATATTAATTGAAGAACTCTTATGAAATTTTAAACCAGATTGTTTTAATGAATAATTTATCACATCTTCTGAAATTTTTCTAAAAGTTGTCCATTTACCTCCAATTACACTAATTAGTCCTGATTCAGACCGAATAATTTTATGCATTCTCGATAAATCTTTTGATTTTTTTTTGGATAAATCTGAAACTAAAGGTCTAATTCCAGAGAAAACGGACTTAATATCTTTCTTTTCAGGTATTTGGTTAAATAATCCTTTAAAATGATTTAATATGTAATCTATCTCTTTAATTGTAGGTCTTGGAAAAAATGTTGGAGAATCAACAGTATTATCAGTTGTACCTAAAATGACATGATTCTTCCATGGAATAGCAAACAACACTCTTCCGTCACTTGTTTTTGGAATCAATAATCCATAACTACTATTCAAAAACTTCTTATCTATAATTACATGAGTCCCTTGACTAGGTTTGATAATTGGTCTAATCATATTTTTATCCATTTTAATGACAGACTCTGAGAAAACTCCTGTGCAATTAATTACAACTTTGGATCTAACATCGTAAGATTTATTATCAATATTGTCAATTACATTTACACCAGATATTTTACCATCATTCTTGATTAATCGTTGAACTGAAAAATAATTTAACAACAATGCACCATATTTTTCAGAGGTTAATGCTACATCGATCCCAAGTCTTGAATCGTCAAACTGACCATCAAAGTATGAAATTCCTCCAACTAATTTTTTAGAATTGATGTTAGGTAATAATTGTTTTACCTTTTTCGAATTAATTATTTTTGATTTTGGAAAAGAAGAGTTTCCAGAAATTAAATCATAAATTTTTAATCCAATCCAATAATAAACTTTCTGTAAGTAACTGTAAACAGGAATAATAAATCCAATTTTATTAACAACGTGTGGAGCATTTTTTATTAGAAAATCTCTTTCCTTTAGTGCTTCATAAACTAATTTAAAATTAAATTTTTCTAAATATCTAACCCCTCCATGAATCAATTTAGTACTTCTTGAGGATGTAGCATTACAAAAATCAAATTTCTCAAATAAAGCAACAGAATAACCCCTTTTTGATGCATCTAAAGCACAACCAAGTCCAGTAGCACCTCCTCCAATTACAATAAAGTCAAAAACTTTTTTACTTTTTAATATCTTAAGTTTTTCTTGTCGATTCAATTTTTACTGAACTTTTTTAATTCTGACCTCCCAATTTTTAATTACTGAAATATCATCTTTAGACGGATTAGGAATAAATTCCTTATCAATTTCCCAAATTTCTTTTAGTTCATCAATTGAAGACCAAAAACCAGTAGCTAAACCTGAAAAGAAAGCAACTCCAAGTGCTGTAGTCTCTGTAACTTTTGGCCTAATAACATTGGAATTAAGGAAATTTGATTGTATTTGCATCAATAGGTTATTGTTACTTGCTCCACCATCGACCTTGAGATTGTTAAATTTAGTACCTGAATCTTTTTCCATTTCAACTATAATTTCTCTTGATCTAAGGGCTATAGCTTCAAGCGCAGCTCTAGCAATATGAGCTTTATTTGTTCCTCGGGTTATTCCCATAATTGCTCCAGTTGCATCAGGATTCCAATATGGGGCACCTAAACCAGACAAAGCAGAAATAAAAGTTACTCCTCCACTATTTTCAACCAAACCAGCGAGATTTTCAATTTCAGCTGCGTTTTCTATTATATTTAATTGGTCTCTTAGCCATTGAACAACAGCACCAGCAATAAATACACTTCCTTCTAAAGCATAAGTAGTTTTATCACCTATCTTCCAACCTATTGTAGTCAACATTTTATTATTTGATTTAACAGCATTAGAACCCGTATTCATCATGCAAAAACAACCAGTTCCATATGTGTTTTTTACATCTCCAGGATTAACGCACATTTGACCAAATAAAGCAGCTTGCTGATCACCTGCTATTCCACAAATTTCAATTCCTGATGACCCAATTATACTTGGGTCAATGGAGCCAATTTTTTGAGAACTATCAACGAGCTTGGGTAAAATAGATTTTGGGACATTTAAGACATCTAATAATTCTTTGTCCCATTCTAAAGTATGTATATTTAAAAGTAAAGTCCTACTTGCATTAGTGTAATCAGTTACATGGTACTTTCCTTTTGTTAAATTCCAAATTAACCATGTATCAATAGTCCCAAATAATAATTCACCATTTAAGGCCATTTCTTTAACTTTCTTATCTGAATCTAATATCCATTTTATCTTAGTTCCTGAAAAATATGCATCAAGAACTAAACCTGTTTTTTCATAAAACAGTTTTTCAAATCCTTTTTTTTCTAATTCATCACAAATGAAAGCAGTTCTTCTGTCCTGCCAAACAATCGCATTATAAACAGGCTTTCCTGTTTTCTTATTCCAAACTACGGTTGTTTCTCTTTGATTTGTAATACCAATAGAGTCTATCTCCTCAACATTTATTGATGATTTACTAACCACGTCTTTGATAGCTCTTAATTGAGTTTCCCAAATTTCCACAGGATCATGTTCAACCCATGATTCTTTTGGAAAAATCTGAGTAAACTCAAATTGAGAAATTGAAATTTGTTTTCCATTTTTATCAAAAAGTATAGCTCTAGAACTTGTTGTTCCAGCATCTATTGACAATATATATTTTTTCATAATATTAATTTATTCAATTATTAGTTCGTCAGCAAAAATCCAAGAAGGCAAATCAGCTCCATGATGCCATATTGGAGCTTTACTCAAATTTTTAGCAATTACTTTCACATATCTTGCATTAATTCCATTAGTATCAATTGAAAAAGTTTGAATATCATTAACCTTTGACTTTGGGTTCAATTTAAATCTATTTTCAATAGTCCCTAATGTCTTCCATTCACTACTATTTTCAGAATATAAAAACTCAACATGAGAAGGAAAAAAAACAATATGATTAGTAACTTGAAGAAAATTAATGCTTAAAGAATTTATAAATTTATTTTCGTTTAAATCAATAATAGCATTTAAGTTGTTTCCTTCAAAGCCTAACCAATTTGAATAAAAGCTATTTCCCCCAAGAGCACCATCAGTTAGAACTTGTGGATCTTCATTTGCATATTTTTTTGGCTTGGTTATTAGAGTAACTATTTTACCACTTGCTTTATTTTCTTTAATTGCTAAAAGAAGTGCTTTTTGATAATTTGAAACATAGTCATTAACAGTAAAACCCATTTCGTTCATATAGGTTATATCATTTTCTGAAGTAACCTGATCAAAAACTTTAAGTCTTTCAATTAATTCTGAATTAATACTTTTTTTACCATTTTCATAATTTGTTAACTTATATTGTTCAGAGAAATTTTTTCTGTAAAGCTCTAGAATTGCATAGTCTATCGAAGTCTTTGATCTAAGAATGCGTTTATAAAAACCAGAATCATAGTCAACAGCTTTTAAAGCATTACTGAACATTTTATCGTATTTACTAAGATTTTCTGGGCTTAAAAAAGAGTCAAACCCTTGTGAGGGGTCTCCATATAAAAAAAGAAAAAAAGATGTTTTTTCAATCTCACTTTGAATTGTATTTATGTACTCAGTAATATATTTACCTCCTGAGCCGTAGTATTTATCATTGAACTCTTTAATAAGTAAATTGAAATTTAAATTTGGATTCCATAATAACTTAGCCATTACATAACTTCTAAGCTCAAATAATTCACTATTATTATTGGAATGTTGTTCAAAAATCCAATTGGCATTATTATTAACAAAAAGATTAACATTAGGTTTTAATGTACCCCAATTAGGAAAAGGAGCTAAAAAATTAGTAAACTGAGTAGTATAATCCCATATTCTAATATTATCTGTAAGTTTTGACCATCCATCTAGATCAGACGCAAAATCTTTGCATCCATTTTCAATTGGAAGATTTCTATCACATTCAATTGAACAAAGAGTTATTAAAACATTTTCTAGTGGTTTAATCTTTGGTGGAGTTCTTGTGTACTGGTAGGCTAATGTTGAAATAGTTTTATCATCAAAATCTTTAGCAATATTATTAACAAAATGAATCATTGAACCTGCAGGACTCCCCTCACTTTTATCAATTTTAGAACATTTATTGCACTGACAGTATTGAGTGTTGTCGTCTTGACTTACTGAAATTACATCAGAACTAGGAAATCTATCAAAAAAAGATCGAACACTATCCTTAACAATATTCAATACAGTTTCATTAGATAAACAAAGTTGAGTTGGTAATCTTTTACCATTTCTTAATGCATAAAATTCAGGATTTTTATCATAAAATTTATCGTATGGTAAAAAACGATGGAAAGTATGAACTCTTGCTGTTGGTACATATCTTGGAAAAGCTTCATCGGTAACTCTTAGTTTGTTGGCAAAATTTGAATTTTCATAAAAAAGTTTTGAGTGAACTGTTCTTGTAAGTACTGGAGGTTCATAATAGTAAGAAAAGTCTTTAGGTATTTTTATAAAATTTAAATTTTCGTAATGAGTATAATCTGATGAGAGCCATCTAACATTTAAAAATTTTTCAATAAAATCATAAGTAGCATAAAACAAATTTTCCTTATCATCTGCTGAAATAGTAATTAATGAATCCGTCAGCTTTATAGAAATAAAGTCTTTGTTTTTTTTATTTTCTTCAATTACAATGGATTTACTTTGAATTTGATCTGATAGAGATAATTTTGTTCCAAGTGTTTTATTTAAATAAAAATTAAGAGTATCCGAAATGTCTTTGTGGTTTGATACAATATTGTAATTTAAAAGAATTTCTTTGTCTAAAGTGATCGTATTTTGATCGCATGAATTAAATACAAATAATATTAATAAAAAGAGTTTTCTCATTGTATAGTAAAAGTTAAGAAAACTATTTTAATTTAAATTTTTAATTTAAAAAGAACGATTATTTAGATTTCTCAAAAATTAATTTAAAATTTAAATCAGCAAAATCTTCCATTTTAACCAACATCAAGGAAGGTAATTTTATATCAAAATCTGTAAGAACTATTGAAAACTTACCCTCTATTTTAATACTGTTCTCATCCTGAGTAAAATTACTCTCAATTGTTTTATTAATTTTCTTTCCATGAAAATCTAGTTCCCCTTCAAATTTTATTTTATCTGAGAAGATTGTTATGTTGTTGGAGTAAAATTTTACTTGTGGGTAATTTAATGCATTTAAAACTCTAATCGCATTGGAATCTCTATTACTAATACCACTATCAAAATCAGAAATATTAGCAGAAACTGCAATTTGACTATTTTCTTCTTTGATAAATATTCCTTTAACATTTTTGTTAACACCCTTCCATTGATGAAGAATATGTTTAGCAGTATACTCAATCACAGATTGATCTGAATTCAACATCCATGAATTTTCAATTTGAGCAAAAGACAAAAAAGGAAAAATCAGTAAAACAATAATAATATTCCTCATAAACTAAAATTTAATTACCAAAACAGCTGTAGCATAACTAGCAAAAGCTGTGTATGCTGCAGCTTTGTGGTTAGCCTTATTTTTATCATTATAATAATTAGTTGCTACCATAGCTGAAAAATGAACTGTTGCAAGCATTTTGTGTGCTTTGATTGAATTAAACCCTTTTACTTTCTTATTAATCAAAGGAGGAGGTGAAAACAATGATAATCCAGCACCAGTAAAATATCCAATGTTCACAATTTTACCCATGGTTTTATGTGTCTCATATAAATCATCCTGGCCATTATATAATTTTCCACCAATTATACCTTGTGCCAACATAGATGCCAAAGTAATGTAACCAATAGTTTGATGAGCTGTCAACATGGTTTTTCTTAACTTAAGTTCTTTTTCTCTGTTCTCAAGATTTAAGGGTGATATGTTAGTTTTACGTAATAAACCGTTTTTTCCCCATAATAAACTTTGCGTGAAAATCATTTTTTTAGGCAATAATTCAATCTTTTTTTCCTCATCAATTAAACTAAATAAATCTTCTTTTTCTTGTCCGTAACATAAAACAGAAACCAAAAAAAGTCCAAAAAAAAGAAATTTAATTTTCATAATCTTTAATCAATTGCCCATGCTTTTCCGTTAGTAGCAGATTTTAAATCTACACAACCTTTTTGTTCCATTGGAATTGGTTTATAGACAAGTACATTAGTTGCAATGTATTGATTAGTTCTAAAAGCATTAATAAGCAGTTCCCTGACAGAATAAAGAAACATATATGAAAATGATTTGGAAGATTCCATATAATCATTCATCCAAATATCATGTTTAACTTTATTTTCTTCTAAATAAAAATTTAATAGTTTAGAAATTGAAGTTTTATCAATTCTATTAATGTTTGAATTATCAGATTCCTCAAAATATTCGTTTTTAAAGGAGTTGAATGTCTTTGTTAAAAAACTCTTAGAACCATCGTCAAGTACGTTAAATGCATATAAATCTATAAATCTAACTAGATCTAGATCTTTTGAACCAGGAAGGATATCAGATGATGGTAAAATTAATTCACACAATGTTTCTAAAAAACCTATTTCGTCTTTATTAAAAAAAACAGGATCCCAATCCAGATCATTTTGACATGACTGAAAAAGAGATAATGTAACTGGAGTTAAAGTAACAATTCCAGTACCTAAACCTAACTTTTTCAACAATTCCCTTCTATTCATTTTTAAATTTTATTATTCTTTAATTCTTTTACTGCGTAGTTAACAGCTCTTGCTGTAATTGCCATGTATGTTAGAGATGGATTGACATTTCCAGAGGATGTCATACATGAACCATCAGTTACAAACAGATTATTGACTGAATGCATTTGATTAAAAGCATTTAAAACTGAAGTTTTAGGATCTCTTCCCATTCTTGCAGTCCCCATTTCATGAATACCCAATCCAAGTCCGTAAGAACTCTCCATTGGTTTAATATCTTTAAATCCTGCTTTATCTAACATTTCCATTGCTTGTTTTTGCATGTCTTTTCTCATATTAAGTTCATTTTCTCTAATACTTGCATCGAATGTTACAGTAGGAAGCCCCCATTTATCAGTTTTTTCATAGTTCAAATACATTTTATTTTCATGATAAGGTAATACCTCTCCGAAACCGTTGAGACCCATAATCCAGTCACCAGGTTCTGTAATAGCTTTTTTTAGTTTTTCACCATAAGATGCTTCTTTAACATACTCTGACCAATCTGTTCTGCTTGCTCCTCCTTGATAGCCATATCCTCTTAAAAAGTCCTTGGTATTTGTTTTACCCCCAATATTTTGAAACCTTGGAATATAAATTCCATTAGGACGTCTTCCGGTATAGTATTTATCATGAAACCCATCAAACGATCCATCAGCCCCAATCTGAAAATGATGATCCATTATATTGTGACCTAATTCCCCAGAATCATTTCCTAGGCCATTTGGAAATCTTTTTGATTTAGATTGCATTAAAATGGATGTCGAAGGAACTGTTGAAGCACATAAAAAAATAATTTTTGAATTAAACTCGTAAGTAAAATTAGTTTCAGAGTCGATAATCTTGACTCCAGTAGCTTTATTTTTGAATTCATCATAAACTATTTCATATACTATGGAGTTTGGTCTTAAAGTCATATTACCTGTTGCATCAGCAGCTGGTAAAGTAGATGAATTACTACTAAAATAAGCTCCAAAAGGACATCCTCTTCGGCATCTATTTCTATACTGACAATTAGATCTACCCATACCAGGTTTTGTTCCTTCTGTTATATGAGCTACTCTTCCGATAGTCATATGTCTATTTTGGTAATTTTCAGAAATTGATTTTTGTAAGACTTTCTCAACACAATTAAGTTCCATTGGCTTTAAAAGCTTTTGGTTAGGGAATTGATTAAGATTTAAATTTTCTCCACTAACCCCAATGTAGTTTTCTACATAATCATACCAAGGTTCTAGGTCTTTGTATCTAATAGGCCAATCTACACCATAGCCGTCCTGTTTATTTGCAACAAAATCATAGGGAGTCAATCTATAACTTTGTCTTGCCCATAATAATGATCTTCCTCCTACGTGATATCCTCTTATCCAATCAAATCTTTTCTTTTCATTGTAAGGATGTTCTAAGTCATTAACAAAAAAATCTTTTGTTGATTCTGTATTTACATATCCTGTTCTTGATTGGATTGGTTGATTTTTTTTTATTTCTTGAGTTATAACATCACCGGATGGATAGTCCCAGTCTTCTTTATTTGCAGTTTTATAATCTTCAACATGCTTAATCATTCTTCCCCTTTCTAAGACCAAAGTTTTTAAACCTTTTTCACATAATTCCTTAGCTGCCCATCCTCCACTAACTCCAGTGCCAATTACAATGGCATCGTAATTTCTTTCCATCTAAAATTTCTATTTATTTTTTAATACAATTGGAAGTGTGATACTAGAGGGATACTTTTTTGAATGATAAATAACATTATTTGCTTTTATCCCCTCAGACTCATCGTAATTATTTCCACCAGTATTTAAATTTCTGGCAAATCTTGGGAAGTTGCTACTAGAAACTTCTATTCTAATTCTGTGATCTTTTTTAAAATAATTACTGGTTGACATTTTTGATAGATCTACCTTATAAACGTTTCCTTTTTCCATAAAAACTTCTTTATCATATCCTTCTCTAAATCTAACTCTTTGTATAGTCTCATCTATATTATAAGCACTACCATCAGGGTGAACATCAATTAATTTAATTGTAATATCAGTATCTTTTACATCTGATGAAATATAAATAGTTGATTCAATAAATCCTGTTACTTCAAAACCATTTTTTAAGGGTTCTGATGTGTATACCAAAACATCCTCTCTTTTTTCAATTTCTCTTTGATCAAATGCACCCCCTTTGACGGCATTTCCCATACAACAAACTCCACCTCCGTATGAATCAACAGGATTTTCTGGATCATAAATAAATGAATCCGGCTTATCTTGAATTTTTCTTTTTAAAGTAGTTAGTTTCCCATCACCATTTAAAGTATTTGCATTACCATTACTACTAAGGTAAAATTTGGTCATTTCAGTATTTTCCGGCGGCCAAACATCAGAACTTTGCCACTCATTTGAACCCATTGTATAATATTGAACTCTTGGTGTATTCTCTTTAAAGTTGTTGTCTTTTCCTTTTAACATAAAATCAAACCAATCGTAAATTTGCTCCTCGTAATTTAATCTTGCATCTCCAACACTCAAATCTCCAACCACAGTATTTTCGGTTGCACGAGTAAAACCGCAATGTAATGTTGGAGAGATAATTAAATATTGATTGTCATTTACATAATCGTCAACGGAATTCTCTCTAACGTGATTGAATAAAGCAATATTTGGAGTTGTAGCAACATCGTACCAAGACACAAACCAAAAGCTAGGAACACCAAAATCCATATTATCGTGATACAATCCCCCTTTGTACCAATCTGAATCGTTAGGTTTTCTTCTAATCATCTTATCAAAAATCTCCTTTTTTCCTCCAACATTTTTTAATAAATCTTGAAGAGGTAAATGTTTTATTTTTTCAGCCCAATCAATAGGTGGATTCTCAGGAGCTAAATCATAAAATCTAGAAATTCTAATTAAATCTTCTTGAGAAGCACCATCTGGGATTCTAGGTTTAAATTTGTCGTGTTCTACACCATATAACCAAGTAGCAAATAAAAGTTGTTCAACACCTCCACGATACCAATTACCTTGCTCGTAAAAATCTCCGACTCTTCCTACTCCAGCTCCAAAGCCTTGTGGAACCATTGCCGCGTGAGATGGGTGGTCAAGTGCAGCAACTGCCATTTGCCACTCTGCAGTTGAAGAACATCCAAGTGTTCCTATTTTACCATTAGACCAAGGTTGTTTACTCATCCAAGAAAAAGCGTCATAGCCGTCTGTTAAAGGGACTCCTAAAATATCCCATTCTCCTTCGCTATAATATCTTCCTCGCTCGTTTTGTACAACATAGGCATATCCTCTTTTTAAAGCTTCATAGGCTCTTTGGTGGGTTCTATTTTTTTGTTCTCCATCACCCCAAGAATTAAAATTATAAGGTGTTCTTGAAAAAATAATCGGAACCTTTTTATCAGTTTTTGGTAAATAAATATCTGTAGCTAGTCTTATACCATCTCGCATAGGCATCATAACCTTCTGCTCAAGAGTTGCGATTTCATTTATCTTTGAAAGTATATCGTCCTGAGAAATAGATATTTGAGGGACAAAAAAAAGTAAAATGAGAATTTTATATAAATACTTCATATCTTAAGTGTAAAAATTTATTAAAACAATTTAAAATGAAAACTTTAATTCCAGAAATATTAGAATTTTTTTCAGCAATTTCTTTCGTTATTTATGGAATTCTTTCGTTTACATCTAATATAATGAAATCTGAGTTTAAAAGATGGGGAATATCAAAATTTAGATCTACAGTTGGTTGTGCTCAATTAACAGGTGGATTTGGTCTATTAATTGGTTACTATTTTCCTTTCATGACACTACTATCATCATTTGGATTGGCTTTATTAATGACTCTAGGTTTTGGCTTAAGATTAATAGTTAAAGATGGTATTATTAAATCATTACCTGCATTTTTATATTTGATTGTAAATGTTTTCATTTTTTTAAATAATTTAAATAATAGTTTTTGAAAAAAAAAATAGCTATTGCAGGAGCAACTGGGTTTATTGGAAAATGGTTTATTGATAAATATAAACATGATTACGATATTATTGCTCTTAGTAGAAACAGAATTAAAAATCAAGATTTAGAGGAAGTAGAATGGAAACAAGTTGATCTGTATTCAATATCTAGTACAACAGAGGCTTTGAGTGGAGCAGACATTGGAATTTATTTGGTTCACTCAATGATGCCATCGACTAGGCTAAATCAAGGTGAATTTGAGGATACAGATATTTTATTGGCAGATAATTTTTCAAGAGCAGCTCAAGATTGCGAGCTCAAACAAATAATTTATGTAGGGGGAATTCTTCCAAAAGATGATCAAAGTATTTCAAAGCATTTGAGATCTAGGTACGAGGTTGAAAAAACCTTGGGATCTAGAAATACTCCTTTAACTTCAATTAGAGCTGGAATAATTATTGGACCCAATGGATCTTCTTTTAAAATAGTTCAAAAATTAGTAAAAAACCTTCCATTAATGGCATGTCCTGAATGGACAAAATCATTAAATCAACCCATTGATATTTTAGATGCTCTGAAAATAATTAAATGGTCAATTGGAAATGAATTAACATTTAAAAAGCCATTAGAAATAGGTGGAGATCAAACCATCACCTACATGGATTTACTGAAAATAACAGCAAAAAAAATGAAAAAAAGAAGACTGATTTTTTCATTATCATTCATTACAATTGGTTTATCAAAATTATGGGTTAGCCTAATAACTGGAACTAGTAAATTTTTAGTTTCACCACTGGTTGAAAGCTTAAAACACAAAATGACATTAAATCCTGAAAATAGTGTCAATCTACCCATAAATTATATTTCCGTTGAAGACAGCGTGGAAAAAGCACTCTATCCTCAAGAAAAAGTTCCAGAAAATCCTGAATTTTTTCCTAGAAAAAGAAAAGAGAATACTGTAAGAAGTGTTCAAAGAATTTATAATCCTAGCAAGAGAACAACTGATTTTATTGCAAGAATATATCCAATTTGGCTAACAAAAAGATTTGCTGATTTAATAAAAGCAAATTTTGATGGAAAGTTTATAAAATTTAGTTTTTTTTCAATTTTACTTTTGGAACTCAAAGTAATCAAATCAAGAAGTGACGATAAAAGAAAATTGTTTTACATAACTGGAGGTTGGCTAGTGAAAAGAACATCACATGGTTGGCTTGAGTTCAGATCAGTATTAAACGATAAATATATGATCGCTGGAATTCATGAATACGTCCCTAGTCTTCCATGGTATATTTATAAATACACCCAAGCTAAACTCCATTTAGTAGTTATGAGGAGGTTTGAGAAATTTTTATCAGGAATTCCTAAAAAGTATTCCAAAAAAATTAAACGAAATTAATATCCCAACCATTTTGGTAATCTCTAGACCAAAATTTTCTTTTTATCTTTTTATCTAAAACGTCTCCATTATTTGGATTTATTTTAAAAGACTTACCAGCTCTATGAGACAAATTTGCATAATGCACCATACTTTGACTAATTACAGCATCTTTTATTTCTGAATTTAAAGACTCTGATTCTCTAATAGATTTGAAAAAATTTCTAAAATGTTTAGTGGTCATGTTACCACCACCTCCAAGTGCGGTACTTGATTCATTATCATTTGATTTACTATTTCTGATTTCTTTTCCATTTAAATCGAAAACAGAATAACCTTGTCTGTTAATGAAAGCTGAACCATTCGATCCGTAAATTATTGTACCCCTTCCACCCATAGAATTTTTAAAATATGAATTACGGCTATGACAATTCCAATCAATTTTAAGATCATTAGGAAATGTAAATTTCGCTTCCATAGTGTCATACATCGTCCACCCATCATCTATAAAATGATTTTTACTTGAATAAACGTCTACATTTTCAGGATAATGTACACCTAGAACCCATCTAGCAATATCTAATTCATGAGTTGCATTATTACCAGCCTCACCTGTTCCAAAATCCCATCCATACCATCTCCAATTATAATCCCAAGTATCAAAAGTGTAAGATTTTCTTACTGATGGACCTTGAAATAAATCCCAGTTTAGTCCTTTGGGAACCTCTGATTTAACCTGATTTGGAACTCTAGGTCTATTGTTATTGTAAAAGGCTTCAGCTTTATTAAGTTTTCCAATTAATCCATTTTTTAATAAATCAATTACTTCGGCTGTTTCATAGGAAGACCTTTGCTGATTTCCCATTTGAACTGATTTTTTATAATAATTTTGATAGTTTACAAGCAATTCACTCTCTTTTAAATTATGACTACAAGGTTTTTCTAAATATATATGTTTGCCTGCTTCCATTCCTTTACATGCAGCATAAGCGTGCCAATGATCTGGTGTTGCTATAATTAAAGCATCTACATCTTTATCGTCAATAATTTTATGTACGTCTTTTTCTAGATTAGTCTTTGTTTTAGTTAGTTTGTAATATCTATCACTGGCTTTATCAAGCTGGCTATCCATAACATCACATAAATACTTTATATCAACATTTTTCATTTTTAAAGAAGAATTCAGTAAGCCAGGAAATCTTCTACCAAGACCTTGGAAAGCTAAAGTAATTCTATCATTGGATCCTAAAATTTTTGAATAACTTTTTGCGGAGGTTTGATAAAATGGAGATAAAAACAATGTCCCACCAATCCCTACTGATGATTTTTTAATAAAACTTCTTCTATTTTTCATAAACTAATTTTTAAAATTCTCTAATCTTAATATTTTTAAAAGAAACTCTGTCTCCGTGATCTTGTAACAAAATATGACCTGAATCTAATTGTCCAAAATTTTCCCATTTAGAGTATTTACTGTATTCAACTAGTGCTTTAAATACTTGAGAGAACCTGTTATATTCTAATAATTTTATATTGTCTAACCAATGCTCAACATGTCCTTCATTAACAATTATTCTAGCTCTATGCCACGTTTCAGGGTGTACGGGTCTTTTTGATCTTTCTTCGTTTAAATTTTCAGCTTCTATTAAATCATATAGTGATCCCATTGATCTATTTTTTTTAATATCCTCCTTGTGTAAAACCCAACTTTTATTTGAATATTCATAGACTTTAAATTTTTTATTTGCATCTAAATGATTTTTATCATCTAAAATTTGATATTCAAGACCAATGGAAGAACCAGCTCCTTTGTTTAAATAAGTATCAACAAAATATTTAATTCCACTATTAGCTCCCTCTGAAATTTTAAAATCTAGTTCTAATTCAAAATTTTTGAATTTTTTATTGGTTACAATATCCCCCCCATTTTCTGATTCCTTTCCATTTGAAGACAAAACTGTGAGTACATTATTTTTTATTTCCCATCCATAGTCTGGAAATTTTGACATTTTTGCTCCCCTCCATCCCTTGGTTGTTTTCCCGTCCCATAAAAACCTCCATCCATTATTAATTTGATTTTCACTAAGTTGATTATCAACGTTATTAATCTCTGTTGCATATTCTTCAACTTTATTTCTTTCTTCGGACAAATTTTCTGTAAGTATTTTAATATTCCTCCACATTACTTTCTTACCTACATCTTTAGTCTCTGATATATTATGAATCTGCAGAGCAATAAATCCTGAAGATGACAATGGATCAATTAAATTGGTTACTTGTATTCCATTAATCCACGTTCTAATTGAATTTCCTACAGCTTCAATTCTAGCTTTATTCCATTGACCATTTTTAAATGATTTTCTTCCCTTTTCGTTTCTTGTAACAGGATATAAAAAAAAGTTCTTTCTTGACTGATCATAGATACCTCCTGACCAAGCTCTATTTTCATTGGTATCCAATTCAAATTGATATCCAAATACTCTACTATGTTCTGGAACACTTGTATTTATTGCACTTCTAAATTGAACTCCAGAGTTCAAACCGGTATCAACAAAAACTTCAAATTCTAAAATAAAATCATCATATTCTTTTTTTGTTCCAAGGTATGTGCTAGGACTTTGTAAAATAGATTCGGCATAAATGACCCCATTTTCTAATTTAAACTTGGCTTTTCCTTGCTTAATTTCCCAATTGTTTAAATTTTCTTCAATTAAACTTTTCCATTTCTCTTGAGAAAAAGAAATTGTAATAAATAGAAATAGTATAAATGAATTAAGTAATCTCATTTTTAAATCCTATTAACACATGATTTTTATAAAAAATTATAATTATGGATATCAAAATTGATAGTGTAAAATAAAGCGTCATTAGAAAAAGTTCTGAATTATAATTTGTTAATAAAAATTGATCATTAATGTAATATAGTGCTACAATTGACAATAATGATCGAATCATTTCAAAATAAGGAGCCCATTTATGTAAATCTAAAAGTGATGTGAATCCGAACACAGCAACAAAAATTAATATTCCAAATAAAAATTTTAAATCGT
>Ga0233450_10000949_pt1 | contig 31963 bp, 24 predicted proteins | sample 011ome_30_FD_189956 | JGI IMG/M metagenome (GOLD analysis project Ga0233450, IMG submission 189956) | Coastal salt marsh microbial communities from the Groves Creek Marsh, Skidaway Island, Georgia - 011501CT (spades assembly) | ecosystem: Environmental > Aquatic > Marine > Intertidal zone >... | reverse complement strand
CTCTTCCTCTTCCTCTTCCTCTTCCTCTTCCTCTTCTTCTTCTTCTTCCTCTTCCTCTTCCTCTTCCTCTTCCTCTTCCTCTTCCTCTTCCTCTTCCTCTTTCTCTTCCTCCTCCTCTTCCTCCTCCTCCTCTTCCTCCTCTTCCTCCTCCTCTTCCTCTTCCTCCTCCTCTTCCTCTTCCTCTTCCTCTTCCTCTTTATCTGATGTATCTAAAACTTCATCTATGTGTTTCTTATCTAATAAATTTATAGGTATATCTTTTTCAGTAATAGTTAATTCAATAGATTTATCAATAGATTTATCAATAGATTTATTTTTAATTTCATCAATTTCTTTTTTCAAATTATCTATAGTATTATTTCGATCTGTAATTGTTTTATGCAGATCAATAACAATATTGGTATTTGACAATTTGTCCATTTGTTGTCGGATTACATTATTTTCTTCTGCCAATTTATCCATTCTAACTCTAGATTCATTTAAATAACTGATATGAGTGTTTTTTAATGACTCTAAATTACTTTTTTCAATAGTTAATTTTTCATTAAGTTGCACATTCTCATTATAAATATTCTTAACAATAGGTAAATTACACATATGATCATGTGATTCTTTAAAAACATTACATGCAGAAACAACTTCATTAATTACAGTATTAATATGTTTATCAATATTATCAGCTATAATTTGTTTTAATTCCGACAAGTCAATATTTGGTGTTGTAATAGGTGTATGTGTATGTGTGGTCATTATTGTTAATAGATAATCAATTATATTTAATATGGTTTATTATATATTTTAAGTAAATAATAATATAAAGTAAAATGAAAATATTATTTATATGGATATTAGTAAAAACGAACTAGATGATGTCTATGATAGTTCTAATAATAATAATATGAATAATAGTATGACTAGAGAGAAATACTATAATATTCAACTAGAAAAGAGGAAATTAGAATTATTAGAAGTATTATTACGGCAAACAGATTATACAAAAGAAGAAGCTAGTAAGTTACTAGAAGCATCAAACTATAATGTGATCGAGGTGTTAAATAATTATCATGGAATACCCCCTACTGAGATCAAAGGATCAAATACAACTAATCAACAGATATATGGCGAGATAAGAAATTTAATGGACGATGGTGCAAGAAAATTTAGATCGGATCAAGAGAGAAGTGAAAAATATAAAGAATACATGGAAAAGCAAAATAAGCTTTTGGAAAAGAATAAAAAAGAATAAAAATTAAAAATAAATAAAAAATTTAATTTTTATTTGCAGTAAAATTATCTAATACGGTAGATTTTTTAGAAGAGGATGAATTTCGTTTAAGCTTATATGTATTGCTACTAGGAATAGTTTTTTGATTTAAAATAAAATCAGAATTATCTTCATACATTTCAGGGAATACATGAGTTAATGGTTTATCGACAATGATAAGAAGTTGATCATTATCAAACATTTGTCTATATTCTTTAATTGTTAGATTGCCATAAAATTTATCTAATAAATAGTATGGGTTAGGAGCAGGTTTAATATTTTTTTTATAATTATAAATTTTGCTGTAAATATGATTAATAAGTTGATATCTTTCAAATTTAATAGAAGAATCAATTTTTTCATTCATGAGATATGCAACACCACACTGTGGAGAACAGAAACAACCATATACTTGATATACACCTTTAAATTCATTTTTTGGGATAAAAATAGGAGGACTATCAAAATCATATGTGCACCAAAAACAGCATGATCGTTTATCAGAAATATTATCTTTATGTAAATTAATTTTTAGTAAGTTAATTTTTTTCCAAATATTCTTAATATCATCATCCTTATTATTATCAATATCATCATCTGTATCGTCATTGGATACACTAGAGTTATTATTGGTATTATTGGTATTATTAGTATTATTAGTATTATTAATTAAAAAAGTATTAACATCATTTTTTTCAAAATTATAACTTTGAACAGCTTCAACAACAGGGTTGTAAGTAAATGTTTTTTGAAAATTATTATTAATATCATTAAGAGAACATTTTAAATGTAAAATAATATTTGGTTCTTGTTGTGTAATATTATCACTAATAACTGTATTAGTAACAATTTTACCTCCCTTTGGTTTTCTACCTCTTTTTTTCGGAGGTGGTTTTTCTTCTGGTATAACTGGTTTAGTTTCACTAATTGTAGATAGTTTCTTTCTACCCCGTTTCTTCTTTTCGGGAACAACAATGTTTTCACTCATTAATAATTGAATTGTAGAAATTAATTTAAATGGTTTTAAAATATATTATAAGTTATTTTTCTTAACATAACACGATCTACATAAAGGTTCGTATATATCAACAGAACCAACTAATATTTGTTCATTATTATGTACAGTTCTATTGCTAAAAATGGCTGTATCATTACATATGCATTTGGATGTAATTTTTTCTATAGTATCACACAATGGAATAATATCTAAAATAGATCCAAATTTTGTTCTTTTGTAATCACCATCTAGTCCAAATATATGGACTTGTTTTTTATAGTTTTCAACAAGAATTAATACATCGGTTAAATCAGTAAAGAATTGCGCTTCATCAATTAGTATAATATCGGAACTATTAATAAATTTGGTTTCATTTTCAATAAACGATTGAATTGTAGAATATTTAACACATGGTAATGTTTGATTGTCATGTGTACTAATTTCATCAATTGAATATCTATTTTCTGAAGAATGTGTTAATATGATTGATTTAAAGTTATTTTTATCAGCTTCTCTGTATGTATTAATAAGCTTGGTGGTTTTACCCGCATACATACAACCAATCGTTAGATGTAATGATGGAAAAATATTTTGGTTGTTCATGTTATAGATATATTTATATTTTGTATTTAAATATAATATTCAATTTTATATTAAATATAAAAATAATAATTAATATAAAATGAGTAATTATACACCATGGGTTGAAAAATATAGACCAAAAACATTTGATGAAATAGTATTAGATCCATTAAATAAGACGATATTAGAGAATATTATAAAGGAAGAATATTTTCCAAATTTATTATTTTATGGTCCTCCTGGAACAGGTAAAACAACTAGTATAATTAATTTAATTAAGTCCTTTCAGTCTGATAAAAATAGTAAAAATTTAATGATACATTTGAATGCATCTGATGAAAGAGGAATAGATATAATTCGAAATCAAATAAATAGTTTTGTAAATTCAAAAAGTCTCTTTAATAATGGTATGAAGTTTGTTATATTGGATGAAGTAGATTATATGACAAAGAATGCACAAATAGCATTACGATATTTATTACAAGGATATAATTCAAATGTTCGCTTTTGTCTTATTTGCAATTATATTAGTAGAATAGATGAAGCACTACAAAATGAATTTGTTCGACTTCGTTTTAATCAACTACCTGAGTACGAGATTATAAAATTTTTAAAAAATATAAATGATAAAGAATCATTAAATTTTAACAACGATTCATTAAAACTAATTCAAAATCTGTTTAATTCTGATATTAGAAGTATGATAAATTATATGCAATCTAATGAAAATTTAATAAATGATAAAAAAATTATAAAGAATGAATTATGGGATACAGTTATTTCTAGTATAAAGAAAAATGACTTGAAATACAATATAGAACAAATAAATAACTTAAGTTCAGAATACAATATAGAAAAAAGAAATATACTGAAAAATATGTTAAACTACATAATTAGATATAAAAAAGAGTATGTTAATACTGAATTATTAGATTTTACAGAAAATATAATGCATATATCAGATTGTAATCAAGAGATATTAGTGAATTATAGTATATTACAAATGAAACAAATATTATAATAGTTTTTTATCAAATTACATATTATTTTTTAAAATTAACTCTTCGTTGCTATGTTTATTATTAAAAGTCATATATGTGATTTTTAATATTTCTTCTAATTTTTTATCAGTAATTTTATGAAAAGTTTCCATGATTATATCACCTAATTTCATATCAAATATTTTATGTATAGTTGAATCTGTATTTTGTAAGTCTGTCTCTACAATATTTCCGTTCTGATCAATGATATTAATTAACTTATCAATAATAGTAGTAAGTGTTTCTTGTTTAATGATAATTTTTGATTTACTATCATAAAATAGTGCATTAGTTGGTATATCTAAACATTTATATTCTAAAGTTGATATGTAATCAACATAATCATGATTTAAAATACAACTACTAATAACATAAGCGATATTTTCAGCAAAATGTTCCATAACAAACCCACTAGAAGTAAGTACCGGAAACTTTAATTCCTTTAAGGTGGAAATAAGTCTTTTTGATATTATTTCTCGCAATTTAATATATACCTCTTTTTTTAAAGATATGTGCCAGGTGTCAAATGACATTGGAGTAGGAATATGTTCTTTTAAATGTGTCTCTACTTTCATTAATATAGAATCAGTCATTTCCATAGAATAAAATGTATTTCTAAAACAGACATAACAGCATAATCCGCAGGCGTTTCCCATATTGTATGATAATTGAAATTATTTAATTATAATTATATAACTTCAATTTTAAATTTTAAATTTTAAATATTAATTTTTAAATGAAAACGATTTATTTTTGGAATTATTTTCAGTGGGACTATAGTAATTATCCATTCGTTTCATCAACTTATCCATAAAGCTATTGGGAGGTGACATTTTACTAGGGTCAATTAATGTAGGGGTAAGACTTACCTCGGTATACTTTTCAAAAGATGAAACTTTTTTAATAGGAACAGGTTGAGATTTTTCATGAATATATGAATTCATATTATTATAAATAAAGAAAATAATTGAAGCTTTAAATACATTTAAAATAGATATAAATAAAATAATATAGATATTATTAGTATGGAAGATATAGACGATGATTGGGAAAGCTTTTTACAAAATGATGATTATGACCCCATAAATCATGATGAAGAGATAAATGAAAATATATGTAAAAAAACACAAACGAATGATGTAAAGACAATTCCTAAATGTTCTGAATTATATATTTCTACAAAAACAAACATATCATATTTGAATAATAATTGTATAAATATAAAAGATATATTCTGGAAAATTCCTATTATTAAATATCATACTCCTGCAAATGGTGTAATTAAAAAACAGATTAAATATTCTTCTACCTCACCTGATGAGGTGTCATATATATCAGAACAATTAAAATCTACAGAATGTTATGAAGAGCAAATTATTGAACATATTGAAAATCCAGATGGAAGAATTAAGTACAAGGACCAGCGTAAAATTAGTATTGGTGTATGTAAAAAGGATATTCTTAGTTATAGAAGCAAAAAAAAACGAGCATTCTTCAATTGTTTTGTAGTTATTATGCGATTATTGCATAATAATGTATATAAAGAAGTACATTTAAAAGTATTTAATACTGGAAAATTAGAAATTCCTGGAATTCAAAATGATGAATTATTATACAAAGTATTAGATTTACTAGTACTTATTCTTAAACCATATTTGAATAACGATTTGACATATTTAAAGGAAAAAAACGAAACGGTTTTAATTAATTCAAACTTTAATTGTGGTTATTATATAGACAGGGATAGGTTGCATGATATTTTAAAATATAAATATAGAATTAATAGTAATTTTGATGCATGTTCGTATCCGGGCATTCAATCTAAATTTTACTATGATAGATGTGAAGTAATACAAACAGGACAACAACCTACTCATAAAGAATATGATGAAGTGTCCTTTATGATTTTTAGAACAGGAAGTGTATTAGTAGTTGGCAAATGTCATGAAACAACATTAAATAAAATTTACTTATTTCTTAGAAATGTTTTAGAAGTTGAAAGAGACAATATTATTAGTATTACAAATGAAATGTCTACGGTAAATAAAAATAGAAAAAAGAAAACTAGAAAGAAGATTGTTTATTTCGATTCAACATATGTTAAATAATTAACAACCTTACATACAGAATAACCATGTAATATGTTTTCAATATTATCACTGTTTAATTTATTTTTAAAACTATCTATGTTGATTTTATCTTTAAAAAATTTTTTTATTAATGATTCCACCAATAATAAGTAATTAGTACTAATAAATGAATAATTGCTATATTTATTTAATTCACTTATAATAATATTAATATTTAATAATATATCACTTGTTGATATATTTCTATTTACTGCATAATCAGACACATGTACTAAATGTTCTACTATTTTATATACTTTTGTAAAAACTGTTTTTTGCATATTAATTAACGAATTTTCTTTGAAATTATTTAATTCAATATGTTTTATTAAAACAACATTATATATATCTATAAATTTCTCTAATAACTTTATTTTCTCTCTAGTGTCATCATCTTCTTTGTATTCTTTTTTATAATCGTTGTTAATGTCAAATATAGTTTTCTTATATATAAATAATGTAGCATCCTTCGAACTTAATTTTAAAAAATTGTGATTATCATCTCCTATCTGAGATATAAATTCTATAAAGTATAATATGGATTTTTGTGTATGATATATAGTTAATTCAGTATTTTTTGTATATAATAATAGCATTGCATAAATGTAATATGTGTTTTTGATTGATTTAATCATTACATGTTTTAAATAATTGTCATTTTGCATGTATATATTAGTTGCTGCACATTCTATTAAATCATGAATTAATGTAATATATTTTAAAAATAATACACATACATTAGTATCTAATGTTTCATTATAATTATCAACACAGTTTAATATATTGTTTTTCATTATTTTTATGAGAGATATTAATTTATTAAATGGTACTAAATTGTTGTTGATTATTATTATTAATGATTATTAGTATTTAAAGAAAAAATAATTATTTTTTATATATGAGTGAATCACAAGAAAGTACTGGTTATAGAATGCCTACCCAACAATGTCTTCAACATGCATTCAAACTAGCTATGGTTGAAGACAAGGAGATCAAGGCTGATTACTGGACTTCATCTTTAGATAAGTCTGTTATTATTGGTGTTAAAGAAACACAAGAAAAACTTCTCGTTAAAAGTGAAGACGAATACACTAGTCCTATTGCAAAAATATATAAGGTTGAAACTGATTATATTATTGTTACTAAAAACTATATTTATCTAGTTTCAGCAGATATTGAATCTAGTAGAATTTCTTAAATAAAATAATTATTATAATGAATATTTTTTAATATAATAATTTTTATATATGGATAAACAAATATATACTACCGCTTATTATTCGTTATTTATTCAATTTATATTAGCTATTATTTGTACATTAGGAACATTTATTAAAATAAATGATTCTGATTCAATATTACATGAAATTCTTATTTTAGAAACAATTGTTCAATTTATTGAGTTCTCGTTTTATATATGGCTTTTAACCACATTCTCTCAAATTAAAACAAATGTTTCCTCTATAAGATATATCGACTGGTTTATAACTACACCCACCATGTTATTTTCATTAATCTGTTTTATGATTTATTATAACAATACCCATAATAATATCCCCACAGATCATCTCTCAATTATGAATATATATAATACTAATAGTTCTACTATTAACAATATATTTATTTTCAATGCTGTAATGTTACTAACCGGTCTATTAGGAGAGATTAATATTATTAATAAATTAAATGCAATGTTCTTAGGAACCTTATCATTGTTTATTTCTTTTTATTTAATTTATATGAATTTTGTAGGAGATACTTTATTGAATAAATCTATATTTTGGTTTAATTTTACATTATGGTCATTATATGGAATAGGATATATGTTAAATAATACTAATAAAAATATTACCTACAATATTTTGGATATATTTGCAAAAAATATTAATGGAATTATGATTTTATTTTATATATTATATATGAAATATTTAAACAAATAACTTATTAATATTTATATGAATATTTTGTGGAAAATATATAATTACGGAATAATGTATGTAGCTAGTATTTTATTCTATTTGCATGATACTAAATTCTTCCTACCATTAGAAGATATTATGGCATGCGAATCCCAATAAAAATAATAAATAGTAGTTTATTATTTTTATTTGTATTAATTTATTTAATTATGTAGAGATTTTCGTTTCTTTCTATAATGGTTCTTCTTTTTTTTATTAGACCTTTTTAAATTTTTTTTCATTTTTTTATTTGAATGTTTTCTTGAATGTTTTCTTGAATGTTTGTATGTTTTTTTATATCTACCACCAGACATAATTTCTTTTGGTTTAGATGCTGCTTTATCCATAACACTTTTTGGATTATCAAAAGTCCAATTCACAATAACATCGTGTTGTAAAAGAGTACTATTTCTATTATTAAATATATAATTATATATTTCAGGAGTGTATCCTAAATATGGTAATCCGTTTGCTGGAAGTGTAGATGGATGATAATTTACGTTCCATCCTAAATTTATAATCTTATTGTAAAGTGGATTCCAATTCGCAATAAAACAACTCATAGAATTTATGGTAATTGTTCCTTGCGTCTTATATCTTTGATAATTACGTTTATCGGAATTACTTCTCGATTTTGGATTATATGTTTCTGGTACATATTGACCCCCTTCAACAGTATACTCAACCAACGAATTATTTCCAAAAAGATCATCATCTATAGCACGACCATTTGCATCTATAGGCCAATATTCAAAATAAGAATCATTACTGAAATTTACATTTCCACTTGTATATTGTGAAATAGCATCACTAGTATTATATACTGTTCCTGTTGAATCTTGCATAACAGTAGTTTTTTTAACAACTTGTATGATTATACCAGGTGTAATCGCTACACCACTAACTGGTTCTACTACCAAAGCTTTTTGGTATCCAAAATTACCCTGTGATTCTAATTTTATTGCATTTGCACCTAATGGTGGTGAAGTTAATTTATATGCGATATTCATATATTTAATATATTATATATGAATATATTTTTTACACACGTCGGGAATCGAACCCGAGGCGATCGCTTGGAAGGCGATCATGTTACCATTACACCACGCGTGTTACGACGACGACAACTGCAGGACTCGAACCTACGCGCGAAATTCGCAGAAGATTTCTAGTCTTCCTCCTTAACCACTCGGACAAGTTGCCATACAAGTTTATACATTCAAACCTCTTTAAATTATTTTAATACTTAAATATATATATATGATTTCTAATCAACAATTAATTTATTTTTTTATGATTATGGCTTTAACAGAGATTTCGGCTCAATTCTTACTTAAGAAAGGATCAGAACATAAGAATCATATTAATATGTATTTTCTATTAGGAATTTTAGCAATATTAATTACATATGTTTTTCTTTATTTTGTAATGAGAACAGGTAAACATATATCTATTATTCATGCAATTCATCATACTTCTATAGCTATTATATTGTCATTGGGTGCGTTCTTTTTATTCTCTCAAAAACTTGAACCAATGCAAATAGGTGCATTGTCACTTGTAATTGTTGGAACATTTTTATTAGCTATATCTGAAAATGGACATCATTAAATAATTTATATAGACATATTTATATAAATGAAACATAGAACACGTTCCAAAAAAACGAGACAAACAAAATTAAAATGTAAAGCACATTCTAGAAAAGAAAAATACAATAAATCAACTAGAAAAAGAGGCGGTGGACTTTTTGCTACAGCTCAATGTGCGCGAAATGTTAGATATATATATATTTTAGAAAAACGGTTAGTTAATAAGTGCAATGATTATGATTGGGTTCAAGACCAGCGTAAACAATGGATGTATTTTCAGAAGGATAGAAAGGATTATGACTAATATTGTTTTTATTATTATAATATGTTAAATAATATATATTATAATAATATCTTATAGAATTTCTCTCAATTGATCGATTTGATCAGTAGATAATTTATCTGGATATTTTACAGAAAATTTTATACATAATTTTCCTATATGATTCTCACGTTCCATTCCGTAATTATCAATTACTTTTACTAATCCATCTTTAATTAAATTTCCCTTTTCATTATTAAATCTTAAATGTTTTCCACTTAAATGATTTATTATAAATTCAAACCCACATAATGATTCTTTTAATGTAATTTCTTTCTCTATAATTAAATTCAAGCCATCGCGTTTAAATTCTGATGTGTTTTGAATACTTATTACTATTTTAACATCTCCCTTTACATTATTATCTAATGCATTTCCTTTATCGCGCAATACTATCATTTCCTTATCATCTATGCCTTTATGTATCGGTATATATAATGTTTCATTTTCACATTTTCTTATAGTATCCTCAAATAACCATCTTTCAATATTTACTGCTATTTGATCACCTTTATACGCTTGTTCTAAACTGATTACTACATTTTTTATAATAGGTGGTGGTTTGTTTAAATTATTCATGTTCACTGGTTGACCATTTCTAAATATCCTTATGTTTCCCATTGGATTTCCCATTGGATTTCCCATTGGATTTCCTCCTGCACCCCTCATCATACCACTCATCATTGGGTTCCCATCAAAAAACATCTTAAATATATCATTCACATTTCCATCAAATGAATGTCCGTTCATTGCATTATTACCCATTTTTCTACTCATATCATATTTCCGTTTTTCATCAGCATCACTTAATGTTTCATATGCTTCACCAATTTTTTTAAACATCTCGTCATCTCCATTATTTTTATCAGGATGGTACCTTAATGACATTTTTCTATAACTCTTTTTAATTTCTTCACCAGTCGCATTTTCATTTAACTCTAATACTTTATAAAAATCTGTCATTTAATAATATATAATTACATTTACTTAAATACTTATTAACGAATTTAATATAATAATGAATCTTCCACTAATCTATAAATATAAACCTAAATTTTTTCAAGATTTTGAAACAAAACCTGAAATTATAGATATTCTCAATACACTTATATCTATCAATAATCTTAATATACTTTTTATTGGTGATTCAGGTTCTGGTAAAACTGCACTTATTAATGTATTAGTTAAGGAATATTATGGTAATATTAATTACAATGATAATGTACTCGTAATTAATAGCCTTAAAGAACAAGGCATTCAATATTACCGTACCGAAGTTAAAACATTCTGTCAAACTAGATCATCTATACCTAACAAAAAAAAAATAGTTATTTTAGACGATATTGATAATATTAACGAACAAAGCCAACAAGTATTTCGTAACTGTATTGATAAATATAATAATAATGTTCATTTTATATCATCTTGCTCTAATATTCAAAAGGTTATAGATAGTCTTCAATCTAGACAAATTATCATTAAACTTAAACACCTTACTAATACTAATTTTTTAAAAATACTACATAAAATAAAGAAATATGAAAATATAAATATAGATTCTGATGCCGAATTATTTATTATTAATGTATGTAATGGTTCTATACGAATACTTCTCAACTATTTAGAAAAATTTAAAATTCTTAATCAACCTATTACACTAGAATTAGCAGATAATATATGTACAAATATCAGTTTCTCTATTTTTGATAAATATACATCAGCGTGTATCGATAATAATATTAATAAATCAATAGACTTATTATATAATTTATACGATAAAGGATATTCCGTTATGGATATTTATGATAATTATTTTCTTTATGTTAAGTCTACAAATATTATAAATGAAACACAAAAATATGAAATTATTAAAATTTTATGTAAATATATTACTGTTTTTCATAATATACATGAGGATGAAATCGAATTATCATTGTTTTCTAATAATCTAGTTAAACTATTATCTAAGTAAAATATATTATGAGTCAAATTTTTAAAAATATTGCTCCCTTAAATATTCTATTTAATTTTCTTGAATCAGTATGCGTTAAAACTGATACATATTATATTTTTGATAATAATGCCTATAAAAAAGCTATTATTGATGAAAAAATAGAATCATTTTGCAGCAATATATTACAATATTACCATAAATCCAAACAATATTACGTCAATAGAGATATTACATATATTAAGTTTTGCACTGTTATTAGACAAATATGTAAATTACATTCTATTAAATTCAATACAAAAATTGTTTATAATAAATCAAAATATAACATACCATACCATATTTATTTTTAAATTCATAGAGAGATATTCCATTTAAAAATAAATTATTTATTATTTCGTCACCCGTTCATTAATTTACCTTTTCTCTCTTCATATTAGTTACACAATAACAAGTGTCTAGCAATAATAGTATTGCTTTCTAATACTTGTTCTGCATTTAATCTTGAAAACCATTGATAATGTGTTCTTCTTAATATTTCATCTGCAGGAATATACACACCAAATGCACATTTTGGTAATTGAAAATCATCATTATCGCTTAACAAATCATCTAATAAAACAGGCTGGTTTTCTATTGTTTTACATCCAAAATACTTTGCATTTAACGGCATTACAGTTTTATGCAATACTTGTTCATATAACCATTTATCATTAGCTCCTGTAAATTCTATTTCATTTGTATAGTCACTTGATACTAGTCGTTCTAAATAATTAATATATTTTTCCATAGTTAATGAACTTTTCTTACACCCCATTATTTTATTACTAGGAAAATATTCACTATATTGTGATGCATCACTTTTACATAATAACTCACCTGAAAACATATCTACTGTATTAGTTCCTTTTGAATATAAAGGCATTAAATTTTTCATGCAAATAAAAGAAGATGGAATAGTCATACCTCCATAATAATATAATACTTTGGCCATAGCTAAATCTCTTAAATGTGGTCTTAATGGATTAGGTAAATTTTGTATTTTATTACTCCATCCAGGAATAATTTTATTAAAGGATTTGTCATCAATTAAGCAAATATTAAAACTATCACCACAGTGATCAACTATCGATTTAATAGTTAAATATTGATATGGTTGATTGAAGCATTTAGTGTTTCTAGATCCATAAGAACTCCACCATCTAGCGTTAATTTCAAAATGAATCGGAATCCATAAAATCGGTTTATCACTTCTAGCTAAAGTGGAATCATTTAACAAATATTTTTTTATAAGTTCATATTCATCAAGTTTATTTTGTTTTGCCTCTTGTTTTTTATAACCTTCAAAAATAAATCCGAATACAAACAGCAATAATAATACAAAAATATATTTTGCGTAATAATTCATATATACTATTACTACAAATTTATTTTTACTTATTATAAAATCATGTTTTTCTAAATGTAATATCTAGAATAAGAAATATGAAACCTATTTAAGGGTATAAACATATATATATTAGCATAAATGACATTTTATGAAATAAATAATGTTAAAAAAATATACGATATAATTGCTCCAGAATTTAATAAAACTAGAGCATATTACTGGAAACCTATATCAGAATTTATACATAATTTACCAAAACAATCATTAATATATGATATAGGATGCGGTAATGGGAGAAATATGACATATTCTGATTACAACTTTATAGGCATTGATAATTGTGAAGGGTTTGTTAAAATATGTAACGATAAAGGTTTGACTGCAATATGTAATGAAATGATAGATGTTAAATTAACGGATGATAGTGCTGATTATATTATATGTATAGCTGCATATCATCATTTGTCTACTTATAGTAACAGAAAAAAAGCCTTATTAGAAATGAAACGGTTGGTTAAACCCAATGGCCAAATTCTATTAACAGTATGGTCTAAAAATCAACCAAAAAAAACTAGAGTTTCGTTTGATAATTATGGAGACAACATTGTTTATTGGAAAAACAAACATCCTAGATATTATTATATATTTGAATTAAATGAGATTAAATCCTTGATATATGATGTCGGATTAATTATAACAAAGCATGAATACGATTGTGGCAATGAAATATTTACACTTTTAAAAAAATAAAAAATTGATATAAATATTAAACGAATAAATAAAATAATTAACTAAAGATATGGGAAATGTATTTACGCAAAATATGGGTAATAAAGTTATTCCGCTTATAAATAATAATGCTAATCAATGTGTTATTTGTTTAGACACTATGGAAAAAGGATTATATCAAAATAAAGAAAATATCGACCCTAAACAATTATTTGTAAAATGTTTCATATGTAATTTAACAGTTCATTACATATGTGAACAACAATGGCTACACGATAAGACTTTTGTAAAATGTATTCAATGTCAAAGTGTAGGAACAGGATTTACTTCGACTACTGTATAAATATTAATATTAATTATCAATTCTTTTTAAATCTGACCAAAACTTATTGTAATTATCTCTAATTTGCTCATCTTGATTCATAAGTTTATAAGCCCTTCTAATATTTATATCTTCTTCATCTGAATGCATATTTTTTAATTTAGCTTCTTGATTAGGAAGCCATTTTGTTTCTGCTGTAATAATATCATTAGTTCTATCTCTATTCATTTCATCAATATTTGAATACTTTTTCCTATTATGAAAATCTTCATCAGTAACAGGTATAAGCGATTCACCATGAGCAGATTTCAAATCTTCAAATTGTAATTTATCAAACATATCTGATCCAAAATTTGCAGGTGTATCTCTTATTAAATCAAAATGACTATTACTATTTATTTCTTGAAATTCTTTATGTAATACAACGGCTCTCAATTCACTCTTTTTATTTTGCATATATTCATTCATTTCTGCCATGTTTGTAATTTTTCTATCTACCATATCATCATTTGATTTCAACCAATCTCCATATCCAGTTTCTTCTACATTATCTGACAATTTCATTTTTTCAAATGTGTCATTAAACCATTTATTATATTGTGTTTGATCCATTGTTTTTATTGCACCATCAATTAAAATATTTTGTTCATTATCCCAGTGATCATCTTGTTGATATTCTGTATTAGTAGTTGTACTGCTCTTCCTAAGTTGATATATCTTAAACAAATATTTATAAGCTTTTGAAAAAAATAAGAAAAACTTCTTATCAAGTTTGGATTTATCTGGATGAGTCTTTAAAACAGTTTTTTTTGCATTTTTTAGATCCTCTTCGGTAAAAGCAAATGGTATATTAAATAAATTAATCAAATCATTTAAGTCATAATTATGTATGTTTAAATCTAGAGAATCCATTGAATTCATTTAAATATATATTGGTCATTTATTTAAATTAATTTTCTACATCTCATAAAAAAATCATTTACTTCATTTATATCAGCTCCGGAAATACTATCATCTGGCGCATAACTAGTAGTACCCTTCTTATAAGCCACCATTGTTGGTATTCCTTTCATCATTTTTTTCGTTTTCATGAAAGCAAATAAATCAAAATTTTCATCAACATCTACTTCGTAACAAAATACATTTTCCAATGTTGAAATACTTTCAAAATGTTTATCTACATCACTTTTAATTAATTGACATGGCTTACACCATTCAGCAGTAAATTTAAATATTAATACTCCATTATTATTTTGCAATAATTGTAAAAATACATTTCGATCTCCCTCAAATTCTAAGGCCATTTTATATTAATTATTCTTATTATATTTAAGTAAAAATTGATTATTTTAAATGTATAATTAAAATACTATATATATTACAATGTTTAAAAGAATTTTTAATCAAAAGCCTCTTCGATTATTTGATGTTACTATGCGGGATGGCTTACAGTCATCGTCAAAAATATATACCTTACCAGAAAAAAAAGAATTGTTATTAAATATAATATCAAATAGACGACCACATGCATTGGAAATTGGATCATTAGTATCACCTAAAATATTGCCACAAATGGATAATTCTCTAGAAATGTATACTGAAGCTGAAATGTATAATAGTTTATTAACTGGTAATAGAAATATAGATATTTACATGTTGACTCCTAATTTTAAAAGTTTGCAAACCGCTATTGATAATAATATTACTAACTTCTCTTTTATAACATCAGTATCTAATAGCTTTCAAACAAAAAATGTGAATAAAAATTTATCTCAAACCAAATCTGAATTGGAACAAATGATGGAATCTGTTAATTTATTACCCACAAATAATGTAAAATTATATATTTCATGTATTAATGAATGCCCTATTAGTGGTTTAATTGATATAGACCATATTATTCAAGAAATTTTGTATTATTATTATACTTATGAAAACATCTCAGAAATATGTTTATCAGACACCTGTGGAACATTAAATTTTACCGAATTTAAATATATAATAGATTCTTTACATAAACGACAAATAGAAATTGATAGATTTAGTCTTCATCTTCATGATCAACCCGACAATTATAATAATTTAAAAGAAATTATTAAATATGCTACTGCAAATGGTATTAATAAATTCGATGTTTCTTATTTACCAAATATTGGTGGATGTACAGTTACTATGAAAAACCCTACCGGTAATCTATCTTATGATTTTATAAGATCTAATGCATATAATCATTAATCATATCTTCTAATTCATCTATATTATGTGATGGAAAATTTACATGACACTCCCAAAAATATTTGCAATATGCCCATGTAAATTCATAATCCGTCTTATATAAACTAGAATATTTTTTTAATAATGTATTTTCTAGTTTTCTTGGAATCAAATATAAACTCTGTTTCGGTAATACATAACTTAATTGTACTAAATCTATCACAGGATTTTTTTCTTTTTCTGTAACCATCTCTGTATCAAAATATGGTATATATTTTAATAAATCTACTAATAATGGTGGATAGTGATAATTATACCCCCATCTCCAATCTACACACCCTGTGCTATAATATTTCCAAGTCCATTCTAACCCTTCCAAATAATTTAATGATATTTTTTTCCTCCAAGCATCATCTATATCTATGTTAAATAACATATCATAATATCTATTTTCCCAATATTTATCATAAGGATTTATATATTTTTCTATTTCTCTTTCTTTACTGGGAATATGCAACATTTCTTTGTCAAATTTACTAACATTATCATCCAATTTAATATTTCTTTTTTCCATTTTATTTCTTAATTTATATTCAGATTGAATATTTTCTTCCTCATTCTCGGACAATTCTTTTATTAATAATCTAAAATTTTTCCATATTATATTACCATTTTCAATTATATTTTTACTTTTATTACCTAAAATATTACGATAAGTCTCTAATAATATTGTGATCCCATTTGTTCTAATGTTTAATGCAGGAAAATGTGGTAGAAAATCATTACCTAACATAAAACATAAAAATATATAATCATAAACCTTATTTTTTTCATTTTCGGTCTTAGCTTCTTTATCATTATTCAGATAATATGTTAATTGATTTTTGAATAATGGTATGTCTATTACATACAAATAATTCGGATCCAGCGATTTGTCAATACTTCTAATAAAATCCGGTGTCTCTCTGAATAAATACATATTCTCACAATATGATAAATTGTTTATTGTCAACATGATTAAATCTGCATCTAACCCATATATTACTGTTTCATCTGACTGAATATCCCAATTGTTTCTGATATAGTCAAATATTTTATGCTCACCTTCTCCTTGTAAATCACTTCCACTTACTACTATCTTTTTAACATTAAATTGATTGCTATTTCTAAAATAATATTTTATTTGTAAGTTTAATTTATTCATAAATTCTGTACCAGGTGTAATTGCGGTACTATCCCATCTTATCTTGTCACTATTTTCATAATTATTTATAAACCATGATTTATATCTTCTATTTTTTTGTTGATTTAATTTTGCTACTGGTGCTACACCATCAAATGATATATACAATAACTTTTTTGGTTGTATTTGTTGTATATAAGTTTCAATTTGCTTACATACAGCATTAATTAATTTTCGCTCATAATCATTGTTATTATTATTATACTCTATATCACGCATACAATCATATATAATCGAATTACTATCTAAAAATAAGTTGTCCACATGAAATTTATTATTAATAAATTTTTTTATTATTTCAGGATAATTCTTTATAATATGTGAAAAATATGATGGTATTCCCATTTAATACATATTTATACACATTTATATTTAATATGATTTAATATATATCTAAAATCACTATCCTTATTGTAAGTATTTTATAAAATATATATTAAATTAAATACACAAATATAAAATCCTTGTAAAATATAGATGAAAAATATTATTATTTCTAAAAATCAAGGTCTATCTGATCCTAAAACTAAGAATAACGCTAATATTCATACACACGAAAACACAATTCAATATTTTCAAGAACTTATTCAAAAAACCATTATATCAGTTCAAAAATATAAACAATTGGACATTTTAGGAGCAAATGAGTTAAATATTGCTACTCAAAGTTTAGAAAAATTATACATTGAATTATCAAACAATGTTATTTTACTTAAACAAAAAAGCAATATTAATAAGGTCAGGTCAAACCTTGAACAAATCCGTAATGACCTATCCAATATATTTAAACATTATGGTACTGAAAATATACAAGATTTACTAAATATTTGTTACGGCGACGAGTATATTAAACATACTCAATGGAATAAAGATAAATATTACTTACTTGAAAAATATTTTCATCCAATTAATTTTAAAATTATGCCTTGGAAAAATGAAAAGAAACATACCGATTCTAAAATTATTGAAAAAAACAAAATGGTTGAGGATTTTATTATTGTTGAACAATCTGATAATTTAGAATGTTTTGATTTATCTAGAACAACCAAAATTTTTCAAACAAAGGTATATGGAATCAAAATTGCATTTCATAATTATATTCAAAAAAAAACAATTATTGTCGCTGGACTTGTCGATGATCTATTAACAACATGTATTAATAATCAATATATTATTGATAAAATCGAAAATATTATACTTACATCATCCGATACACCCGACTATAATAGTGATGTGTTTGAACGATTTGTTCATTCACTTACATTAAAAGAAATTATCGTATATTCTAATAGCGAACTACTTAGTAAATATCAAGGACATATGAATCAAATACTCTTAATAAAACAAAAAAATATTACTCAAGTAGTCAAGGAATTTATTGGTAGTGACTTATATGCACAACGAAACACATTAATTCAATTATTACTAAAATCTAATGAACATGAATACCAATATCTTGCATATCTTTTATATGATCTACTATCTTCTGAAAACAATGGATCTATTGATACTAGCGAACAAACTCTTTTATTTGATAGTCTTCCCTGGAAAATTAAAAGCTATTTCAAAGAAGCTATGAGAGAAACTATTGATTATACTAATAATCTCTCCAACTTTGATAATAGTAAAATACCACTAGAACAACAAATTTGTCTTATGAAAGCCGATGATTCTGTTAAAGAAAAAGCTATGAACAAACTTAAAGAAATTAAATCTAAAAATGATGACACTGGATCCAAAGCGCGAACATATTTAGATGGTTTATTAAAAGTCCCTTTCGGTATTTATAAGACTGAACCTATCCTAGTTATTATGGAAACTATTAAAACTTATTTTAAACAAATTATAGAGAAAATTAATCTTATCGACAATTCATTTACTTTCGAATATGATATTAAAACCATTACTAATATACAAATTAAAAATATATGTCAACATATCAAGGATAAATATATCAAAAATAAAAATGATAAGCTCCTTGAAATCCTAATTAATAATTATACACCTGATAAAAGAAACGATTTAATTATTAACATATGCAATATCAATAATATTATTAAAAAAAATAAAATTAAAAGACATAAATTAGTCCATTCAGGCAAAAAAATAGATTTCATGAAACAACAAATTATTGAATTTATTAATACAATTCATAACGATGATGCTATTATTAATCAATTGTCCAATAATAAAAATATTTCTAATGGTTCGCTTATGCAAAATATAATTGATGATATGAATTTAATTGATTCTAATTGGAACACTATTAATTACTACATGAATAATGTTAAAAATACTCTTGATGACGCAGTTCACGGTCACGATAAAGCTAAAACTCAAATTCAAAGAATCCTTGCTCAATGGATTAACGGTAAACAAAGCGGCTACTGTTTCGGATTTGAAGGACCACCCGGTGTAGGCAAAACTACTTTCGCAAAAAAAGGACTTGCAAAATGTCTTATCGATGAATGTGACATTTCTAGACCATTCTCTTTTATTGCTATTGGTGGTCAAGATAATGGTAGTACATTAAACGGCCATAATTACACATATGTCGGATCTGAATGGGGTAAATTTGTAGATATTCTTATTAAACATAAATGTATGAATCCTATTATTTTTATTGACGAATTAGACAAAGTTAGTAAAACCGAACATGGTAAGGAAATCATTGGTATTTTAACGCATCTCATCGACCCTACACAAAATGATGTTTTTCAAGATAAGTATTTTAATGGAATCGAATTAGATTTCTCAAAGGCATTATTCGTTTTCTCATATAATGATGTCTCTGCTATTGATAAAATTCTTTTAGATCGCATTCATAGAATTAAATTTGAACATCTCACTCTTGAAGATAAACTTGTAGTCACTAAAAAACATATGCTTCCTGAAATTTTTAAAAATATGGGCCTTGTTGATTGTATAAAAATTACAGACGATAATATTACTTATATTATTGAAAATTACACCAATGAACCAGGCATTCGTAAATTCAAAGAATTATTATTTGAAATTATAGGCGAAATCAATCTTTCATGTTTGCAAAATGATAGTGTTATTGAATTACCTATTACTATCTCTAATGATGACATTAAATTTAAATATTTAAAGGACTATCATGAAAATAATAATAAAAAAATACCGTTACAATCATCAGTCGGTATTATTAATGGATTATGGGCTAATTCTCTCGGACAAGGAGGTATTATTCCAATTGAAGCTCAATTCTTTCCATCCACATCCTATATGGAACTTAAATTAACTGGTCTTCAAGGTGATGTTATGAAAGAAAGTATGACTGTCGCAAAAACACTTGCTACATCTTTAATTGAATCCAATACTATTTGTGAAATTAATACTCAAATCGAAAAAACTAAATTACAAGGCATTCATATACATTGTCCTGAAGGAGCTGTTCCAAAAGATGGCCCTAGTGCAGGTACTGCTATTACATGCGCAATATATAGTCTTTTAACCAAAACTAAAATTAAAAATACTATTGCTATTACCGGCGAAATTAACTTGCAAGGATGTGTTACTGCTATTGGAGGCCTTGATCTTAAAATTCTTGGAGGCTTAAAAGGTGGTGTTACTGAATTTATTTTTCCTTCTGATAATCAAAAGGATTTTGATGATTTTAAAACCCTATATCAAGACAAAATATTACTTGATAATATTAAATTTCACCCTGTTAATAATATTCATCAAGTCTTAAAACTCATCTTTTAAATTTATATTATAATTTAACATTTTTATAACATAAATTTATTTACTTTTTCTTATTATAACCTGGAAATACATTATTGAAACAATATATATTGTTTTCACATACTCCATTTACAGCTGTCTTCTCACTATCAATCAATCTATATCTATCTCCTCCTGCTTGACGCTGCATTCCCATTGTTACTGTTTTCGACATTCCTCCACTCAATTTTTGATTTGAACCACTCATCTTTTTATTCTTATATATTATCGGATTCGTCTTTGTATTTGCAGTTATATAAAACCCTGCTCCTTGTATTCCATCATCATTACTTGAATACTCTACATAAAAATATTTATTTGTTATTAATTTTATATTAGAATTATTCTTATCTCCACTATTAAATACCAATTTCCTTGCACCATTATTTGTATTATCTGTTTCATATATTTTTAAGAAATCTAACCCTGATTCCATATTAACCACTCCATTTAATTCTATATACTGATAATTATTATATATTTCTGATTTTGCTAGTAATATATTATTATTTTCACCATTACCATAATACCCTTTAGCACCACCACTATCTAATATCGTTTTTCCTCTATCTGTTATTAAAAAGTTTTTTCCACTATTTTCATTTGTCATTAATATTACTCTATTTGGATCACTTGTCTCTATATTTAATTGTCTCTCTGTAAATCCACCACCATCTATTATGGTTATTTGTTTTGTTCCTCTTATAATATTAATTGCTGCGTTTACTGATTTATTATATAGTCTTACACACCCAGTATTTCCTATATTTTTATTAGATATTGTTGTATTCTTAGATAATTCTGTTATATAATTACTATATGTTGTAGGACTCATTCCCGTATTACTTATATATAAATATAACCCTTCCTCATTATTAGATATACCACTGTAATCCCAACTTGCTAATTTATATTGATTATAGCGCTCTGCGTTTTTAAACATACTATTCATTGTTGTTACACTTTCTGTATTCCAGTTTTTACATTCATTGTTAAAATCACTTGTTTTTATAAACATACCACTCATATCATTACATAATTTCGTATTCCAGAGCTGTATATTTCCATAATCTTGATTAGATATTTTTACATTCTCAAAACAACCTTCACATGATACATTTATTAATGCTGGTTGATCACCTTGTATACCTGGATTAGATATCTTTCCACCAAAATCTTTAAATTGAAATCCTGATTTCGATAAAGGTATACCACCCCATGATTTTATTGTTATACTCGATTGAGATACATAATCTGGATTTAAATTCTTAAATGATAATCCATTATCCGATATGTCCGAATCTAATATTTTATTGTTATAGCTAAAATCTATCGCTATGCGCGTCAAATCTTCACGACCTGTTGTAGTATGATTACTTTCAAATTTATTAAATAGTTTAGCTAAGGGTAAATTAGTAGTACTACCCTCTTGATGAACCCATGATGTGTCATTTATCCATTTAAATGTTTCAGTATTTATTACTGTAAAATTAACATCTTCGTTTATTATTGGTATATTAAAAATATTAGTTGAAGTATAATTGCTTACATCGCTCCACGCACTTGTCGATATATCATATACAAATACTCCAAATACATTGCTAGTATCAGTAACTCCATCTATTATAATTTCTCTACCAGGAGGCGAATCAGATGGTAGATTTGTTACTGACTCCCAAGCAGCATTTACAAGTACTGACTTTATTCTAATTGCAGAAGCATCTCCTATAAATGTCCCATTACTCATGGATGAGTTATGAGATAAATCTACTATATAAGTACTAAAACTATATGGACTCTTACTCATACCTGTGTTGTTAATATATCCAGAAATATCAGTACCAAGTCCATTAGGACCACCATTAAATGTAGACCCTGTATAATCCCATCCAGCTATTCTTGGTTGATCAAATGAAGTTGCATTTTTAAACATGTCAACCATATTTTCTACATCCTTAGTAACCCATTGGGTTACACCAGCATTAAAAGCACTAGCTCCTTCAAACATACTTTCCATTGTTGTTACACTGTTTATACCATCTTTTTCCCATAAATCTTCATTTAAACCTGTACTTGTATCCCTATTAGTAAATTTAACTGCATCTTTAAACATTTCACTCATATCTGTGACTTTTTTAGTATTAAATGATGAAATATTTCTATTGAATTCTGTATTATTATTAAACATACCTTGCATTGTTGTTACATTTGTAGTATTTAAACTTATATCTTGATTAAATGACGAATCTTTGAACATATTTTTCGTATTTAATAATCCAGATGTATCTGACCATAGTAATGCAAGACCACTATTATCATAAGAAGTCGCTCCTTCAAACATACTTTCCATAGACGTTATATTCTCTATATTTTTAATACCATTCCAAAGGTTTAAATTATTATTAAATGAAGTAGCATTATTGAACATAAAACTAGTATTTGACACATCATGTAATCTCCATTTTGATATATTTCCATTAAAATTTGTTGCATCTTGAAACATACCAGACATGTCATATACAGAACCTACTTTCCATTCTTCAATATCACCAAAATTATTGCTTTCTATACTTACACCTTTATAACAGCCCTCTAATGTTATGTTTCCAATATATGGATAGGTCTCACCAGGAAGATCATATAGCTCATTATCTACTATTCCAAAGTAATTTATAAATCCATTAAAATCTTTCAACTGAAATCCATTATTAGCTAATGGAACTTTACCCCATGTTTGTATAGTAAAAGAAGGATCTGTTGCTAATCTATTATTTATAGTATTATTAAATGTAAATCCTTGAATAGAATCATGTATATATATATTTGATAAATCAGCAGAAAAATCAATTATAACTCTTGTCATATCCGAATTATATGAAGTATCGCTAATAGATATATCAAATACCGTAAAATAATCTCCACTGATTAATGGATATTTTCCATTAGGATTATTATTACTATTATCATTCCAGGCACCAGTACTTACATCAAATATCAATTCTCCAAAAATGGCATCAGTAACAGAATCTATTATATTTATATTTCTTCCTGCTGTTAATTTGTTATATGCTAAAGTAACTGGTGGAGAGTTTATTCGGGTTAATCCCGTATCACCTATATCACTATTATTCGCCATAGTAAAATTCTTAGATAAAGATAAAATGTATTCGCTGTATTGAAACAAATCCATTCCACAATTTGTAATATAGTTTTTCAATGTAGTATTAATTGGTTGAGGTACTACTTTTGTATAATCCCAACTTGCTATTGTATAATCTGAAAATTTTGATGCACCACTAAACATAGAATTCATATTTTCAACATTACCTACTTTCCAAGAACCAATGGTTTGATTGAAACTGCTTGCATCTTGAAACATATAACCCATATAGTTGACATTAGATACATTCCAAGAACCAATGGGTTGATCGAAACTGCTTGCACTTTCAAACATAGAAGTCATAAATTGGACATTAGATACATTCCAAGAACCAATGGGTTGATCGAAACTGCTTGCACTTTGAAACATATAACCCATATCATTAACCTTACCTGTATTCCAACCACTTATATCATCACTCCCACCATTATTAAAATTAGTAGCTAGATAAAACATAGAATTCATAGTTCCTACATTTGAAACATTCCAAGAACCAATGGGTTGATTGAAAATGTGTGCCTCGTAAAACATAGAATTCATATAGTTGACATTAGATACATCCCAAGAACCAATGGGTTGATCGAAACTGCTTGCACCTTGAAACATATAACTCATAAATTTGACATTAGATACATTCCAACCACTTATATCGGGACTTCCACCATTGTTAAATTTGTTTGCTTTGTTAAACATAAGATTCATATTTTTAACATTAGATACATCCCATGCTGTATAAGGTATTCCATTCACACTTGTATCTACAGTATTTATAGGTTGATCGAAACTGGCTGCTTTGTAAAACATACCATTCATATCTGTAACTTTACTAGTATTCCAACGGTCTATTGCATCATTGAATGATGCATTATTTGGATGATTAAAAGCGTTGGCCATATTTGTAACATTGCTTGTATTCCAATAATTAATTGGACCATATAAAATATCAGCATTTACACTATTATCAATCCAAGCATGACACGCTGTTTGAAAATTAGCATCGGTTATTCTTGTTTTGTTGAAAAACTCATAACTTGGTGTTGCAGCCATAGTTGTAAATGGTGGATTTGGATATTCATTCAACATAGCTGTTGCACCATTAAACATACCGGTTAATACGGTGTTAGATGGAATCTTCCAATATCGAATATCTTGGTTAAAGACAGAATTACCACTGAACATTCCACTCATATTTTCAACATTACCTACATTCCAAGAACCAATGGGTTGATTGAACCTGGACGCATATTGAAACATAGCATTCATAATATTAACTTTACCTGTATTCCAGCCACTTATATCAGTACTTCCACTATTATCGAATGATGTAGCATTATAGAACATAAAGTTCATATCATTAACTTTTTCAACATTCCAAGAACCAATGGGTTGATTGAAATTGATTGCATCTCGAAACATATTATCCATAATATTAACTTTACCTGTATTCCAGCCACTTATATCTTGGTTGAAAAGGGGCGCATCTCTAAACATTTCTTGCATAGTTTCCACATTAGATACATTCCAAGAACCAATGGGTCGATTGAAAATGTGTGCCTTGTAAAACATACGTCTCATAATTTTAACATTAGATACATCCCAAGAACCAATGGGTTGATCGAAACTTTTTGCACTTTGAAACATAGAACGCATATCAGTAACTGTACCTGTATTCCATCCACTAATATCATCACTCCCACCATTATTAAATGAAAAATCACCAAAAAACATACTATTCATAAATTTGACATTAGATACATTCCAATTACCTATATTTTGATTAAATATACTAGCAGATTGAAACATAGAAGTCATATTTTTAACATTAGATACATCCCAAGAACCAATGGGTTGATCGAAACTGATTGCACCTTGAAACATATAAGTCATATCATTAACTTTACCTGTATTCCAGCCACTTATATCAGTACTTCCACCGTTATTGAAACTGTTTGCACCACTAAACATATAATTCATATTTCCAACATCTGATACATTCCAAGAACCAATGGGTTGATCGAAACTGGTTGCATTTCCAAACATAGAACCCATATCAGTAACCTTACCTGTTTTCCAACCACTTATATCAGGACTTCCACCATTATTAAAAGAAAAATCATTTGAAAACATAGCATTCATAGATTGGACATTAGATACATCCCAAGAACCAATGGGTTGATCGAAACTTTTTGCACTTTGAAACATAGCACCCATATCAGTAACCTTACCTGTATTCCAACCACTTATATCAGGACTTCCACCATTATTGAAAGAATCAGCATCATTAAACATACTATTCATAGATTGGACATTAGATACATTCCATGCTGTATAAGGTATTCCATTCACACTTGTATCTACAGTATTTATAGGTTGATCGAAACTGGTTGCACCACTAAACATAGAAATCATACTAATAACTTTACTAGTATTCCAACGGTCTATTGCATCATTGAATGATTGATTATTTGGAGAATGATTAAAAGCGTTGGTCATATCTGTAACATTGCTTGTATTCCAATAATTAATTGGACCATATGAAATATCAGCATTTACACTATTATCAATCCAAGCATGACATGCTTTTGTAAAATTAGCATCTGTTATTCTATATTTGTTGAAAAACTCATAACTTGGTGTTGCAGCCATAGTTGTAAATGGTGGATTTGGATATTCATTCAACATAGCTGTAGCACCTTGAAACATATTATTTAAAGATGTATCGATACTTACATCCCAATATCGAATATCTTGGTTAAATATTGAATTATCGAGGAACATACCACTCATATCAGTGACTTTACCTGTTTTCCAACCACTAATATCTTGATTAAATGAAAAATCACTATGAAACATAGAATTCATAGAAGTAACATTAGATACATTCCAAGAACCAATAGCTTGATCAAATGGTGTTTGGGAGAATGTAGATGTCATTGTTTCAACTGTACCGGTGTTCCATTTAGTAATATTCCTATTAAAATTAGTATTTTTAAATAAATAGTTCATATTTTTAAGACTATTTAGGCTCCAATCAAGTAATCCTTTATTAAAGGACGAATCCATAAACATACTTTCCATGTTTGTAACATTACTTACATTCCAATTATTAATTACTTGATTAAAAGATGACTTTAAAAATGTACCAGACATATCTGTTACATTTGTAACATCCCAATTATTTATATTTTTAGCTGTATCAATTACTCGTGAATTATAAAATGCTCCTTTTAAAGATGTGTTTTGTAATATTGTTGGAACACTATTGGAATTATCTGGTAATGAAAAGGATAAATCAGCAAATTGATATCCACTAATACCTTCTAATGGAATATTACCAAAACTTAATATTTTAATTAAATTATCTGGATATGCATAATTATTAAATGTTAATCCACTAGATAAATCGGTTATATTATTATAGGACAATTCATATTCATATAGACCATTAGACAAGTCTATCTTTCTAGATCCAGCAGATTGATACTTTGTAGAATTAAATGGTATTAATGATGTATCTGTTATACTATAACTTGCATCCATTAATAAAACAACCAACGAAAAATCAATTTCTTCAGTATGATTATAACCTTGCCATATTAAATCATAAGGCGCGTTATTAGTATTACTCTCTATCCATACATCAGATGTTAGTGGCGGGGTGGAATTTGAAAATTTATATACATTTTCTAACGCTTGATTCGCTTTGGAATCACTCCATGTTCCCGGAGTTGTTACATACGATATATCTGTAATATTTAAACTATTATCAGAAATAAGATCACTGTATAGATATGCAGATATATCAAGAGAATTATATGTACTTACAATTACATTGCTAATATCAATAGTAGGACTATTTGTTATAGGATTTCCCGATCTCAAAAGTGAATATGTATTATAAAGTGGTGTATATGATTGATCTATAATACCATATAAATAAATATTATTTATACTTAAATCACCTACATTATTTTCTAAATTAAATAATCCACACGACTTATCTCCACTAATATTACCTCCTATATAGCAATTATTTATATACATTCTAGGTTTATTAATTGGATATGAAAAGTTGTTATTTATACCAGTAACACCGAATGAGTCATTTCCAGATAAATCTCCTCTACTATAAAAGTTTTCAATTGCACAATAACTTCCTTGTCCTTGACCTAAGTTAAATCCTATACCACATCCACCGAAAGGGGCATCTAAATATCCAATTGTATAACAGTTTTCGATTAGCAAATTACTACAATCTATTCCACCATAATTTCCTAATAAGCCACCTCCTTGCGATCCTAATACATTCCCTATTGTATAACATTTGTCAATGGTTAAACTCTTTGAGTTTTTTCCAGCATTAGCGCCAGCAATTCCACCACTATTCTCTCCAGAAATATCGCCGGTGGTATAACAGTAACTTAGTCTATTATTTCCTGTAGTATTTTCTCCCATATTACTACCTACAATACCACCACTACCTATACCTGTTATAATTCCATTTGTTTTACAATTATATATATTTGTGCTATTATAAGCCTTTCCAAAATTTTTACTACATATCCATCCAGCACTATTATCTAATTCACCACTACTTACACTCATACTAACATCACTTACAAATAAATCAGTATTTTCATTATTAGGTTCATTTGCATGTACTAATCCACTCCATATATTACTTACACTAATATCTATATTAAAGTTATTTCCATCAAATACTATTACATCATTTTCTTGACTTCCACTTACATCTAATATGAAATATTTATAACTAGCATCTATAATTATATCTTCTGTTACATACACATTTACAGATGATATATGTGGTTCAGTCATCATATCTACATATGATTGATCTACATTTAACACACCGGTATTATCCTCCCAGAATAATTTATATGGGGTATTTACATATTTTTGTGCAAACCAGGTTTTTATATTATTGTCTGTATAAACAGTTGCACTATTTAATGATAAATCTGCATTAGTATTATCCCATACCTCAGTAGAATAAACATCTACCAATGATGCACTTTGATCAAAAATAACAACAGATGCATCTGCTGTTCCATAATAATAACTGTTTACCAGACTTATATCACTAGTAGCATCTCCTGTTATAAATGGAGTTGATATTGATTCCACTTCCATATATGTTCTAAACGCTATATCGAAGTCTAATGACAAACTAGAACTACCTCTAGAATAACTGTTATTATTACCATAAATCCAACCTACCTGCACGGACCCTGCAGCACTTATATCGAATGTATATATGTGGCCCGCACTCAAATCTACATCAAGGTCAATACTATACCATTTTGGGGATTGTTGTTGAGGGGATTGTTGTTGAAATTCCTCCTCTCCAAATGATATGGATCTAGATGATATGGATGCAGAAAGACTACTCTGACTTAAATATGAACCGTCATATATATTAATATAAGCAACATTCTCATTCCCATTACCTGGACTATAATTACCTAGGTATAAATCCAATTTCGTTAATTTACCAGTTAATGCAGGAGTAAATGTTTGCGCGATCCAAGTAAGACCAGACCTAATAGGGTAAGAACTCTGTTTTTGGTCAATAACTGTTTCAAAGTTGAATCCGTCAATATCACCGTGAACATAACTGTTTTTAATTAATAAATTATATGAACTATCAACTCCTGCTACAAAACCTGTATTATCAATACCTGAAATGTCTCCTTTAAAATATGAATTTTCTATATTAATTCTATAATTTGGTGATATAGTATTTAATGGAGAAGAACCAAAAGGAGAAGAACCAAAAGGCTGTCCAATATATCCACCATTAAATCCACCCCCAATTTGCTCATTTGAATAATCTTCATTTCCCCATAAGTCATTCAGGAAATTAACAGACTCCCCTGTTACATTTGCTTCTACATAACTATTTATTATAGTTGTATTATCAATCGGACTACCTAAATATCCTCCACAACATTGACCTTTAATAGTATCATTGTTATAAGAACATGATTGCATTATTAATGACTGAGAAATTCCGCCACCTACAAATCCACCACATGATACATTATTATTACCGTTGAATTTTGCTTCTGATCTACAATTTTTTAAATAATAATTACCTTTTGAATAGACTAGTCCAATGAATCCACCATTATATGAATTTGATGGGCCATATAGTGCTGCTTCTGAATTATTAGAATTCGAGACAGGAGGATTAGTCTGTCCAAGATTTAGGTTTCCAGTTACATTACAATTATTAAAATATATATTGTATGAACTATCAATTGATTCGCCTACTTGTCTACCAATAAAATATCCATTCTCATAATGAAGATATTGATCCTTAATAGAAGTTATTGTTAAATTATTAATTGTTAAAGTATTAAAGGAAACATCAGAATTAGATTTAATCAATCCACCCCAATTATTATCAGATAAATCAATATATATTGTATTATTATTACCAAAAAATACTACATCACTACCATTTATAATTAGTGATTGTTGTTTGTTTAATGATATATCCTCCAATAATAATACAGAAGTATTCATACTAATATCAGCATAATTATTCTTATCTATAAATTTTTGAGTTAATAATACTGCCCCGTCTGCAATCCATTGTAGCATATATGGTATATTTGTTGTATCAAGTCCATTCGGATCATAATATACAGCATTACTATTAGATATAATTTTAGAAACGCTTATCAATGTATCATGCGCGTCTTCATTGTTAAAATCTGCTCTAATATTTGTATAATTATTATTATAGCTAGTAGTACCTTGGGGGACTCCTTTGGATTTCTGATTTGAATCTGATGGAGGCGTTGTTCCGACACCAGCTAATTGTCCGTTTCCACTAGCATATAACGATAAACAATTACTAACAGTAATATCAGATGCTGATCCTTGCCCTTGTGCAGAACCATTCATATATGGACTTAATATCATTCCATTGGTATAAAGACACTGATCTCCATTAAAAAAACAACCAGATATATCTACTTTACCCTTGTGCTTCTGAACGGTATTCGCATTCGCATTCCAACAGCATGAATTTCCTAGAAATCCTCCTGATCCATATGAATAACCACCATAAAGTACAGGTGCATTAATTAAAAGACTACCTAAATAAAGACATTTTGTCATTGTTAAATTAGATGCGACCCATAATGAACCTCCTCCTATAAAACCACAACTACCATTAGTCTTTATATCTGGATATGATATACATTTATCAATGATTACATTAGCATTATAATTTGCAGAATCAGATCCAATCAAACCCGATAAACCACTATCTATATTACTACTTAC
>Ga0233450_10000941_pt1 | contig 32204 bp, 28 predicted proteins | sample 011ome_30_FD_189956 | JGI IMG/M metagenome (GOLD analysis project Ga0233450, IMG submission 189956) | Coastal salt marsh microbial communities from the Groves Creek Marsh, Skidaway Island, Georgia - 011501CT (spades assembly) | ecosystem: Environmental > Aquatic > Marine > Intertidal zone >... | reverse complement strand
CGCAGCGCATGGAGGCCATTCAAGCGTTTGCCGGCCTGCACGACCAATACATGGACCACCCGATTAAGCATTATTCGAGCGGCATGAAGGTGCGGCTGGGCTTTTCTGTCGCGGCGCATCTGCATGCGGACATTTTGGTGGTGGATGAAGTTTTGGCGGTGGGCGACGCTAGTTTTCAGGCCAAATGCCTCCAAAGCATGGAGGCCCAAATGACTGAAAAGGGCCGAACCGTACTCTTTGTTTCGCATAACCTTTACGCCCTTCAGTCCCTTTGTCCTCAGTCTCTTTGGTTGGACCGAGGCGAAAAGGTGCGCTTTGGAGATTCGGCCGAACTGGTTACCGACTACCTCCAGCAGGCACATGGCCCCAAGTCGGCTTTTGCGGCAGGACATAGGGTGGCTTCCGGCAGCGGCAAACTGCGCTTGACCGACATGGAATGGTTGGCAGGACCCCCCCAAACTGGGGTGGCCAATACCCTGAGGATTGCCTATGAAGGCGAGGGGGATCAACACGATGTGGACATTCGATTGAACATCCACGGCCAGGACGGTCGATTCATAGCGCCCATCGCGATGCATGCTCAAGGATTCACGCCTTCCAGATTGCCCGCCTCCGGTGAAGTCTATGTCCATTTTGAAGCCATGCCCTTCATGGAGGGCTGGTACAGCGTCCAAGCACGCGTAACCGAACGCGGGGTTGTTGCCTACGAACACAAAAATGTTTGGGGCTTCCAAGTCGCCTCTGGCGGCTTCCTGGCGCAAGCCCCGGCGTATACCTCAGGCAAGAATGGGGTGCACATCCGCCAAGACTGGCGTTTGGAGCCTTAAGCGCGTCCTAGTAGACCTTTTAGGATTTTTTTTAGTCGCGCCTTCCACGGCAAGGGGAGCGCATGTGGACCGTTGGGGTGGTGGAATAGGCGGTGCATGTAGCCGGATCCCTCCGCCGCGGGAAGTTCTTGGACGGTTTCTAGCTGCCAGTCGTCGGCATTGTAGCCCTGAGCGTGCAAAAAGGGACCAAAGACCGGCTTGAAGAAGGCCTCGTCATCGGGTGTAAACCATCGGCGCCAGTTGCTGTGGCTGTTTGTTCGGCTCACGTGCTTAAAGCTGGGACGTATGCCATGATCCGCCGCCAATGAAAAGCCCAAATAGGCCTCCAAGGCCGCCCAATTCTTGTCGACCAAGTCCTCATAGTGCAAGATGAACCAGCCGTCTTGGGCAAGGCCCGTCAAGAAATCAGATAGTGCATCCAAGCCCTCTTTGTAGCCCGCAGCCCATGTCTGCAGCACGTATGGATCGCTGCTGTGTAGTTGATGAAAGGGCACCTCGTCGGGGTGCTTTTCCTTGTGTTCTGTCAAGCGTAGCGCCCGGTAAAAGGCCTCTGGATCCGGATTATGTAGGTGGAACCAGCGGTAGAAAAAGCCCGAAATCCACCGGTCACGCGGGTCCCGAACCAAGAAAATCTTTTTGTCAAAGCCGGCAAAGGCCGCCTGTGCCTCGGGGCCATTCCAACCCGACTTTTGGTTGGCGTCGGCGTACAGGATTTTGGCGAGTTGGTGCGCCGCCGGCGGCCAGGCCATGCCGTCGCCGCGGCGCAAGGTGCCGTCTGAGTCGATCGTTTTGGGTTCAAAGCACTCCACAAGGGGCGCTTGCGCTGTCATGGCTTCGGCCAAGAGCGAAAAGAGGTAGGTCGTGCCACTTTTGGGCAATCCATAAATCACAGCGCGCATGGGGCCGGAAGGTAGTGTAAATTCGGGGTATGAAGGAGTCCCGGCCACGCGTGAGCGTCATCGTCCCCAACTACATGCATGCACCCTACCTGGAAGAGCGCTTGCAAAGTATTGCCAACCAAAGTTTTGACGACTTTGAGGTGCTCCTTTTAGACGATGCGTCGACGGACCATTCCGTCGAGATTTTGAAAGCCTGGGAAGCCAAGGACGCCCGCTTCCGTTTCACCCCCAACGCGGCCAATAGCGGGAGCACTTTTGCGCAATGGAACAAAGGAGCGAGCATGGCAAAGGGCGACTACCTCTGGATTGCGGAAAGCGACGATGTGGCGGATTCCCAGCTCTTGGAAAAATTGGTGGGCCTCCTGGATGCACATCCCCGCGCCGTCATTGCCTACGGGCAGTCCATGCTCATTGACGAGAAAAGTCAGCCCCTGCACAGCTTTGACGTGCACTACCAGTACATTTTTGGGGGCGATCGCTGGTCCAAACCCTATGTAAACAGCGGATTGAACGAGATTGAGGACTACATGATATTGCACAATGTCGTGCCCAACGCTTCCGGCGCTTTGCTTCGATCCAAACGCTTCCATGCGATCGGCGGCGCCGACCCCAATGCCAAACTGAACGGTGATTGGATGTTCTACATCCGAATGCTCGAGGACGGCGACATCGTGTACACGCCGGAGACCCTCAACTACTTCCGCCTGCACGCGGTCACCCAGCGGCAACGTGCCAATGCCAATGGAAAGGTCTACCGCGAACTGTTGGCCATTGTCGACTATATCCGTTCAGCCCACCACCCCGAACCTTGGGTGCTGCGCAAAGCCTACCGCAACGTGGCTGCGTGGTGGACGCATTCCCTTTATCGACAAACATGGCGCGGGCCTGGATTCCGTGAAAACGTCGCGGTAAATGGGGGCCTTTTTAAACGTTTTTTGGTCCTCCACCCGTTGGTCTTGCTGCACATCCCTTACGAAGGAGTCGTGCGTCTCGCCGTGGTGGTGCTGGAGACGCTCGGCCTCAAGGAACCCCTGCGCCGCGTGCTGCACCGCTTTTTCCCTAGACACTTTATGCCCCGAGCCACCTAATGGACGTCACGGTTATAGTACCCTGTTACCAAGCGGCCGCTTACCTGCGAGAAACCTTGGATTGCCTCCCGGTTGGAATACGGACCATTGCCGTCGATGACGCCTCCACGGATGAGACGGCCCAAATCTTAGCTGATTGGCAATCCAAAGACTCCACACACCGAAAGGTGATGACGCATACACAGAATCTTGGATTGGGTGCTACCCGAAATACCGGTTGGCAGCATGCTTCGTCTGAATGGATCCTCTTCTTGGATGCCGATGACCTGTTGGAAGCTGGATGGGCGCATGCGCTCGAAACCTACCTCGCGCATACACCACCCTCTGGCTGGCTTTGGCACCCCTATTCGGAATGGGATGGGGAGCGAAAGCGGCTCCGACAAACGGATCGCCTCTTAAAAGCGACCGATTTGGTCACCAAACGCCTTCCTCTGTCCCCTTCGGGAAGCTTGATACGTCGGGCCGTTCTGGAGGAAGTTGGGGGATGGAGTGTATCCCGCGACCGGGTCGAAGACATCGATCTATGGATGCGTCTGTGGCAAGCGGGGCACCGGCCAGTGTCATGGTCCAATACTCCCTGGACGAGGTACCGCACCAACGTCGGTCTTACGAAGGATGTCGAGGGCCATGCCCAGAAGGTTTTTGCACGACTCGATGAATTTGTCGAGCGGGGTTGGGTGCGTGCATCGGAGCGCCAAGAAGCCGAAGGTGAAATTTGGCGCCAAGTAGGCCGGACCCATCACAAAGCCGGCCGGTGGGAGGCTGCTCGTTCGGCCTATGACCGCTCACCTTCTTCCTTGAAGACCCTCCTATTGCGAAGCCTAACCTACTTACACGTGGCCCTATGAAGCCTTTTTCTCCCATTGCCCATGGTTACTGGCGATTGATGGAATGGAACCTCCGACCTGAGGAGATCGCCCGCTTGATGGAGGACTCCCTCGCCCTAGGAATTTACACCCTGGACCACGCGGATATTTACGGAGATTACCGCTGTGAAGCGGCCTTTGGCAAAGGATTTTCACAATTGCCCGCTTCGGTACGAGAAGGTGTTCAGTTGGTCAGCAAGTGCGGTATAAAATTGCTATCCACCTCGGCACCTGAGCGTCGAATCAAGCATTACGACTACAGCTATGATCACATCGTTCAAAGTGTGGATACGAGCTTGCAGCGATTGGGGGCGGAAAAACTGGATGTCTTGCTGCTGCACCGCCCCTCCCCTCTTTTACAGCCCGAGGAAGTGGCCCGTGCTTTCTCGGATTTGCATGCTGCCGGAAAGGTGCTGGACTTTGGGGTATCCAACTTTACCCCTGCCCAGTTTGACGTGCTCCAAAGCACATGCGAGCAGCCCCTGGTCACGAACCAAGTGCAAATTTCCCCGCTACATGTGGACTACCTCTTTGACGGCGGACAAGATCATGCCCTTTTGCACCATTACGCCCCCATGGCATGGTCTCCGCTAGGCGGCGGACGTCTTTTTACCCCAAAGTCTGAAAGCGATCAGGCCGTTCTGGATGCCTTTACCTCGATGTCCCATTCCACCGGTCTCCCAATTGACACCCTGGCTTATGCCTGGATCCGAAAACTCCCCTCCAAGCCTAGCATTTTGGTGGGCTCAGGAAAACTAGAAAGACTTCAATCCGCTGTAGATGCCTTGGGCTATGACTTTCCGTTGGAGGATTGGTATGCCATTTTGCAAGCCAGCCGGGGCCATGGAATCGCCTAATGGGCCAAGCGTAGCTGTTCATTCCTTCCATCACCCCAAGGCCCCGCGCGAAGCACCTTCCCCAAATCTCCCAAACAAAAAAGCCCGCTTTGCAGCGGGCTTTCTTCTTCTATCGGTGGGGCGTTTTAGTTCAATCGCGCCTGCAACTCTTGGTTAATGGCTTCCAAGAATTCCTGCGTGTAGAGGTAATGGGTTCCGTGCTGAACGTTGTTGCCGTGCACACAGATGGCCAAATCCTTGGTCATCTTGCCCGACTCCACCACATCGACACATACTGTTTCCAGGGTGTTGGCAAAGTGCACCAACGCCTCGTTGCCATCCAGCTTGCCGCGGTGCGCAAGACCTCGCGTCCACGCAAAGATGGAAGCAATGGGGTTCGTACTGGTTTGCTTGCCCTGCTGGTGCTGGCGGTAGTGACGCGTCACGGTACCATGCGCTGCTTCAGCCTCAAGCGTTTTGCCATCGGGCGTGACCAAAACGGAGGTCATGAGACCCAATGACCCAAAGCCTTGAGCCACCGTATCCGACTGCACATCGCCATCGTAGTTTTTACACGCCCAGATGAAGCCGCCCTCCCACTTCAAGGCGGAGGCGACCATATCGTCAATTAAACGGTGTTCGTAGGTAATGCCCGCTGCTTGGAAGGCCTCCGCGAACTCGGCATCGTAGACTTCTTGGAAGATATCCTTAAATCGGCCGTCGTACTTCTTCAAGATGGTGTTCTTGGTAGACAAGTAAAGGGGCCATTTTTTCAGGATGGCTAAATTCATGCACGACCGCGCAAAGCCATAGATCGACTCATCGGTATTGTACATGCTCATGGCTACGCCGCCGCCCTCAAAGTTGTACACGTTAAACGTTTGGGCTTCCGATCCGTCTTCAGGAGTAAATGTCATCGTCAAGGTGCCCTTGCCCGTGATCACGGTGTCCGTAGCGCGGTACTGATCGCCAAAGGCATGGCGTCCAATCACAATAGGCTTATTCCACGTGGTGACCAAGCGCGGGACATTTTGGCAAATAATCGGCTCGCGAAAAACGGTTCCACCCAGAATGTTGCGGATTGTACCGTTGGGGCTCTTCCACATTTTCTTCAAGCCAAATTCCTCTACACGGCCCTCGTCGGGGGTGATGGTCGCGCACTTGATGCCCACGTTGTATTTCTTGATGGCCTCCGCCGCATCGATGGTGACTTGGTCATTGGTCGCATCGCGGTGCTCCATGCCCAAATCATAGTATTTGATGTCCAAATCCACATAGGGAAGGATCAATTTGTCTTTGATAAAGGACCAAATGATCCGAGTCATTTCATCGCCGTCGAGTTCTACGACGGGGTTCGCAACAGAAATTTTATTCATATGTCAGTATTGCCGGCTTTTTTGCCGAATTTTTGAAAGATTCACAAATTTACTCCAAATCCAGCTTAAATTCTCTTCTGAATTCTGCCAAATGGGAATTTTTTTCTAATAGAAACTGATAGCGCTCCTCGGGTGTATAGACAATTTTGGCGTTGCTCGACCCCTCTTCGACGACCGCCATCAGTCGAACCGCGTCGTTCTCAAGCGCCGCTCGCAAAACGCCCACCAGTTCATCCCGAACGCCATCCAAATAATCTGCTTGGACCCGGTTTTCCACCGAGATGCGAACACGGAACTCATCCTCTAAAACGGGAATCGTCTTGGCAATGACCGAATGAATAATCGGGCGATCTTCCATGGTTTTCACTGCGTCCATCCACGCTGTTTCCAAGGCATTTTGACTAAATGGCGAAACACGCTTGACTTCGATCGGAGCCTGCGAAGCCACGATTTCTTCGCCTACCTCCGTCCCACTCTGCGGACGCAATTGGGCCTTTAGGGAAAACATGGAGCGCGATTTTCGGGGCGACTCGGACGCCGGCAAGGTTTCCACCTTCGTGGCTCCCTTTTCAGAACCGTTGCTGGACCGCATCACGCCCGCCCCGGGATCGTCCGAACCTGAATTCCCCTCCGCGGAGGTAGCAGGCCCATCACTCGGGCCATCAAAGGCCTCTGCGAGGGATGCGGGAGCGACATATCGCTCCCCATGTTCCGGGGTTGTCGCCGAGGACGCCTCGGCCAGGGTAATCGAATCGGAGCTGGAAACCGTTTGCGGCCCGGATGCATCGTTTTCAACACGGTCAACCGGTTCTGCAGGAGTCGAGTTTTGGGACAACGCTGGCTCCACAGGGGACCATGGCGTGGGGATTGCGGAGGGAGGGCTTACTTCCGAGGCAGACGTAGGTTCCGATGGTTGACTCGGGGCCGACGCAGGCGTGGAACGTGCTGAGGAATCCTGGGTAGGATTTAACGCGGCGGGACTAGGCTTTTTTTTTTCAGCCAAGTCTTCCCCTTGGCCATATCCCGCAAGCTCCAAAAGGGCTATTTCCACCAACAAGCGGGGATTTGAGCTGGCTCGGTAGGACAAATCGCATTGGGACAAGGCCTTGAGCGCCGTAGCCAAAAATCCCGGGGACGCAGCGGCCGCTTGCTCCCGGTATTGCGCCTTCACACTATCTGGAACATCCATCAATACTACCGTGGCGTCGTGCTTTGCGAGCAAAATATCCCGAACATGGCTGGCCAACCCGCCGATGTACCGGTGCAGATCGAAGCCGCGGTCCAATACCTCATTCATCTGGAGCAACAGCCCTGTATTGTTTCCAGCCAGCATGAACTCGACGCTTTGAAAGAAAACGGAGCGATCCAAGAGCTGAAGGTTTTCGCGGACAATGTCATAGGTCATGACTCCGCCACGGGCAAAGGCTGCGACGCGATCAAAAATGGACAGGGAGTCACGCAAGGCACCATCCGCTTTTTCCGCGATGGCATGCAAGGCCTCTTCTTCCGCCTGAATGCCCTCTTTATCCGCCACAAAACGCAAATGGTGCGCAATATCCTGCAGGCCAATACGCTTGAAGTCAAAAATTTGGCATCGCGACAAAATGGTCGGGAGCACCTTGTGCTTCTCCGTGGTCGCTAGGATGAAAATGGCGTGAGCGGGCGGCTCTTCCAAGGTCTTCAAGAAGGCATTGAACGCCGCTTGCGAGAGCATGTGTACCTCGTCGATGATGTAGACCTTGAAGCGGCCCACTTGGGGAGCAAAGCGGACCTGGTCAATCAGTTGGCGAATGTCGTCCACCGAGTTGTTTGAGGCCGCGTCGAGCTCAAAAATATTGAGGCTGTAATCTTGATCCGGGCCCGTGTGCACTTCGTTGATTCGGCGGGCCAAAATCCGGGCGCATGTGGTCTTTCCCACGCCGCGAGGGCCCGTAAATAGAAGTGCTTGAGCGAGGTGCCCACTGGCCACTTCGTGCTCCAGGGTATCCGTCACATGGCTCTGACCCACGACCGCCTCAAAGTCTTTGGGGCGGTACTTTCGGGCCGAAACGATGTAGGGAGTCGCATCCATAGGTCAAATCTACGCCAGAAGGATTTAGGCCACAGGCCAAAGGTGGAATCCCGCGAAGAAAATCGCTTGGCACAGGAGCAACGTGCTGGCCAGGGCGTTGGGACGCTCCACGGCTTCCCCCAACACAGCCTGCATACCCCATGCCGTGACAAACCAGCCGAGGTAATTCATCCACCCTGCCGTGCCCGCGAAGAGCCATAGGCGGAGGCTTGGTGCAACAGGTTCGAAGAGAAAGTCGAGGAGCATGAGCAGAGTGGCCGCAATGAGGTGGCGTTGCCAGCGGGGCAGTTCGGAGACATAGCTGAATACCCATTGCCCCCCGGCGAGGCTCAACATGGCCCAATTCACTCCGATCATCCAAGGCGTATCCCAAATGGCCGGCCCGAGCCCCTCCAAGTAGACGTAGGTTCCGAAGGGATACCCCGTATGAACGCCCAGAACTTCGACACCCAACCCAAGGAGGTATACCAAAAGCAGGCGGAATTTCAAGGTTTGGCCCCCTCCAGCAAACCACACTAGGAGCCAAAATGAGATGAGCAAATGAATGGGCGTGAGCAAGGATACCCAACTCGCCCAACTCGTGTGCCAGCTAATGAACCCCACCGCGTGAAGGAGAATGAGCAACCCCATGGCGCCCCATGTTTTTTGTTTTTCAGTCCACATGACCGTTTAGCTTAACCATTTTTCAAGGAGGTCTCCCGCTGCGTAGGCCAAGACAGCCGCTAAGGCACCAAGCAGGAGCGTTTCGGCCACACTTCGCCACATCGGACGGCTGTTGACCCGGGCCTTCAATACGCCAATACCTACAAAGGCCAGCCCCGTCAATAGTGCGGACCAGGTGAAGAGTTCTTGATTGCTGAAGTCCGCCATCCAAGGCATGTAGTGCAGGACATAGACCGCCAAGGGTACAAAACCCACGACATTGAAGCTAACAAAGGTCATCCAGGCCGTTGTCAGAGGTTTCTTCTCTTCGGGAAAGAGTTCGAGCTCCGACTTCATCATTTCATCGACCCAACGGTCCTTGTCGGAGCAGATGACCTCGACCACTTGTTCGAGGAGCGCTCCTTCAAATCCTTTGGCGGCGTAAATCTCGCGGATTTCTTCGCGCTCGACATCTGGAAGGTGATCGACTTCCCAATACTCTTGGGCCAATGCGCGGTCGTAGGTTTCCTCATCTGTCTTGGATGACAAGTAGGCGCCCACCGCCATCGAGAAACCATCCGCAATCAGGTTGGCAAAACCTAGAATCAACGTCGTGGTGGTTTCCAAACCTGCGCCCGCGGCCCCAGCAACCACGGCAAAGGTGGTTACGGCCCCATCTATCCCTCCGTAGACAAACTCCGTGATGTACACCTGAAAGCGCCCGAGCCAGCCACTTGGGCTCGCATGAAAGCGGGATTCATCGTGAAGATGGTGTTTCCGTGGAGGGTCGATGTGCGCCATAGTTCAAAGGTAGCCCCTAGCCCGCTTGCTCTTGCTGCCAGCGTTGCTGTTTGAATGCCTGGAAGGCCTCAAACAAAGCGGGATCATTGGCTTGATTGCGCACGGCAATAAAGCGTTGTAGGCCTTGGTGTTTGGTCGTGGCCGGCATCCCTCGCAAGGCTTCGATGACCGCGCGTTGGTAATCTGGGTTGCTGTAGTATTCCGGGGTCAAGAATGCTGCAATGAGCACGCGCGCGGCCGCTTCATACTGCCCAGTGGCGTTGAGTGTGGTGGCGTAGTGCATTTGTCCCCCCGGATGGCGCGGTGAAATGGCCAGCAACTGCTCATAGGTGGACTGAGCCTGGGCAAATTCCCGCCGGTAGCGGTGCATATTGGCCTTTTGGTACAGGGTCACTACGTGGTATGGATGCAAGGCCAAGGCCTCATTGAAGTAGGCCTCAGCTTGTTTAAAATTGGTGGACGTAAAGGTGGGATTTGGGCCCATGGCTTGCGCCTCTCCAAACAAGCTGCCCATCCCTGCAAAGTAGATCAGTGGGTTGCTGAAGCGGTCCAATTCATTCCAACTTGACACCGCGTCCGTGGCGGACTGCACAATGCCCCGGGCATCTTTGCGGCTGTTTTGCTCCAAGACGATTTGGTTGGCGCGGTCCGCTTGAATGGCCTGCCAGGCAATTCGGCCCAATAGTCCAACCGAGACTACGGCCAAGCCTAGATACACTCCCTTCGGCACCGATACCCCGCCTCGGCTCCGAAGCCCCACCATGACCATGAAAGGGGCCCAGAATGCAGCGCGCTCCAGGGGAAATTCAAACAGCGCGTAGACGCTTACAAGGATCAGGATGGCCACCCATGTAGCATGCCCGAGTTCCGCCGAGTCTTTTCGATAAGCCCGAACCGCATGAACCACCACCGTGATGAAAAACACGAGGAAGAGCGCAAGACCTACATAGCCCAACTCGGATAGCACCCAGATAAAGTCGTTGTGCGGGCGAACTTCCGAGGTGACACCTTCTGCCACGCTAGGATTCATGCCTTCTAAGCCATACTTGGGAAAATGAATTCTCCATTGCCCCGGACCCACGCCCGCGAGGGGATGCTCCGCCTGCATTTGGAAGGAATGGTCCCAGAAAATTTGGCGAATTTGCAAATTGGCCGGATCCATCAATCGCTTCTGGACGGGGCCTGACATGGCGAGCAAGCCGGCCACAGCGAGCCCCCCTACCAAACCAAACTGAACGGTCTTCGCTGGGCGCCACCCGAGCGCAACACCCACCCCTAGAGCCAAAGCCCCACCAAGCCATATACTGCGCGTCTGTGCCATGAGCACAGCCAAGACACCTAGCCAAAGGGCTGCATCGGCGAACCATGAGGGCCATTGCTGACGCGATCGCCCCAGCACCACGATGGGTAGGGTCAGTGCAATGGCACTGGCTGTAAAGTTTTTATGCCCCATCAAACCGGGAACGAGGTAGGGATCTTCCAACGCATCCGACCCTTTGGCCATGAACGTGAGGACATAGTGTAGGCTGAGCATCAAGCCAAAGCCCAAAATGAACGTGGTGAACCGTGCCCTATCTTCAGCCGAGGCATGCGCCCAAAGCCCTCCCAGCAGCAGAAAGCCTAGATAGCCCGTAAAGCGGCCTGCGCTGTACTTCCATTCGGCCACCGAATACAAATCCGTCATCCACGGGGCCACCCACGCCCAAAGTGCCAAACCTAACCACACCAGGACGGGCCATGAAAGTTTGTAGGTGGCGGATGTCGTGCTCGACCAGGCTTTAAGCAGGAGAGCACACCCCACGCCAGCAAATCCCAAGTGGAGTGGCCAATGACCTGGATCCCCGAGCTTTGAAAAAAGGCCCACAGAAGGCAAGATGGCCATGAGGGCACCCAGCCCTAGCGCCAAGTATGAGTGTACTGTTTGAGGATGCGTTTCCTTCATTCCTTAAAAGTAAAAAACCCCGTCGGAAGGACGGGGTTTTCTTTGTCGTTGTAAGGAGAAATTAATTCTCGTCGCCGATCACTTCAAAGTGGAAGTCGACCACTACATCGCGGTGCAAACGAACCTTCGCTGTGTACTTGCCAGCAGCTTTGATGGTTCCACCTGCGATTTGGATGAACTTCTTGTCGATGGCGTGACCCATAGCAGCCAACTCCTCGGCCACATTGGCGTTGGTGACGGCTCCAAAAAGCTTACCACCCTTGCCAGACTTGGCCGTGAGCTTCAACTCGACGCGGTGCAAGGCTTCCGCTGTCTTGTTGGCAGCTTCGACCATCTTCGCCTCTTTGTGGGCACGCTGACGGAGGTCTTCCGCCAACATTTTCTTTGCAGAAGGCGTTGCCAAAACGGCAAAACCCTTTGGGATCAAATAGTTGAGGCCATAACCGTTCTTAACGGTGACCATATCGTCCTTGTAACCAAGGTTTTCAACGTCAGATTTCAAGATAACTTCCATGGCGCTGATTATTTAAGGTTGTCGGCTACGTAAGGCATGAGTCCCAAGTGGCGTGCGCGCTTGATGGCTTGCGCCAATTTGCGCTGGTACTTCAAAGAGGTACCGGTGAGGCGGCGGGGCAAAATTTTGCCTTGCTCATTCACAAAACGCAACAAGAAATCAGGATCCTTGTGGTCGATGTGCTTAATGCCGTATTTCTTGAAGCGGCAATACTTCTTGGTGTTGGTAGCGTCAATAGCGATCGGCTGGAGATAGCGGATCTCTGATTGATTGCCAGCGTTGGATTCCAAAGTGCTCATTTCTGTGTAGGATTAAGCGTTTTTGACTTTGGCGCGACGCTTGGCAGCATACTCAACGCCGTGTTTGTCCAGGGTCACGGTGAGGAAGCGCAAGATGCGCTCGTCACGCTTCATTTCTACCTCGAGGGTAGCAATGACGGGAGCTGGAGCTTTGAACTCGAGGAGGTTATAGAACCCACTCTTCTTTTTGTCGATGGGGTATGCCAACTTGCGGAGGCCCCACTTTTCGACGTTGATAAGCTCGGCACCATTCGATTGTAGGTAGCCGGTGTACTTATCAACCGCTTCCCTTGTCTGCTCTTCAGACAAGACGGGATTTAGAATGAAAACGGTTTCGTACTGATTCATAGTTAATGAAATTAGGGGTGCAAAGATAGGAAAAAGCACCTTTGGTTATACCGAAAAAAGGAAAAGGGTTTTCGTGTTTTAGGGTGAAAGAATCAAGGGACACTTCACGCCGTGCTCGTTCGTTGGTTTCCTCGTTCTGGGGTAAACCTCCAATTCACCCCAATATGAGCGCAGCGTGATCGGCCGTTTACGACTCAACGCTTCACCTTTTAACCTGTTTTCGCTAGCCCTCTAGCCCTCTAGCTCAATCAGCACCGGACAGTGGTCGCTGCCATACTCTTCCGTCAAGATGTCCGTGCGGGTCACACGAGGCATCAGGCGCTCCGATACCACATGGTAGTCCAATCGCCATCCGATGTTCTTCGCCCGCGCTCCCGAGCGCATGCTCCACCATGAAAACTTCACCTCCTCGGGGTGTTGGGCGCGCCATGAATCCACAAATCCCTTGCTCAACAGGTAATCCATACCGTCAATTTCCGCTTGAGTATAACCGGGGGTCTTGTTGTAGTTGGACTTGGGATTAGAAAGATCTATTTCCTGATGGGCTACATTCAGATCGCCACAATAGACAATGGGTTTCTTTTCATCGTAGTTGGCAAGCAAGTTGGCGATATCGCGGTCCCACGCTTGGCGGTTGGGAATTCGGCTCAAGTCGCCCTTGGAATTGGGGACATACGCCGTAGCCACGTAGAAATGGGGAAATTCGGCCACAATAAGGCGACCTTCTCCGTCATGTTCGGGCAGGCCCACCCCCACTTTAACGCTCAGTGGAGCTTCTTTCGAAATTAATGCGGTACCGCTGTAGCCCTTCTTTTCAGCCGAGTGCGCATACACGTGGTAGCCCGCGCCAAAAAGGACTTCTGCCACTTGTTCTTCGGTGGCCTTCGTCTCTTGAAAACACACGACATCCGCATCCCATGCGGCCAATTGATCCAGGAGGCCCTTGGTCGCAGCCGCCCGAATTCCATTCACATTCCAGGAAATAATTTTCATGCCTTAAAGGTACCTAGCCCGCACAGAATTGCCGAACTTTCCACCATGGGAGTTATCCACAAATGCCTTTTGGGAGCCGCCGCAGTGTTGGCCATCAGTTGCCAACCGCGCTGGGTGAATTCGGGCAGTTATCAGTTTGCCAACAATGCCCAATTGGTGCAACGCGAATCGTTGCAAATCCTTTCCTATCCAGGGGCTATTTCCACGGGGCAATTTCAACAAAACTTGACCCTGGGAGATCGAGGGACGCTTTTAACACACATCGTGTTTTTCTCCCCAAAAGAAGGCCATATTCAACGCTATCAGCTCGTGAGCACGTCCAGCCCGTCGTATGCAGCCAACTTTACAGACGGCCTCATGGAAGTCTATGAAGGGGAGTTGGGTTTGTACCCCAATGAACGCCTTTCGCTCCCTGCTGGCCCGCTCTACCACCCCGTTATGGCCCCCCAGTACCCTTTGGTGGTGGACGCCATTTGGAAGCTCAAAGTGGGCCAAGAGCACTTGCTCACCATGGTGCAGCCGCCTAAGGGCAATATCAGTATTGCGAGCTACTATTTGGCCCAAAAAACGGCCAAAGAGCGCATCTATTTATACCGGAATGATAGCAACGTAGGCACCCTCACCTATCAAAAAAAACAGGGTCGCTGGGTCCTCCTAAAGGCGGACCTTCTCAACCAAGATGTGCCCTATATCTGGGAGCGAATGGAGCAGCCTTAGCGTTTACATGTTTCGGCGGTACTGACCGCCCACCGCAAACATCGCTTCGGTCATTTGACCCAAAGAGCAAACCTTGGCCGCCTCCATAATCGCCTCGAAGACGTTGCCGCCGGAAAGGGCCGCAATCTGAATGGCCGCCAAGGCCGCCGAGGACTTGTCCCCCGACGCCTGCTGCAAAGCATTTACCGTGGCGATTTGGTCCTCTTTTTCCGCTTCTGTCGCACGAATGACCTCGCCCGGAATCAGGGTGGGCGATCCTTTGGAACTCAAGAAGGTATTCACACCGATAATGGGGTATTCCCCCGTGTGTTTGAGCATCTCATAATGCATGGACTCCTCTTGAATCTTGCCGCGCTGGTACATCGTTTCCATGGCGCCGAGGACGCCGCCGCGCTCCGTGATGCGGTCAAATTCCACCATCACCGCTTCTTCGACGAGCTCGGTGAGCTCCTCAATAATGAAGGAGCCTTGGAGCGGGTTTTCATTCTTCGCGAGACCCAATTCCTTGTTGATGATCAACTGGATGGCCATAGCTCGGCGAACCGACTCCTCGGTGGGTGTCGTGATGGCTTCGTCATAGGCATTGGTATGCAGCGAGTTGCAGTTGTCGTAGATAGCATACAGCGCCTGCAAGGTGGTCCGAATGTCATTGAAGTCAATCTCCTGGGCATGCAAGGATCGGCCCGAAGTCTGGATGTGGTACTTCAACATCTGGGCACGAGGATCCGCACCGTACTTGGTCTTCAGGGCCTTGGCCCAAACGCGGCGGGCCACACGGCCGATCACGGCATATTCCGGATCGATGCCATTTGAGAAGAAGAAGCTCAGGTTGGGACCGAATGCATTAATGTCCATGCCTCGGCTCAAATAGTACTCCACATAGGTGAAGCCATTGGCTAAGGTGAAGGCCAATTGCGTGATGGGGTTGGCACCTGCCTCCGCAATGTGGTAACCGGAAATGGACACAGAATAGAAGTTTCGAACCTTCTGATCGATGAAGTAGGCCTGCACGTCACCCATCAAGCGCAGGGCGTACTCCGTCGAGAAAATGCAGGTATTTTGCGCCTGGTCTTCCTTGAGAATGTCCGCTTGGACCGTTCCGCGCGTCGTACTCAATGCCTCCGCCTTGATCTTCGCGTAGACCTCCGCAGGCAGGACTTCATCGCCCGTGACGCCCAAAAGCATCAAACCGAGGCCATTGTTGCCTTCCGGGAGTCCGCCTTGGTAGGCTGGGCGGGGCAAACCTTGGTCGTCGTACTTGGCCTTTTTGACGGCTTCCACCTTCGCTTCTAGGCCGTTTGCGGTGATGTATTTCTCGCATTGCTGATCCACGGCGGCATTCAAAAAGAAGCCGAGCAGCATGGGCGCCGGACCGTTGATGGTCATGGAAACCGAAGTCGTGGGATCGCAGAGGTCAAACCCGCTGTAGAGCTTTTTGGCATCGTCCAAGCAGCAGATGCTGACGCCCGCATTGCCAATCTTGCCGTAGATGTCCGGACGACGACCGGGGTCGTGCCCGTACAGCGTGACCGAATCAAAGGCTGTGCTCAAACGCTTGGCTGGCATGCCTAACGAAACATAGTGGAAGCGCTTGTTGGTGCGCTCGGGACCTCCCTCTCCGGCAAACATGCGGGTGGGATCCTCTGCCGTGCGTTTGAACGGATAAATCCCCGCCGTGTAGGGAAAGTCTCCGGGAACATTTTCCTGCAAGAGCCAACGAAGTTGGTCGCCCCAGCTGCGGTAGCGCGGCGTGGACACCTTTGGAATCTTTTTGCCGCTTAGGGACAGGGAATGCGTGGGGACTTTGATGTCCTTGCCGCGCACTTGGTAGATGTATTCGTCCGCCTTGTAGCGATCGCGCAGGGCATCCCAGCCTTGGATCAAATCCCAGTTGTAAGGGTCCAAATCGCGTTTCTTCTTCTCGAAGGCCTCCTGCAGGCCTTTGATCAGGCGGTCTTTGTCGTCCAAATCGGTGGCGGAAAGCGCGTGCATGGACCCTTGCAGTTGGTAGAGTGCCTCGGCCACGTTGGATTGCTGAAGCACCCAGTCGTTGTAGCCCCGAATTCCTTCCGAGATTTCGCTGAGGTAGCGCGTTCGGGCCGGAGGAATGATGTAAATCTTTTCACTCTGCGCCCCTTCATCCGAAGTGTTGGTCGCCAATTTGCTTGCACCCGCTTTTTCCACCAAAGCCTGCATCACCGCGGCAAAGAGGCGGTTGGTACCCGGATCATTGAATTGAGAGGCCATGGTGCCAAACACCGGCATGTCCTCCACGGCATCGTCCCAACGGTTGTGGTTGCGCTGCACCTGCTTCTTCACATCCCGGAGAGCATCCAAAGCCCCGCGCTTGTCAAACTTGTTCAAGGCGATTAGGTCCGCAAAGTCCAACATGTCAATCTTTTCGAGCTGAGTCGCTGCACCGTATTCCGGCGTCATCACGTATAGCGAAACGTCGCTGTGGTCGAGAATTTCGGTATCGGATTGCCCGATGCCTGACGTCTCCAAAATAATGAGGTCAAAGGCGGCTGCTTGCAGAATGCGAAGGGCTTCTGCGACATGCTTGCTGAGGGCCAAATTGCTTTGACGGGTCGCCAAGGAGCGCATGTAGATGTCTCCGTGCTGGATGGCGTTCATTCGAATGCGGTCGCCGAGCAGCGCGCCGCCCGTTTTACGCTTGGATGGATCGACCGAAATGATACCCAGGCGCTTGCCGGGGTGCGCCAAAAGGAATCGGCGTACCAATTCGTCCACCAAGGAGCTCTTGCCTGCGCCACCTGTGCCTGTGATGCCGAGCACTGGGGTCTTGCCCCCCTTGGGCATACCCTTTTCCAACTTGGGAAGGAGGTTTTCGTAGTGATCGGGGAAATTTTCCGCACAGGAAATCAAACGGGCCAAATGCCTCGCTTCGCCCTTCAAGGCTCCCTCCACGGCGCCTTCCGTCTGGTCGCCCACGGGGAAGTCGCATTTTTCCAGCAAGTCATTGATCATGCCTTGGAGGCCCATGGATCGGCCGTCGTCCGGGTGGTAGATTCGGGCGATGCCGTAGTCTTGGAGTTCGGCGATTTCGGAGGGCAGGATGGTTCCGCCGCCGCCGCCGAATATGCGGATGTGGCCCGCTCCTTTTTCCTGGAGCAGGTCGTACATGTATCGGAAGTATTCCATGTGCCCGCCCTGGTAGGAGGTCATGGCAATGGCGTTGGCATCCTCTTGAATGGCCGTATTCACCACTTCCTCCACACTGCGGTCGTGTCCGAGGTGGATAACTTCCGCCCCACTCGATTGCAGGATACGGCGCATGATGTTGATGCTAGCATCGTGGCCATCAAACAGCGAAGCTGCGGTGACGATACGAATGCTGTTTTTAGGAACGTAAGGGGTCGCGTTCACCATAAAATTGAGCCTTTCCCGCAAAGATACAGGCCGAGGCCTGCCCTTGGCGCGACCAAGGCGCAATTCAAGCCCCAATGCGGCGCAGGGCGTCGGGAAGTTCTGCGAAGTGGTGGAAGGTGCCGTCGGGCTCGGAATCGCCATCGGGAGGCAGCGCATCCGGAGCGTCAAACCAAAGCGTCCGCATACCCGCCGCCTTGCCTCCGCCTACATCACGGAGGCGTGAATCGCCAATCATCACAGCCTCTTCCGGCCCACAACCCGCCAGGCGCATCGCGTACGTGAAAATTCCTCGGTCGGGTTTGTAAGAAGCGGAGGCGTCGGAGGTGGTGACACTATCTACGACTTCCGTTAGGCCCATGGCCGCGATTTTGCGCTCTTGAGAACTCGTTACGCCGTTGGTCAGCACATGCACGCCATAGCCTGCCTCCTTGAGCAATCGGAGGGTTTCCGCCACAGCCGGATAGGTGGCCCCACGGGTGGGAGTGCGTTGGGTGAAGGCCCGCTCTAGAACCTCTGCGAGTTCGCGGCGCTCCTTGGTGGGGAGCTCGGGGACCAGTTCTTGCAACAGGAACGGAAAACGGCGGTTCCGCACGTAGTCCACCCCATAGCCTGCCTCCTGAATAATCTCCCACAACCCGTCGTTGATGACTTGGTAACGCTGCGCCACATGCGCAGGATCGAGGTGCTTCAGCTCCGGGAATTCGGAACAGAATTCAGCGAGCACATCGGCACAATTCGCCTCGTGGTGCCAGAGGGTCCGATCCAGGTCAAAAAATAGCTGCCAACTCATGGGTCGGCAAAGGTAGAGTCAGGGAATCCGATCAAATACACCCGGTCCTGGCCACGCGTAAAGGCTGTGTACATCCAACGGATAAATTCAGCCTCATCGACGTCCGGCACATAGGGCCATTCGATGAACACATCGCGCCACTGCCCCCCTTGGGCTTTATGGGCCGTCAAGGCATATCCAAATTTGAGCTGCAGCGCTTGCAAATACGGGTGCTCGCGCAAAAAAGCGGGACGCTGCGCCTTGGGGACATGTTGGGCCTCCTCTCGAGCTCCCTGCATGAGCGCTTTCATGCTCGCTTCCGGCAACCGAGCGGATTCGGAATCGAGCGCATCGAGTACGATTTTGGCCTCGATATTGGGCGCATCCTCCCGGTCTAGCCATCGGAGGCTCGCATCCGCAAAGCGCAAGCCAAAGCGTTCTTCCTCGTTGCGCCAACTCAGGACCTCGAACATATCCCCGTTCGCAATAAAACCCGCCGAGTCCTCCGGATCCATCCACCGTTCATTATTCTGGACTACCATGACCACATCCCCCGCATTGAGTACATCCTCCCGCCAAAGCAGGCGCGATCGAATTTGGCGGTTGTAGGCGACGGCCCGCTTGTTCGATCGGGTCAATACCACCGCGTCCGGCTCCGCGCAGGTGTACGCCGTTTCGAGGGCCTCCAACACTTCGTGGGCATCACGAAGCCGTCGAACCTCGGCCCCGACGTGCAAGGCAGGAAACCGCACTTCGGATGCCAAAAGGCCTTGACGCATGGCTGTGGCGTTCGCTAAGATTTGGGAGTCCGCAGCTTGACGCATCACTTCAAACAGGGCGGCCCCGCCTATTCGCCATGCATAGTGGTCGCGAACATGCCGTGGGATGAGAGCCGGCGAAAAGGATTGGCCCACCGGGGGCAACTGGGCTTCGTCTCCAACGAGTATCAGGCGGCATTCCTCCCCTTGGGCGACAAAGCGCAACAAGTCTTGAAAGAGTTCTCGGGCCTCTCCGAGGTCCCCCAGCATGGAGGCTTCGTCGACGATGAAGACTTGGAATGTGCCTTTATTGGGCCGCCGAATGCGCGAAAAACCACCGGAGGGATCACGAACTGTGAGGTAGAGCAATCGGTGAAGGGTGTAAGCCCTGCGTTTCATCTGGCCTTGAAGCACCTTGGCCGCTCGGCCCGTCGGAGCAGCCAAAACAGGGCGCATCTGGATGTGGCGCAACGTATGAGCCAAGGTTCGCATCAACGTGGTTTTGCCAGTCCCGGCGTAGCCCTTGAGAATAAAGAGTCGCTCTTCCGCGGGCTCTAGGAGGTAGCGGACCAAGGCGTGCATCGCCGCTTCCTGGTCCGCTGTAGGGGTCCCCGGAAATCGATCGCGGAAGGTTTCAAAAAGGGATGGAGAATTCACTGAGCTGCTTGCAAGGGCACAAGGTAAAATTTCATAGTTTTGGCACGCAAACTTTTTATCATGACTGCACGTACTATTCTTTATTTGCGCATTGCCTTGGGTGTGATCACGTTGGTGCTCTCCTACCGCATTTACCGCATCATCATGGAACCTATCGAATTCAGCGCCATCAAGGAAAAGCGCTATGAGGAGGTAACCCACCGTTTGGAGCAATTGCGCGAAGCCCAGTTGACATTTAAAACGGAGTATGGCAAGTACGCTGCGACCTTTGATGAGTTGATTCCCTTCTTGGAATATGCCCAGGTCAACATTATTGAGCGAAAAGATTCGTCGTTCATGGCCTACAACAAGGTCTACCAGACGGACATGTTGAAGGATACCATTATCTACCGCATCATTGGCCAAACCAGTGCCAAAGAGAAATTGGTTCGCAAGAATCCCGAGTTGTTTGAAGAGAATTTCGACGCCACGGTCTTGCGCTACATCCCCTTCACGACGGACACGGCCGAGTTTAGGATGGCCACCGGATTTGTTGACCGCAATGGCGTTCGAGTTCAGGTCTTTGAAATCGCCGCACCGAACACGCGCTTCTTTGCTGACATCTACGAGGATTACAAGTCTTACATCAAGAACTTGCGTATCGATGCCTTGATCGTGGGCTCCTTGACAGAACCCACCTTGAGTGGCAACTGGAAGTAATATGTGGCCCGCAACTTGGGCATTTTTCCCAAATACAGAATCCTCTCCGGAGGATTCTGTCGTTTTATTGAGTTACAACTCTTCGGGCGTGCTGGTCTGCATCGTCCGCGGGGAAAGTGGTCGGCCGCTTGGCCCCATCATAGCCCTCTCCCATACCGAAACTCAATCCTGGATTGATCGCCATGCAGCAGACTTTGCGGCGTGGCATGCTTTCGGCCAAGAAGACTTTGGCGCTTGGTATCCGAAAGATTGGGTCCAAGATGTGGAGACCTGGCTCAAACCCCTCGACCCTCAGGGCCACGCCTGGGAGTGCTTCCCCTTGGAGCGCGGCATGGACTTGTACTACCGATTCCCCGCGGGTGTGCCAAACCACTGCGTCCCCACCATGGGGGCCAATGCACAACGATGGCTGAGTCCGCTGTCGAAGCGCGATGCCGTCCGGGTGCACCGCCAAGGCCATCGCCTTGAACTGGCCGCCATCCAACAAGGCCGTCTACTCAGCCACACCGTCTTCCATGTAGAAACCTCACAAGACGCGGCCTACGCATGCATGGTCTTGTATGACCAATGTGGCCTCCCCGCTCAGCATGTTCCGTTGATTTGGGAAGGGGATGCCGATGAAGGATGCTGGGAGAGCTTGCGCCCCTTTATCGAAAAACTGGACACCACCGCTTCCCACCCTTGGTCTGCTTTGACCGTATTATTCCCCCGTACCTGATGCGCATTATTCGCGGAAAAAACCGCGGCAAAATCCTTGCTGCTCCCAAAAACCTCCCCGTCCGCCCGACCACCGACATGGCCAAAGAGGGGCTCTTCAACGTGGTGGAAAACTACCTGGACTGGACGGAAGTTCGAGCCTTGGACCTCTATGCCGGGACAGGAAACATCAGCTTTGAAATGGCAAGCCGAGGATGTGAAGACATTACAGCGGTGGACAGCTTTCGGGAGTGTTTGCGCTACATCGATAAGACGGCGGACATGCTACACTACTCTGCCATTAAAACGTCGCTCAGCGATGCAGAGCGCTTCCTCAAAAAAACGATGTACAGGTGGGACTTCATTTTTGCGGACCCCCCCTATGACTACCCCGACTATACGGCCTTGATTGCCCTGGCCCTGGACCGCTTGCCAGAGGATGGTTTATTCGTTCTCGAACACAGCGTAGACCACGATTTCAAGGACCACCCAGCCTGCTTTGACCAGCGCCGCTATGGTTCCGTGCATATGAGCTTCTTCAGTCTCGAAGCCCAGGCATCGTTGAACGAGGATTGATCTACGACCTCAAGTCCTCCATCCAGGCGCGTAAAGCGCGACTGCGATGGCTCATGGCTTTCTTCTCATCGACGCTCATTTCGGCAAAAGTCCGACCATCCCCATCGATCGGAACAAATAAGGCGTCATACCCAAATCCACCGGTTCCACGCTCCGCGGTGAGCAGTGTCCCTTCCACCACGCCTTCGTAGGTAGTCATTCCCGTGGGAGTCGCCCAGGCCATCACGGTCCGGAAGCGGGCAGATCGTTGGGTTTGTCCATCCATCGCTCGGAGCAATGCCGCGCGATTGAGGGCATCGTCCTTTTCTGGGCCACCATAGCGGGCCGAGTAGACGCCTGGCGCACCATCCAAGGCATCCACTTCCAAGCCTGAATCATCCGAAAGGGCAAACCCGCCCGTATACTCCTGCAAGAAAGCGGCCTTTTCACGGGCATTGGCATCCAGCGTGTCGCCCGTTTCGGGCAACTCTTCTGTGATTCCCGCCTCCAGCGCCGTGGTCACCGACCAGGTGCTCGGCAAGACCGCTTGAATTTCCTTTACTTTGTTCGGATTCTGCGTAGCTAAGACCAATTTCATGACTCCAAATATCCGAAAGACCTTGGTCCTCCTCGCCGGACCTCTCGCTTTTTTCTGCGCAGGCCTTTTCGCCGAGTCCTATGGCTGGTCGTCCCAACAGGGCATCGTCGTCGGAAGCACCCTTTGGATGCTCCTATGGTGGTTCACGGAGGTGATTCCATTAGCCGCCACGGCCCTCCTTCCGCTGCTCACCTTTGGCGGATTTGGCATTTTGGATTCGTCTGACTTGGCCAATGCCTATTCGCACCCCCTCATTTTTCTATTTCTCGCGGGATTTCTTTTAGCGCGCGGAGTGGAGCAGCATCAACTGCACCGTCGCTTTGCGTTGGCCATCCTTCGTCGCTTTGGAAGCCACTCGCACCGTGTGTTGGCGGGGGTCATGGCGGCCACCTTCCTTCTGAGCCTATGGATGAGTAACACGGCTACAGCGGTCATGATGCTTCCCTTGACCCTATCCTTGATTCGCCATTTACCAAGCCAAGACGACCTCCTCGAACGCAACATTCTGTTGGGCATGGCTTGGGGCGCCAATCTCGGGGGCATTGGAACCCTCATTGGCACCCCGCCCAACTTGGTCTATGCTGCATTCCGTCAGCAAAGCTTGGGGCAAGAGGTCTATTTCCTGGACTGGTCACTCCACATATTCCCCATCGCGGTCTTGCTTTTGGTTGGTGCCTTTCTCCTTCTGCGCCGAAATCTGCCAGCTGTCTCCCTCACCGAGGTCGCCTGGCCTGCCTCCGAACCTTGGAGCTCGGGCGAAAAACGCGTCGCGGCCATCTTTGCCTTGACGGCCTCTGCATGGATGACTCGGCCCTGGTTGCAAGCCCTATTCCCTTCCTTGGTCCTCACGGACACCTGGGTTGGCATGGTGGGTGCCCTGCTTCTCTTTTCGGTCCGAGATCGCGCGCGTCAGCCCCTCCTCACATGGCAAGAAGCCCAAAAAATTGAATGGGGAATTTTACTGCTCTTCGGGGGAGGCATGTCCTTAGCAGCTGGGATGCAAGCTTCAGGCTGGTTGGAAAGCTTGGCAGCGAGCGGGCATACGGGCTGGCCTCCTGCGCTTTGGGTCCTGATCTTTACTCTGCTGGGGGTATGGACGACCGAACTCTTTTCGAACATGGCCTTGGTCAGCGGCATGCTGCCCATCGCTTTGGCCGTATCCTCGGCCCAGGGCATTCCCTTTGAACTCCTAGCCATCCCTTTGACCGTGGGTGCCAGCTGCGCCTTTATGCTGCCTATGGCGACCCCTCCAAATGCGATTGTTTTTGCCTCTGGGAAAATTCGGATTCCCGATATGGCTCGTGCGGGCTTTTGGATGAATGTCCTAGCCACCGTGGTGATTTGGCTGGCCATCCTTGGGATGTACGGAGGTCTTCGTTAAGAAATTGCGTGCAAGGAGACGGGCAATCGGGTCTGGAGCGCCGCACACAACCGAGATTCAAGGTCTGAGGATCCGCCCATGTGGTGCGAAACCCATGCCCAAGTCCGTTGATCTCCCCAAGGTTGCGCTCTCTTCTGGGTTTCCGCTGGAAGGAGGCTCAATTCCGACTCCGAAAGAAGGACCCACTGGCGGCTTCGTTCGGCCAAAAGAACCCGCCCAAACAACGTGGGCCAGGCATCCGCCTGCCTCCCATCTCGCTTCCACCCATGCCGCGCAGCATAGAGGGTAGCAGCCTCTTCGGGTGGACCAAAAAGCCAGGCGTTTACGTCCGCCAAGGATGGCGCTTGGCCCCCTACTTGGGGCGCCATGGCCCACCAGGCCTCTCCAAACACGGGCTTTAATTTTCCGGGGGCATTCCATTCCTCCGTGGGAACGATGGCCGCGTCAAGTTCGGCGCGCGCCAATTTTTGAGCCAGGGACAGCACCGTACCTTCCTCGAGATGGACGGTGGCATGGGGACAACTTTGTTGCCACTGATTCAACCAGAAGGCGCCATGAATCGTGCCTAAGGGCGCCACGACCCCGAGCCGTAGATGGCCTACCACGGGGTGGTCAAATTGGTCTATAAGCGTATGGATCGCTTGGGCACTTTCCACGGTTCGTTGGGCCTGCTCCCGCAGGGCTTCTCCTAGCGGAGTGAGGGCCATGGGTTGCGTCTTTCGGTCAATCAACGCATGCCCTAATTCCTCTTCTAATTTTTGAAATTGGGCACTCAAGGTGGGCTGAGTGACCCCACAGGCTTTGGCCGCTTGGCTAAAACTTCGGTGGGCCGCCAAGGCAAGAAAATAGTCCAGTTGTGTCAGCGTCATAACAGGGACCAACGTTGATAGCGCAGATAGGGTTGGTTCACCGCGCCAAAGCTGCCGTAAAAGCGGGCTAAACCGGGCGCGGAACTTCCTTCAAAATCAAAATATGTCCAGCGTCCTGCGGCAAAAACCAAGAACTCATTGATCAGGTGGGCCATGGCCTGGGTGGCACGGCCCTCGTCCGAAATGGCGGAAAACAGCAAGACCACTCGGTTGCCTGAAAAGGCAAAAAAGGCCCCGGCAAGAAAGCGATTGCCTTCTCCATATACAGACCAAACAGCCCCTTTCCCCTGGTGTAGCAAATGGTACATGGCTTGGCGGATGGCAGAGCCAAAGCCTTCTGGGATGGTGTAGCGTTTTCCCTGATAGCGCTCAAAGGCGTGGTACAAGGTTTCGGGGGTGTCGTGTTCAAACAACGTCATGGCATGCTGCCGGGCCTCTTTCAAATTGCGAAGCAACTGTTTTGAGTAGGCCGCATGGATGCTTTCATACGAACCAGACATGTCCAGCACATAATTGGGGCGCTCGGTCCAGCGCTCCAGGCGGCCTCCACGGAGCCGCCATCGGGGTGTGCACGTGACCCAATCTATGGGTTTGTGGATTTGGAGATCCACCTTGGTGAATGCCCCAGGAATGAACCGGGTTGCATCCAGAAGCTGGGCCGCCCGACCAGCATGCGCCCCGACAGGACCCCATTGCTGCATCCCAAAAGGCATATAGGCCGTTTGGAATATCCCCACTCGGCGGTAGGCCATGGGCCATGCAAAGTCCTCCCCAACGATGGCTCCCCAGGTCTTTCCGAGGGCGTCGGCATATTCTTCTCGGTCATACGGAAAGTCCCACGGGCTCGCCTTGACCCATTGGGCCCACTGTTCAGTTGTCCACGTTCCTGCGAGCCATTTCATGGTTTGCCTTGCTTTAAAAATTGAAGAAGTCCCGATTTCCATGGGCCATATAACGCTGTCTCTGGAAAAATAGACGCCCCTGGGCCAAAAAAGCGCCAGTGGGTGGCCAACACCAAGCCCGCTCCGTGCTTTGCGGCCGCATCCTGCCAAGACTGCAACGTCTTCTCAATGGCTTCCGCCGATTCCCCAAGAAGGTTTTGGTCCATCAAGGCGACCGGAACATAGGTCAAATACGGAATGCCGTCGCCATCGAGCGCGCTACCCAAAGGTCCTGCGCCCCAGGCCGGAATGGGAACCGCCACGCCCGCTCGATAACCGGGTTGCTTAGCGTATTCCAAGCTCCAATCTTCGAGGCAGCCCGCTTTCACTAATTGTGATTGGGAATGGGGCAATTCCATGCGGAGATAATGGTAGCGGGAACGCTGAAGCACCCGAGAAGTGGCTTGGGTCCATGCCTGAACCTCCACATTTAAACCCGCTTGCCCCTTTTCGTGGTGTCCATAGGTTGGGTGCAGGCCGGTGCTCGGTTGCTGCTGGGCCCAACGCATGTGGGCTTCTGCCACGCGGGGATGGTGAACGCTCGGACCCTTGTCCTGGAGACCTCGCTCCGGACCGATCCATGCAAAAAACTGCCAACGCACCCTTCCGAACCTATTCATCAAGTCCACAAATACCTGCGAGGCGTCATAAGGATCGATAGCGCCCCACTGTGCTTTGAATAGGGCCCATTGGCCTGTCAAAGCATGCTTGAGGGCCACGGCCCATCGATGCATTGTTGAAAAGCCCGCAAAGGCGAATCGATGGTCGATGTCCACGACCACCGTAGGATCCGGAGTTCTCCGTTTCGCCAGTGAAAAGTCGGGGCGGAACATGGTGACAAACTGCTCCACCCACACATGACCCATGGGCACCTCTGGTGAGGTGCGCATCTCCGGCCACAGGCAGGATGCTTGCGGTAAAAAACGACCATGCACATCACGGGAACCTCCCGAAAACTCTTCTGCTCGGGACGCGACATAAGCCGCTTTGGCCAAACCATCCTCACCCAAATCCGCAAAGGTCCAGCGCTCAAAGGGCAGCGACCAACAGGAGGCTTGGGGCCATTCGGCCCCCTTTTCCGAGAAATCGATGCGAATACCCGTAATGCGGCGCACCACCTCCGCGGCAAAGCGCAACTGGGGATTTACGGCATCCCCTTGCAGGGTTAAGGCGTTGGGCTTCGTCGGGCCGCCATTCCACAAGGCCGCAGCCATTCGAACCGCCGCATCCCCTTCCCCGTAGACGGGTGGGAACTCGGCGGGGGTATTGGTCTGCATGCAGGTGACCAACTGCTCGCCTAGATGCCTTGCATCCCGCGCTGCTTCTGGATTCACTAAAAAGGAATGGCCCGTAGCTAGCAGTTCCACCCACTCGGTCTCGTTGCGAAGAACGATGCACTTTCGGCGGCAGAAATAGGCCTCTTTTTGCAATCCACCCGAATCTGTCAGAACCCATTCCGCTGCGTCTAGCTGCTCTAAAATGGCCTCACGGCCCAGCGGCGGATGCCAATGTATGTGCTGGGGCATGTTGCCCTCCTCGAAATGTGCGCGAAGCCTCGGGTGTATGGGCCAATGAATTTCATGGCTTTCGGCCAAGCCTGCCACAGCCTCGACAATCCGGGTGCGAACCACCGGATCGTCCACATTGGTATTGCGGTGGAGGGTGACCAAAATTCGGCCCTTTGCAGGTGGCCTCATTTCCCGATTCATCAAGGCATCCGCCATGATGTCGCCCGTCATGACGGTGTGCGCCTCTCCTCGGTCCAACCCTTCGCGTTGCAGCTGAACGAGCGCCCGTTCCGAAGGCACAAAATGCCAATCGCTCACTGTGTCGGTCTTCACGCGCGCCTCTTCTTCCGGCATGGCCGCATTAAAACTGCGTAAACCCGCCTCGACATGCGCTAAGGGCAAGCCCAACCGCTTGGCCGCACGTGCCGCACACCAGGTCGAAAATGTATCTCCGTACACCACTATGGTATCCGGCTGCCACCCCATCAAAGCATCGGCCATCGCGGCCACATTCTCCTCGTGGACCGTGGACCACGTCAAGATCACATCCGGCTGCAAGCCAAACTCTCGAAAGAACACTTCACTCATTCCTGCCTCCCAATGCTGCCCCGAATGCAGCACTCGCTGGGGTGCTCCACGCTCGGCTAAAGCCCGGTAGAGAGGCAGCAACTTGATGAATTGAGGGCGCGCCCCGACGATGTGTACAATCATAATGGATCTGAATTGGCTTTCAGCCAACCCCTATCCGCAAAACTAACGTAATCCCTCCGGCCAATGATTAAATGATCCAAGAGAACAATGTCTAAAAACTGCCCCGCATGCACCATCCGTTGCGTCAATGCGCGGTCTTCTGGACTCGGTACAAGTCGCCCGCTAGGATGGTTGTGGGCCACAACAATTGCTGGGGCTCGTCGGGCCAAGGCCCGCTGATAGACTACACGCAAATCCGCCAGCGTCCCGGTCCATCCTCCTTTGCCCACGCACTCACTCGCCAACACTTCATGGGCCCGACTCAAGTACACGACCCAGAACTCCTCGTGATCCAGGCCCTCCAACTTGGGCCGCAACACCTCAAACGCGTCCGCGCTCGCCCGAATCCGCTGAGGCACCACCCCTTCCTCCTCCCGCATCCGCCGGCCCAGTTCAAAGGCGGCGGCCAATGCCGCCGCCTTGGCGGGGCCCACGCCGGGGGTTTGGGTCCAGCCTTCTGGATTGGCCTGCGCGAGGGCATGGAGGTCTTCGCCGTGGGCCCGCCAGAGGGCCTGTGCAAGGCTTAATGCGGTACGCGATCGATCGCCCGTTCGAAGCAAGAGGGCGAGGCACTCTGTGGTGGTAAGACTGCGCGCCCCCTGGTCAAGGCATTTTTCGCGGGGTCGGTCTTCAGGAGACCATTGTGGAATGGGAAGCATGGCGGCAAGGTGAAGCGGGGAATCACTGCAGCCGGTTAGGCGTCGGTATACACGCTTCGATCCGCCTCGCCCGGGATGGCCCGACTCGCCCCAAGTACCTGCTCGGCCGGGCTGGCCGAAAACAAAAAAGCCGCCCGAGGGCGGCTTTTCTTGACCAAATCAGACGTCTACTTAAGACAATCCGTTTACGTGCTTAGACAAGCTTGACTTCAAGTTGGAAGCTTTGTTTTTGTGGATGATGTTGCGCTTGGCCAACTTGTCCAACATGGCGCTCACCAAGGGAAGCTGTGCAGCGGCCTCAGCGGCATCCGTGACCGTGCGCAAGATGCGAACCGCGTTACGGGTCGTCTTGTGGTAGAAACGATTGTGCAAACGCTTCTTCTGCGTCTGGCGGATGCGCTTTAGGGAGGATTTATGATTCGCCATAATAACTTAAATCAATGTTTTTCTTTTAATCAAAATTTGTGACCCGTACGGGATTCGAACCCGTGATCTTCTCCGTGAAAGGGAGATGTCCTAAACCGCTAGACGAACGGGCCAATAGGTTTTGGGAGTGCAAATGTATGACAATTTTCCAATTCTTCATTCTCCTTTCGGGATAATTTTAGGAGAATTTCATCCCTCATCGCCCGCCTGTAGGGCGGTACCCTAGTCGCTTGCTGGTGCGCTGACGCAACTCTTCCCGAAGACCCTCGAGCTCCATGACCGAAATCTCGTGGATTTCATTGAATGGCGCGACGACGAGGTCCATATCCATCGCCTGAAGCATGGCGTGCTCGACCCAGGATTGCATCACCTCCGACGTGATGCGCGCCTCCGTCAGAGGGATACCCAGACGGCCCAGGCCTTCGGCCATATAATGCCCCTCGCCATTGACAAAAAATCGGCTCAGCAACATCCCGGCATCATTCATTCGGCGCATTTTAAACGAGTCCGATAGAAAGTTGTACACATGGATCAACCCAAAGAAGGCCCGCTTCTCATCGGCTTGGACATAAGGCGTTTGGCGCAAAGGATGCTTTTCAGGCAAGGCAAAGGCGTTGGAGTGAACTTGGAAGATGAGGGAGTCCCCAGAAAAACGGATTTCCACCTCATACTCGCCACGGTCCACAAATTCGACGACCACAGAATGGTCGATGGCGCAAATCTGGCTGTTTAGTTCCGCCGCGGTCTCCCTAAGTATACCTTTCAAATCCGCAAAGACGGCCAGGGCATTTCGATGCACCAGTTGCTTGTTGCTGGACTTGGTCGCCAGTACGTGCAGAATATCTCCCTTCCGGCTCATGGCTTAGTAGGCGCGAGCAAATAAAACGCGCTGCGTCGAAGGCTGTCCCGTCAGGATGCATCGACCTTCTTCTAGCGCATTGTCCAAGGGAATGCAGCGGATGGTGGCTTTCGTCTTGTCCTTGATCTGGTCCTCTGTTTCAGGGGTACCGTCCCAATGGGCCGAAACAAAGCCTCCCCGGTCTAGTGCAGCCGTGAATTCGTCCCAGCTATTCACGACATGAATACTGCGGTCGCGGTGCGCTTTCGCTCGCTCGAAGAGTTCAACTTGTACGGTGTCCAACATGGTCTCCACGGCTTGTGTCAATCCCTCCATGGGAAGGAAGGACTTGGTCAAGGTGTCGCGGCGCGCTACTTCGGCCGTGCCTTTCTCGAGGTCTTTTGGCCCGATGGCGATGCGCACCGGCACACCTTTGAGCTCATATTCATTGAATTTCCAACCCGGCTTGTAGGTATCTCGGTTGTCGTACTTCACGCGAATGCCGCGCTTTTTAAAGTCTGCGACCAACTCAGAGGCCACTGCATTGATGGCCTCTAACTCCTCTTCACCCCGGTAGATGGGCACAATGACCACTTGAATAGGGGCCAATTTGGGAGGAAGCACCAGTCCATGGTCGTCCGAATGCGTCATAATGAGGGCCCCCATGAGGCGGGTGGAAACCCCCCAGGAGGTGGCCCAGACGTGCTTCACTTCCCCGTCCTTGTCTTGGAATTTGACGTCGAATGCTTTGGCAAAGTTCTGCCCCAGGAAATGCGAAGTGCCTGCTTGAAGGGCCTTGCCGTCTTGCATGAGGGCCTCAATGCAGTAGGTTTCTAGCGCCCCAGCAAAGCGTTCATTCGCAGACTTCACGCCCCGAATGACCGGAATGGCCATGTACTCTTCGACAAAATCGCCGTACACATGGAGCATTTGAACTGCTTCGGCCACGGCTTCCGCTTCTGTAGCATGGGCCGTATGGCCCTCCTGCCATAGGAACTCCGTGGTTCGCAGAAACAGGCGTGTGCGCATCTCCCAGCGCACCACATTGGCCCATTGGTTTACCAGAATGGGTAAATCGCGGTAGGACTGCACCCAATTTCGGTAGGTGTCCCAAATAATCGTTTCCGAAGTAGGGCGAACAATGAGTTCTTCTTCCAACTTGGCGTCCTCATCGACGACAATGCCGGGACCGTCGGGATTATTCTTGAGTCGGTAGTGGGTAACGACCGCACATTCTTTGGCAAAACCATCCACGTGAGCCGCTTCCTTTGAGAAATAGCTTTTGGGGATGAAGAGCGGGAAATACGCATTGACGTGCCCCGTTTCCTTGAAACGGAAGTCGAGTTCCGCTTGTATTTTTTCCCAAATCGCATAGCCGTGAGGCTTGATGACCATGCAGCCGCGAACACCTGAATTGTCGGCCAAATCGGCTTGAACAACGAGGTCATTGTACCAACGGCTATAGTCCTTTTCGCGCGTGGTGAGATTCTTTGCCATAGAGAATGGTATGGGATTTGTACCTTGAGAAGTAGTCTAACCACAAAGGTACTTCGGAATGCGCTACTCCTTTTTATCCCTTTTCGCTTTGGCCGCCCTAGCTGCGTGCACCTCCGTCGACCGCCGAAGCCTCGCGGACTACGACGATGGCATCTACTCATGGGATCCCTATCCCGAGTCAGGTGGTTATGGGTATTCCAGTGGGGGTTCACGCGCTTCTTCCCAAGGCTACGCCTACTATGGGGATGACGGTTACAACGATGGATACGAAGACGGATACGAGGATGCCTTTTACACGTTTAACGGCCCCTATGCGAGTCCCTACTTCTCCTACCGCCCGCGGCATCGCCGTTGGGACTATCCGCAATTTCAATACTTCCCCTCCTACTATTATGGCTACAATAGCCCCTACATGTATCCCCCTGGATTCATGCCTTTTGGTGGATTTGGCTCTCCCTACTTCACCCCTTGGAACGATCCCTTTTACAACCCCTACGCCATGGGCGGTTGGGGCTATCCGGGATACGGGTACGGAAATCCATACGGATACGGTGGATACGGATACAATGGCTATGGCTACGGGGGATTCAATCCTTGGGGCGGCATGACGGGAACGACCCCGACGACAGGAGGCAGTGCCCCAAATCCGGTGAATAGCAATATTTCCATGCGGCGGATGAACATCAGCGGCGGACCTCATGTGCGCCGACCACGTGTAGAAAACGTCGCAGGCCGCTCTAGTGTGCGCCCTGGGACCATTGAAGAGGGCCGTGGCGAAGGCATGACCGAGGAAAAGATTCTGATTACGCCCATGCGCAGCATCGAAACCCACCGCAGCAACCCGAGCCGCGATGAAGTGGGTCGAACGCCAAACGGCACGATTCACTACGCCAATCCTCCCCAGCGCGCGGAACCTCGCCAACCAGAAGGACGCCAGTCTGACGCGCAGCGGCCCACTTCGCGCCGCCCTGACACAGAACAGGGCCGTACCCCT